>Ga0193699_10000340_pt1 | contig 21143 bp, 18 predicted proteins | sample L3c2metaG_FD_160095 | JGI IMG/M metagenome (GOLD analysis project Ga0193699, IMG submission 160095) | Soil microbial communities from a riparian zone of the East river system, Colorado, United States - L3c2 | ecosystem: Environmental > Terrestrial > Soil > Riparian zone | place: USA: East...
ATCTTTCAATTTCTTCGTCGGTTATCGTCAATTCGATTACTCGCCGCCATCCTGCCATGATCCCGCTCCTCGTTTCGCCCATCGCAAACGAGGAATCCGCCACCAAACCATTAGTTCCATGACGCAGGTTTCATGGAATCGATCGTCTAGGTTGCTCATTTTGACCAAGATATGTATACGTATCCCTATCCCTATCCCTATCCTTGTCACCTAGTGCGGAACTTGAGCTCGATGTTGCCAATTATCGGATATTGCGATCCCTGGAGGGCTCGGCCTGGAGAGCGCATCAAGTTCATGATCAGCTCCGTGGGCAACCGCAGTTTTGCCTCGCGGGTCGAGCGGGTGATCCATGCCGATCCGAATCCGGCCGGTCCAGGAATGAAGCTCCGGGAAGCCGCGGGCTTCGCCGCGGGCCGCCATGACGGCCTAGAACAGGTCCCGCAGATCGGATCCTGCGCGGTCCTGCCAGCGCCGAAAGACCTGGGCCTTGCTCCATTCCATCTCATCCTTAACGTCAAGCCGGCGACCAGTGGCGAGAAGCTGGCATGCATCGCGGCCTTGCTGGGTCCATACGGAACGGAATTTGTCGCCATTGGTCTTGCCGCGGGCGAAATCGTCGCCCTGCACCAGGGTGGACCGGAGGCCGCGATTTCAACCGGAATCCGTCTGGAGACCGGCAAGTGGAACGCCTTGGCGATCGGCTTCACGCCGGGCTCCGCCGATATTGAGATCGCGGCAGCAGTGCGGAACGGGCGTGGCACTTTTGGTCGGGCGGCACAGGCGCAGGTCGACCTCACAGTGCCGCTGGGCCGCGACTGGTCTGGTGTCTCGATTGGCGCGCTATGGCGTAGCACCCCGACGCTGCCTTTCGACGGCTATGTCGAGCGGCCAAGCGTGGCACGCGGCACGTTGCCGAATCTTGCCGCGCTCGGTGGGGCATTGGGAGTGGCCGCGGCAACGAGTCTTGCCTGCTGGGATTTCAGCCGTGGCATCGATACGCAGCAGATCGAAGACATCGGTCCAAATGGCCTTTCAGGCCTTCTCAAGAACCTCCCTACCCGCGGCTTACGTGGCTCGAACTGGTCCGGCCACGAAATGGCGTGGCGTCATGCGCCCGCCGAGTACGGGGCCATCTGCTTTCACAGCGACGATGTGGGCGACTGCGAATGGCAGGCCAGTGTCGAACTCGATATACCCGCCAGCACCGACAGCGGCGTCTACGCGCTCCATGTGGTCAGCGACGTCGGCGAGGACCGGATCCCGTTCTATGTGCTTCCGCCAAAACCGTCGGCCGCGCGCAAGCCGCGACCGCGCGTCGTATATTTGGCTCCGACCCTGACCTATCTTGCTTACGCCAATCACGCGCGGGCCAATCTGGACGATCCATTCCGCAATCGGATCCGGGATTGGGGGGCGTGTCCGCACAATCCCGATGACGTACGCGAGTTCGGTTTTTCCACCTACAACTATCATCCGGGAGCGTTAGGCGTGTCGCTCTCCTCGCGCCGGAGGCCCGTGCTGACCATGCGGCCGGGCTACCTCACGTTCAACGATCAGGCCGGGTCGGGGCTGCGACATTTCTCCGCCGACAGCCACCTGACCGATTGGCTCGATCATTCCGGCATCGCCTTCGACGTCGTGACGGATGAAGACCTTGACGACGAGGGCGTCGATCTCATCCGCGATTACGACGTTCTGCTCACCGGTTCTCATCCCGAATATCATACCGACCGGATGATCGATGCCCTGCACGCTTATAGGCAGCTCGGCAAGAACTTCGTCTATCTCGGCGGCAACGGCTTCTACTGGAAGATCGCGCGGCGGCAGGACCTTCCCCACGTGATGGAAATCCGTCGAGCAGAGAGTGGCATCCGAGCCTGGGCCAGCGAGCCCGGCGAATATTACAACCAGCTCGACGGAGCCTATGGCGGCCTGTGGCGCCGCAACGGCCAACCGCCCCAGGCACTGGCCGAGATCGGCTTCGCGGTGCAAGGGTTCTTCGAAGGGGTCGCATATCATAGGACCCCGGAGTCCAGGAATCCCGCCCATGCCTGGTTGTTCGAAGGGGTGAAGGAGGACGCCTTCGGCGGTTACGGTCTGTCGGGCGGGGGCGCCGCCGGGTTCGAACTAGACCAGGTGTCTACGCGCCTCGGCACGGATTCCCGGACCGCGCTATTAGCGCGTTCCGCAGGCCACGGCCCGAGCTTCCTCGGCGTGCCCGAAGACATCCTCACCCATGTCATTGCGGCATCCTCTGGCCGGGTCATCCCCGAAGCCCATCTCATCTATGGATGCAACGATGCCGGCGGCCAGATCGTATCCGTCGGATCCATCACCTTTCTGGGAAGCCTGTCCCACAACAATTATGACAACGACATCTCTAGGCTGCTCGGGAACGTCATCGCCAAATTCTCCAGGCGCTGAACAAATACTCTCTAACATCCACTAATAATCCAGAATTCCAGCAGAAGATCGAACCTCAATGATGACGTCCCTTTCCGATCGCACCTCCCATCTGTTGAAGCAGGACCTCAACGCGAGCTATCCGGAGATCAGCAGGGGGGAAGGGATATATCTCTACGACACCGCCGGTAGGGACTATATTGACGGGTCGAGCGGCGCGATGACGGCGAATATCGGGCATGGCGTTCGAGAAATCGGTGAAGCTGCTCTCGCGCAGAGCGGGAAAATAGCCTTCACATTCCGGACCCAATTCACCAACGGCCCCGCCGAGGCACTTGCCCGCAAGCTGGCCTCGCTCGCGCCGGGGGATCTGAACTGGGTCTTCTTCGTCAATAGTGGCTCGGAAGCGTCAGAGAACGCGATCCGCATCGCCATCAAATATTGGCAGGATCTTGGGCAGCCGGCGAGGGTTAAGGTTCTCGGCCGCCAGCTCAGCTATCACGGAATGACCATGGGAGCGATGTCCATTTCCGGACACAACGCTCGACGCAAGGACTATGGCGCACTGCTGCATCCCTTCGTCACCACTCCGCCGCCTTACTGCTTCCGCTGTCCCTTCGGCCAGGAGCCTGAGAGCTGCAACCTGGAATGCGCGTCGGCTTGGGAAACCGCGATCGTGGAGCAGGACCCCGCGACCGTCGCGGCCGTCATCGTCGAACCGATCATTGGGGCGTCCGGCGGGGCAATCCATGCCAAGCGTGCAGGCTATCTCAAGCGGCTTCGCGAGATATGCGACCGCCACGGTGTCCTGCTGATATGCGACGAGGTCATTACTGGTCTCGGCCGCACCGGCGTCTGGTTCGCTTCGGCCCATCAAGGCATTGTTCCCGACATCATCACGACCGGCAAGGGCACCAGCGCGGGCTACACACCCATGGCAAGCGTCATCATCCGGGACAAGATCGTCGAGGCTTTCGCAGCCGGAGGCGGGCTGGCGCCGTTTGGTCATACCTTCAGCGGCAATCCGCTCAGCGCCGCGATCTCGCTGGCCGTGCTGAGCTATGTCGAGCGCCATGACCTTCTGCGCAACGCGCGGGAGCGCGGCGCCGATTTGGAAGCAGGCTTACAGGCCTTGGCCCAGCGCTACCCAATGATGGCCGACGTCCGCGGTCAGGGCTTGCTGTGGGGCTTCGAGATTGTCCGGGACAGAATGACCAACGAAGCCTTCCCGGCGAGCGTCAATGTCAACGCGCGCCTGGTGGCGCATTGCTTCGCCAACGGGCTCGTTATCTATCCCGCAGGTGTCGCCCCGCTGAACAATGCCTGTCTGGTGGCGCCGCCGTTGGTGATCCAAAAAGCAGAAATCGGCGAGTTACTCGAACGGCTCGACAGGTCTTTAGCCGCCCTGCAGAAAGAACTGTTCCACGCGACGGAGTAGCAAGGGCCCCAACCGCTACTGGCCGGGAAGGGCTGCTTCGCAAGGAGACATCCCGACACCGGCGCCCTCGTCTCGGCGAAACATCAGGGCTGGAAAGGCAAACGCTTGCAAAACACCGTGGGCAAGCGACGAATCGGCGACGCTGTACAGCCCGGGAGCAAGAAGAAGCGTTGCATCCAATGGTTCAATGGGGATAATTCTCCGGAGGACTCGGCTGGCGCAAAGCATTCTGTGAGCGGCCGGCCTCTGGAGAATTTGAGTGCCACGGCGTTGACCAGAAACCTCAGACGCGGTCGCGATACACGCAGGCCCACGCAGAGAGACGTGGCGCGAGCGGCGGGCGTCTCGCAAGCCACAGTGTCGCGGTTTTTTTCCGAACAGGGATACGTCGCCTCAGAGACCGTGGAACTGATCCGGGAAGCCGCGGGCGCCCTTAGCTACGAGGTGGATTCCCTGGCGCGCAGTCTGGTGAAGGGCGAGTCCGATATCTATGCCCTGGTCATGGGCACGCTGACCAATCCCTTCTACCCCTTCGCCCTCGAACGCCTCACCACGAAAATCCGCTCACAAGGGCGCGAGGTTCTGCTGTTCAACGCCGCGCGGGAACAGGACCTCGACGCCCTGCTGCCGGTTGTGCTGAAATATCGCGTCCGCGGCGTCCTGATCCTGACTGCGGATCTATCGTCGCGCTTGGCGCTTGAGCTTGATAGGCGGAACATTCCGGCCGTGCTGTTCAACCGCTACAATCGCGTCGGCACCGTCCATTCGGTCGTCTGCGACAATGTCGAGGGTGGGCGGCGGGTGGCTGACGAGTTCTTGAACGCGGGTCATCGCAGGATCGGTTACCTCGGCGGTACTGCCGGGACCTCGACGAACCACGACCGAAGGAAGGGACTGGTGAACCGGTTGTCCGAGCGGGGTATCAAACCCTTGTTCACCATCGAACGCGAATTCACCCACGGATGGGGTTGGGAGGCGGCCGCGTCGATCGTCCGGGACCATCCCGGTACCGAAGCGGTCTTCTGCGGCGATGACGCTATCGCCATGGGATTGATGGACGGCCTGCGCGAACTGGGAATGCTGAACGATCGTGCGCCGTTCTCGATCGTGGGGTTCGACGACATCCCGAGTGCGGCCTGGCCCGCCTACGCGCTGTCGACCATCCGCCAGCCTGTGGACAAGATGATCGATCTCGCACTCACCGTGCTGGAAGACGGCACTGTCGAGAAGAAAATCAATCTTCTCCCCGGCGACTTGATCCGGCGCAAAAGCTTCTGACTTCCAGCTACCAGGCCTCGCCTCCCGGTCCTGGCCGTCGGCCGGCGCCGCGAAATCAGATGGAGGCTGTCATAGCATCGGCAACGCCACCAGCCGATGCCGACATCAAATGGCACGCCACGTGATGGGTTCCTCCTGAATTCTGCAACTGGGGCCGCATCTGCCTGCATATCTCCATCACAAATGGGCACCGGGGCGCAAAGCGGCAGCCATTCACGTCAGCCGGGATGGTAGAAACCTCGCCGGCCAGGGATTTGGGCCGCTCGCGTTTCACGCCCATCCTGGGCACGGCCGCCAGCAAGGCCCTGGTGTAGGGGTGCTGGGGATTTGAATAGAGATCCGCGCGGGTCGCAATCTCGACGATGCCACCGCTATACAGCACGGCGACGCGATGAGAGATGCTGCGCACCACCGCAAGATCGTGTGCGACGAAAAGGTAACTCAGCCCGAACCGGTCCTGCAGATCGCGCAGCAGGTTCACGATCTGCGCCTGCATTGACACGTCGAGTGCCGAAACCGGCTCGTCGCAGACGACGAATTCCGGCTGTAGGGCGAGCGAGCGAGCGATGACGATGCGCTGACGTTGCCCTCCGGAAAACTCATGCGGATAGCGCGTTGCGCTCGAACGCGGTAACCCCGTGGTCTCCAGCAGTTCGGCTATCCTATCCGACCGATCCTTGCGGCTGAAGCCGCCGGCGATGTCGATGGGTTCAGCGATCGAATCGCCGATGGTCATCCGGGGATTGAGAGAGCCCATGGGATCCTGGAAGACGAATTGCACCCGGCGGCGCACCGTCTCCAGGTTCGCCTTGCCATCTGGGCCGGTGATCACCTTGCCGAACAGCGCGACGCTGCCGTTCGTCGCCGGAATGCTGCCGATCAGCATACGGCCTGTAGTCGATTTCCCCGAACCGGACTCGCCGACGAGACCGAGCGTCTCGCCCTCGAAAATGTCGAACGACACCTCGTCTACCGCACGGAGCTGCAGTTCGTGCCCCTTGCTGCGTGATTTTATGCGGAATGTCTTTGTGAGGTCTCGAACCTGTACGATCGGGGATGTCATCGTGCAGCTGCTCCGACGCGAGGCGGGCACCGGGCAAGGTGTCCCGATGCGCAAGCAAGGAGTTCAGGCTCACTGACGCGGCAGCTCTCCTGCACGAACGTGCAACGGGGACTAAAGCGGCACCCTGGAATGACTGTGGCGAGGTCCGGAACACTGCCTGAGATCGACGGCAAACGATCGACATCATCGTCGATCTTAGGCGCCGAAGCGATCAGCCCGATGGTGTAGGGGTGCATCGCATGATTGAACAGATCATCGACGGGCGCACTCTCGACGATCCTACCGGCATACATCACCGCCGCTCGGTGCGCGAATTCAGTGATCAGTCCGAGATCGTGCGAAATCAGGATAATGGATAGGCCGAGTTCATCCTGCAGATCGCGCAGCAGCTCCATGATCTGCGCCTGAATCGTTACGTCGAGCGCGGTCGTCGGCTCATCGGCGATCAGCACCTTCGGAGAACAGGCTATCGCCATCGCGATCATGACCCGCTGGCGCATACCACCGGAAAGCCGATGTGGATATTCTTCCCAACCGCTGCCCAGCATTGGGAATCCGAACGAGCTCAAGCATTTCGAGAGCGCGCTTGCGGGCCGCAGATGAAGACAGTTTCTGGTGTTTCCGAAGCGGCTCCATGATCTGATCCCCGATGGTCAGCACCGGATTGAGCGATGACATCGGATCCTGGAAGATCATGGCGATCTCCCGCCCGCGAATGCCGCGCATCTCGCGCGCCGACGTCTTCAGCAGGTCCTTGCCGCCATAGCGGATCGCACCGGTCGGGATCTGCGTGCTTTGAGCGCGATGCAAGCCGAGGATCGCCAGCGCACTCACGCTTTTGCCGCTCCCGGACTCGCCGACGATCCCGAGGCATTCGCGCGGTCCCACCGCGAAACTGACATCGTTGATTGCGGTCAGCCACCGTCCACCGCTGCGGAACCGGACCGTCAGACTTTCCACGCTCAGAACAGGATCGATCATCTCAGCCCTCGATCTTGAGGCGAGGATCGAGGATATCGCGCAGACCGTCGCCGATCAGATTGACACCCAGCGCGGCGATACAGATGGCCATGCCGGGGAACAGCATGATCCACCAGGCCTCGATCGAATAGTCGCGGCCTTCGGCGATGATATTGCCCCAACTGGGCGTCGGCGGCGGCGGCCCCACCCCGACAAAACTGAGCGCCGCCTCCGCGAGGATCGCATAGGCGAAGACGAAGGTCAGCTGCACCAGTAGCGGCCCAACGCTATTGGGAAGCAGATGCCGCAAGATAATCCGGCCTGCCCCGGCGCCGCTGATCCGTGCTGCTTCGACAAATTCCTGCTCGCGGATAACTAGCGCAGCGGCCCTGACGACCCTCGCCGTGCGCGGCAGGTAGGCCGCCGAAAGCGCCGCGATCACACTGCTCGTCTGGGGCCCCAACGTAGCAGTGATTCCGATGGCGAGCAGAATGGCCGGGAACGCCATCAGCGCATCCATGATCCGCATCAGCACCGCGTCGGCGGCACGGAAATAACCGGCCAGAAGCCCGATTAGGGCTCCTAGCACACCGGAAATGATCGCCACTGCAGTGCCGATCCACAGCGACAGCCGTGCGCCGTAAAGTACCCGCGTGAAGATGTCCCGCCCATACATGTCGGTTCCGAACAGATGCATCGTCGATGGCGGCCGGAAACGTTGGCGAATGCTCATGGCCGACGGGTCGCCGTTGCTCAGGATCGGCGCCAACAATGTCAGCGCGATAAGCAGCACGACGATGACGAACCCAATGGCGAAGGACCGGTGTGCCGCCAAGCGGCGTACAAGCACGAACCTGCGGCGCTGTGGAAGAGCTTCGGATGAAATCGCACTTACGAGGTCAGTCATACCGAATTCTCGGATCGATCCAGGTGTAGATGATATCGACGATTAGGTTGATGAGGACGAAGGCGATGCCGAGAAGGAGCATTGATCCCTGCACCACCGGATAGTCACGCCGCAGGATGGCATCCAGGACGAACCGGCCGATGCCCGGTAGTGCGAACATCTGCTCGATCACGACGGCGCCACCGACCAGCAGGCTGAGAATGACGCCGGTCGCCGTCACCACCTGGATTAGGGCATTGCGTAACGCATGCTTGCCGACAGTCGACCACTCGCTCATGCCCTTGGCCCGGGCTGTCCGGACGAAATCCTGGTCGAGCACGTCGAGCATCGCCGATCGCGTAACGCGGGCAAGGTAGCCAATCTGGAACAGCGCCAGCACCATGGCCGGCTGGACCAGCGTTGAAAGCCAGGCCCATGCGCCGTCGCTCAGCGGACTATAGCCGGCGGAAGGCAACCACCCCAGCTTCACGCTGAACAGCACGACCGACAGGATGCCGATCCAGAAACCGGGCACAGACACGCCGAGCAGCGCAACGATCATGATGGCCACGTCCGACCGACGGTTGTGGCAATAGGCAGCAAGTGTACCAAGCGCCACACCCACCGGGACAGTGATAATCATAGAGACCAGGGCGAGCGAGGCGGTGACGGGAAGCCGCAGCAAGAAGGCATTGAAGACCGGCTCGTTCAAGATCAGGGAGGTCCCGAAGTCACCCTGTAGAAGATGCATGAAATAGCTTGTGAGTTGCCACCAGATTGGCTGGTCGAGACCGAGCCTTGCCCGGATCGCGTCGACCGCGGCTGCCGAGGCCTCCGGGCCGGCGATTACCACCGCAGGGTCTCCGGGCAGCAGTTGCATCAAAAGGAATGTCAACACGACCAGGATTACGATGACTGGCACCGCCTGAACCAGTTTTAGTGTCGCGTTTCTCAGCACCTGGCCCTCTCTCCGTGATCACTTGGATACGGCCTGGCCGGCACCTCGAGAGGTGCCGGCCACTGTCGAACAGCTCAGTTGATGGAAACGTCGGAAAAGCGAAGCAGAAACCAGGGCCGCAGGCCCTTGACCCGCGCGCCGTAAGCGTTCATCGCGCCATAGTCAGCGATCTTCACGAAATAAGCTTGGTCGAGCAGCCGGTGCTCAATGTCGGCCCACGCTGCCTTGCGCTCGTTGACGTCGAGGCTCGACATGAAGCGACCATAGGCTTTGTCCAACTCCGCGTCGCCGCGTATCTGGGCGAAATTATAGAGCTGGTTGCGCCATTGCTGTGGGCCCAAAAGCGGAGCCGGAGTGAAGGTCGTCGTAGAGACGTTCCAGCCGCCCGTGCCGCGCTGAATGTTGTTCGAGTTGGTTACCCAATCCAGCACCTGCACCTCGACATTCAAGCCCGCTGTCTTCATCATTTCGGACAGGACCAGGATCGCGTCGCGCATGGCCGGATAGTTGGAGTTAGTCAGGAGCAGGATACGCTCACCTTTATATCCAGCTTCCTGCAAGAGCGCCTTCGCCTTTTCGATGTTCGAATTGCCGTAGTAAGGCGCGGCGGTTCTCTCGTCGTAATAAGGACTCGTTGTGTAAATGAGAGATGGATTACGGCGTGCCAACTGGCCGGTCGCGCCCATGATGTCGTCGACGTTGACAACAGCCTGGATCGCGCGGCGCACTAAAACGTTGTTGGTGGGAGCATTCTGGGTCTGCATGAAGAAAGCGGCCTGCGCCCAGGGGAATGTCTCCTGTTTGGTGATGCCCCGATTGCCGGCGAAGCGTGCGGCCAGTTCCGGCGGAATGCTGGAGATGACGTCTGCACTTCCGGACTGGAGAGCGGCGACGCGCGCATTCGCCTCCGGAACGAAATTGTAACGGACCTTGGACAAGAGTACGGTTTTCCGACCGCCGAAGCCGTCGGGACCCGAGTCGCTCATATCCGGTGAGTATTCGTCGAATTTGGCCAGGATCAGATGATCGTCCTTGCGCCATTCCTCCACGCGAAACGGGCCGGTACCGATCGTCTCTGCCTCGCGGCCCGGTTTGCTCTTCTGGTCCGCGGGAAGGATCATGACGGGGTACAGTGGGGTGCTCAGTGCCGTGATGAAGGTTGGGTTTGACTGCTCAAACTTGACGACGAATGTATACGAATCCACAGCGGTGAAAGTCGCGCCGCTCAAGATTGTGGCATTTGGGCTAATAGCCGCATAACGTTCGAATGAGGCGATGACGTCGGTAGATGTCATCGATTGGCCGTTGTGGAATTTTACGTTCTGTCGCAATTTGAATGTGAAAACCCTAGCGTCGCGATCGATTTCAAGTTTTTCAGCAAGCATGAGGCGGGGGTTGTACGCTTCGTCGAGAGTAACTAACCCTTCATATATTTGGTTGACGACTTCCATTTCGACCACAGCACCCGCCATATATGGATCGAGCGTGCTTGGGCCTGACAGGTTAGCATAGGTCAAGGTCCCGCCTTGAGCGAGCGCGGAGGTTGGTTCCGCACAGGCGAGGGCCATCGCGGCCGCGCAGACAAGGCCACGCCATGTTGCAGCAATTCTCGTTAGAGCTTGCATCGTTCCTCTCTCTTTTCCTTGACGTGAGAGCGCCTCGCTCTCGATGCTGCACATACGTAGCTAAGGGTGACCGATTTTTGCTCGGCTCATGCTTTATTTCCCGTGTGGATACGAAACCATATCGGAGTATTCCCGGTTGTCAACGCGCTCCATCGGGCCGGCGGTCGATCATCTGATTTCTTTGGGCGACGAGACCGATTGCCGTCACGGTCACTACCGGCGGGGGTGACCAAGGTGCCAGGCGGCTTTCGTCAGGGTCCGGATGTGGGCCGCTTTCCGTTGCCCGACGTGTTGCGCGCCCTGCGGCGCGTCCCCGCGGTTGAGACATTCGACGCCTATCTTGTGGTCCTTGAACCGCAGTCATCCCTCTATCCGTTCCTTGCCGCGTTGTCGCAGATCCAGTACGCGTTGCGCGAGGTGACGGGCAAACCCTACGCTTGGTATCTGCAGGAACTGGCTCGCCATGAGGACCGTCTGCTCGACGTGAAGGAGGGCATTCTCGATCCGATCCGCCGCTTCATGGGCGGATCACAGAAGGCCGTCTATGACGAGGCGCGAGCCTATCTCTCCGAACAGGGCGCCAATTTCGGCTATGGCGAGACAAGGCCGCAGCGAGCCGGGCGCTCTTGGACGATCCCAACTGCTTCAAAGGCAACGCCATTCAGCAGATGAAGGGCACGCTCGATGCCCTAGCCTAAATTTCTAACGACGCTGAGCACCTTGTATCCTGTTCTTTGGCTGCCGTCTTCGCCGGATGCGAACGTCAACGCGCTCTCCGCAACAGATGCACTCAAGGCGCTCTTGCGTTCTCGATCCGTCGCGTCAAAGCTTCCGCGAATTCGTTGGCCGCCCGCTTTAAAGCGCCGTGTATTTTGTCCGGTTTATGCTTCGTGACCCGCTCGACAGGGCCGGCGATACAGACGCTGTAGATCACGCCAAGCTCCTTGAGATGGACTGGGGCCGCTATCCCAATCTGGCCAGGGTCGATCTCTTCGAGGCAGATTGCAATTCCGGATTTGCGCACGCGTGCGTATTCACGTTGGATCGCCTCGATCGCCACGAGAGTCTTGCTCGTGAAGCGTGGAAGCGGCGGGCGCAAAACCTGACGCCACATCGCTTCCGACTGGAACGCGAAGATCGCCTTTGCGGAAGCCGCCGCATGCGGCGGCATGACCCGACCAGGGTGAACGTGGCCCTGCCACTCCTTGACGGGCGTCACCATTGTGATTGTTTCCACCATGTCACCATGGAGCTTGGTCATGAAGGCGGTCTCGCCAAATGCTTCGACCAACTTCTCCAGCACGGGGCGAGCCGTTGGCACAACGTCGTCAGATGAGAGCGTGAGTTGAAGCAGGCGCAGCAGGCGTGGGCCTGATTGATACAGCTTCCGCTGGTCGGCTGTGACTTGAAGAAGATCAACCTGACAGAGCATGCCAAGAAGCCGGTGCGCGGTTGCCTTGGGCAGATCGAGCGCCTGACGGATCTCAGTGAATGAAAGTCCGGACGCGGAGCCAGCCACTGCCTCGACGATCAAGGTCTGCTTCTCAAGGAGGCTAAGCGACTTGTCAGAGGAATTCGTCATAAGGCTTCCTTCCATTCGTCGGTTGCCGTTCCCGCGAGCGAAACGTGCTTCATTAATAAGCTTGACAAGAAGACGGGCGGAATATTCCATGTTCCATATCACGGAAACAAGTTCTGTGAAACGGAACTTGCGGGAACAGAAATAGTGGCCGTGAAATCGGCCTCGATGTGGAGTCAAGCAGTCGTGGACAAAATGGATGTGATGCAGATTGAGCGAGCGTGCAATCGCTTGGTTGTCGATTTCGTGCGGCACATCGATAACGGCGATTACGACGATGCTGCGCGATTATTCACGACCGACGGGAGATTTGTCCGACGAGGGCAGACATTTTCTGGTCAAAGCGCCATTGCCGCCTCTGTCGAGGAGATTTTGCAGGCTCGCCGTGAGCATCCCCGGCAGCCGTCTTGGCGCGTTAGGCACGTTTGCACGAATGTGTTCTTGGATGTGCTCGATGAAAATCGAGCGGCTGGCGGATCATACTATCTGATCTATCGCTACACCGGCGGATCGGTGGAGGGTGCCGCACCGGTGAAGGGGGCTTCGTTAATCGGCGACTATGCCGACGACTATGTCAGGACGTCCGCAGGCTGGAGAATTGCGCGAAGGGAAGCCAAGCCAGTTTTCTTCGAGCCTGAGTGAGCAACCTAATGACTAACTCGAATATGCATTCATCGCTCCCGTCGCGGTGTCACATTCGCAGCCGCGCCATAGGAACCGCGCGTCGATATCTTTGTATCGGCGTCGCGAATTGCCGGCACAACCGATCGCAACCAAGCCAAGCTGATGGTCCTGAGAAGTCGAAGGGAAACTGACTGAAATGAAGCCGCGTACGTTATTCGCAACTCTTCTGGCTCCCGTTTTGGTCGCCGGAGCCGCCTTCGCGACGGCAACCAGCGCGCGGGCTGCCACCCCATATACCTTTACGTGGATCAATAACATCACGGGTGCAGCGGGAACCACGCAGAAAATACCGCTGATCATGCTGCGCGCCTATATTAACAAGGTCAACGCAGGTGGTGGCGTCAACGGCAGGCCGATCCTCCTTCAGGAGCGTGACATTGCTGGCGATACCCCAAAGCTGCTGGTCGAAGTGCGGCGCGCGGCCGGAGACGAGTCTGTCCTGGCGGTCCTGGGACTGGGACTTAGCGGACAAATAGAAGCCGCGGTGCCGCTGCTATCGCAACTCAAGATGACCGGAATCTCCAACCCCGCAACCGCCCCGACCGCAACGAGCCCGTATTATTATTCTCTCGGACTTAGTTTCGCCGGATCAGGGCGGGCCGCGGGAAAATTCCTCGCGCAACAGGGAAGTGGTTTGAAAATTGGTGTCATCGGCTTCGATTCGCCCGGGCTTCGCGCATCAGCGGATGGAATGAAGTCCTTGGTCGAGAAGTCGGGAGGAAAGGTGGTGGCTGCGGAATTCGTGCCGCAATCGGCAACAGATGCCTCTGCTTCCATGAATGTGATCTTGACGCAAAAGCCTGACTGGATTGTCGTCTCAGGCGCGCTCGACGCGCTGTCGAAATCCATTCTAGACTATCTGAAGCTGCACGCGGCTGAGAACATACCAATGTTGTGGATAAACAATGGCTGTTCTTCGCAACTGATGGCCCGGGCAAATCGTGAAAACTTCTTCGCCACCTGCCACGTTGCCGCCCCGTCGGCGGCAAATGCGTCCATAACCGGCGTATCTGAAATGCGAAAGATTGCCCTGGAGTTCGGGGGCGAAGATGCGCTGAATGGTGCCGACGACAGTTTCACCGGTTATGGCTATGCGATGGGTCTCACGCTGGTCGATGCCTTGAAGCAGTGTGGAGACAGTTGCGACCGCGAAAAGTTCAAAACTGCCCTGCAGACCGTGAAACTCGACTTAGCACCGATGATGACAAAAGTGGATGTTTCAACTCCCAGTCATCTCGCTTTCTTGCAAAGCGTGATCTTGAAATGGGACGTCAAGCAGCAGCGCCAGGAGCTGGCGTCCGAATGGCTCAGCCTTTCGGACTAGCGATTGAAGTGGCCAAGCCGTCCTGCAGAGGCAGTCTGGAATCCCCCTCTCAAAGGGCAGCCCAATTCGAGCAGGCTGCGTCACACGTGATGTCGGTCGCGCAGAGGTAAAGATGTGCCCGGCTGTCAGCGCACGACTCCAACCGAGGAAAGCTCAAGGAAATGAATTGGCCAACTCTTTGGCAGATAGTCCTTGAGACGATCGCTCTCGGATCGATCTACGCTCTTGTCGCGGCCGGCATTGTCGTGATCTTTCGGGCGACGGGCCTGTTCAACTTTGCGCACGGCCAATTCATGGCTCTCGCGGGCTACATTGGGTACACGATCCAACACTATCTTGGCTTCAATTATGCGGCCACCGCGATCGCGACCGCGGCCATCGTCTTTGGTCTCGGCGCCGTAACGTATTGGTCATTGCTACGTCGCCTTCTCGGCTTCCCGCTATGGGCGCCGATCATGGTAACTGTTGGCCTGTCGATCGTGCTCGACAGCGTCATCGACATCGTCTGGCAACAGAACACGTTTGAGATCCACGGATTTCAGGCAATCGGGCGTGTCGAGCTCGGTTGGGGTGCCGCGCTCTCCAATGCCGCCATCATCAACATCGCGACGGCCGTTGTCGTTCTATGTGCTCTTGAATTGATCTTCGCGCGAACCCATTACGGTCGGCGCCTGCAGGCAGCAGCAGAAAATCCGCTGCTGGCTGGCTTGGCTGGAATCAAAGTCGCTCGGTATTTCGCGCTTGCATGGGGAATCGGCGGCGCGACCGCCGCCATCGGCGGCTTGGGCTATTCCACGGTTGCGCTGGTGACACCTACGCTGGTCAGCCTCGGACTTCGTGCATTTCCCGCGGCGTTGGTTGGCGGAATGGATAGTGTAAGGGGCGCCGCGGTCGGTGGATTCCTGGTGGCATTCGCTGAAGTCTGGGGCGTGCGGACTTTTGGGTCGGCGGCCGCGGACGCGACGGTGTTTCTCGTGCTTTTGCTGACACTCATCGTAAGACCCTACGGCTTTTTTGGAAGCCGCGACATTGCGCGCGTGTGAGGTGCCATGACTGTTCAAGGTTCAGACCCGCTCCCGATGGCTGCATGGGAGCCTACCGTGAAACGAGCGGTACTCTGGAGCCTCGCGGCAATTATTCTTTTAACCCTTCCATACTGGTTGTCGAACGGTGCCACCCTGGTGGTAACGTTGGCGTTGCTCACGGCCGCCGGCGCAATCGCTCTCAATCTCGTGAGCGGGACGGCGGGCCTAATGTCATTGGGTTTCGTCGCATTTCTGACGACCGGCGGATTTACCGCGGGCTACCTGATCGAGATGCACAACTGGTCCGCATTGCCTGCACTTCTGGCCGGCGGGCTCGCGTCTGCCGTTCTGGGACTGATCGTTGCGCTTCCGACGCTTCGGTGGCGCGGCGTGTACGTGATCCTGGGCACGTTCGGCATTCAATACGTCGTTCTCTTTCTCGCGAATGAATTCGGCCGACGGCTGGAACGCCCCAATGGCTTCAATTTCGGATTGCTGAGCATTGGGGATCATCCGATCGTATCAACGGCCAGTTGGTATTACATAATGCTAGTGTTGGTCGGGACCTGCGGCTATGCGGTTTGGACGCTGACCGATCCCGGCAGCAGTCGCATCGGACGCGCATGGATCACGGCGCGGGAGAATCGAATTGTCGCAAGTGCAGTCGGCATCAATGTCGCCCGATACAATATCCTCGCCTTCGTAATCTCCTCATTCCTGATAGGCGTTGTCGGTGGCGTGTTCGGATACTTCGTCGGGATTCTGACTTACGAATCGCTGACAGTTGCGATCAGCGTTCAATACCTGACCATTCTGTTGCTGGGAGGCCTGGGGTCCGTAACAGGGAGTATCATCGGCGCCGCTTTCTTCACGGCTGTCCCCTTTTTGGTTCAAGTGATCACGGACAGCTTGCCGCGCGGGCTGAGCAGCACTGTGAATGAACATGCCTCAGCCGTTCAAATGGCGATCTTTGGCCTCACGCTGATTATTGTCATCTCCTTCGAACCCAGGGGCATGGTCCAGCTTTTCAAGCGCGATTGGCGAAATCGTCGGCACTCTCCCGAACAGCTGTCGCCGGCCGGCATAGGGCAGGCGGAGGCGAGTGTGTCCCCGCATACTCCCGTCGCGACGTTCCGCGGCGGCTTGACGTCGTCGCAAGAACAGATTGAGAGTCTCGCGCAGGGTAAGCAGCCGCTGTTGCATGCAGCCGGCATGGTGGTCGAATACAGTCGCCGCACGATCGCGGTCGCTGGCGTCGATTTCGCGATCATGCCGGGTTCGGTGATTGGCGTCGTGGGACTCAACGGTGCAGGAAAGACATCTTTGCTGCGGGGGTTGAGCGGGTTCATTGCGTCGGAAACGGGACGATTGACGGCTGGCGACGTGCTCTGGAAGGGCCACTCGATCAACCGGCTCGACCCGACCGAGCGAAGCAGGTGCGGAATCGTTCTCGTCAGCGAGCGCGATAAGATATTCAAGTCTCTCTCGGTTATGGATAATTTGACTGTCGCCGCTCGCGGTTCTCCTGACCGAGCAATGCCGATCGACGCTCTGATGGATCTCTTTCCCTCGCTGGCACGACGCGCCAATAGTGCCGCGGGCTATTTGAGCGGCGGCGAACGGCAGATGCTTGCCTTGGCGCGCGCGCTCTATCAGGGACCGGAGTTGCTCTTGGTTGACGAGTTGTCGTTGGGACTGGCTCCGGTCGTTGTCAAAAGCCTGATCGAGGCAATCCGTGCACTGCGATTGAACCGGACCTTGTCGATGGTACTCGTCGAGCAGAACGCGGCAATCCTCACGGACGTTGTTGACGAGGTGCTTCTGATGGCGAACGGTCACATCGTGCACCGTGGGGATGCGAATGAGCTTCAGGAATCCGGTGTAGTGGAGGAGATCCTTTTGGGAGTGCGTCGCCAGGGAGAGCGAACGTGATGTCTGACGCGTCTCTTCTCACCCTTCGAGATATTCGGCTTAGCTTTGGCGGGCAGACGGTTCTGGACGGCATCGATCTGGATGTGCGGGCGGGGGAGATATTGGGGCTCATTGGTCCCAATGGATCGGGAAAGACCAGCCTGTGCAACGTGATCAGCGGATTGTATCAGCCGCAACGTGGCAGAATTCGTCTTGGTGAGCACGAGATCGCCGGTCGTCCGGCCCATGAAATCGCCAGCCGTGGTGTGGCGCGCACGTTTCAGGGGGCAGAGGTTCTTCCGGGCCTGACGGTGATCGAGAACGTTCTTGTCGGAAGAGAGTGTAAGTGGCATGCGGGCTTGTGGTCGATTCTCGCGCGTCTTCCGTCCTCGGCCAGGGAGAGCCGTCAGCATTTGTGTATCTGCCAGGCCGCGCTCGAAGTCGTCGGTCTGTTGTCGATGGCGGACGCGGTGGCAAGCGAGCTTCCATTTGCCCAGCGCAAGCTGGTCGAAATTGCGCGCTGTATTGCAATGCAGCCTCGCGTATTGATGCTCGATGAACCGACGTCGGGGATGACGTCTGGAGAAAAAGACAGAGTTTCCAAGATCGTCCGGCGGCTGCGGGCTGAGAATGATCTGGCCATTATCCTCATCGAGCACGATGTCTTCATGGTGCGATCGCTGACCGCGAGAACGGTCGTCCTTAATTTCGGAAAGAAGATTGCTGATGGGCCTACCGCGCGCGTCTTCGATGAGCCCGCCGTCCGCAGTGTTTATATGGGCGAAGCTGCGGCCGCTGCTTCTTGACGACGAAGATCGAACGAAAGATGCCGATGCCTACGAGCGTGACCAGAACCGTTATCGCGTGCCGCAACCACATTGGCGAATTCATCGTCGATGGAGCCCAATGCAGCGTACGTGCATGCATGAACAAAGTCATCGGCATTTCATCCAATCACCCATTCCGTACGGCGACGCCGTTCGGTCAAGATAAGTTCGTCACTTCGCCCACCAACTTTTGATCAGGAGGTACTCTTCATGTCTCGTGCGACACGGCGCCTTGGACAACTCGTTCGCGTCACCACGCAAAAAGGCGCTGAACTCACCGGTTTCTATGCGCCCGCCGATAAAGACGGCCTCCCCACGCTGATCTACACCCACGGACTCAGCGGGAGTTATGACACCAACTTCAACTACAACTTGCTGGATCTTCCCGAGGCGCAGGCTTTCAACATTCTGCTGACGACCTCGACAGGACACGGCAACATCGCGACGACGCGCCGTGGTGATCCTCCGGCGATGCGATTGACCGGATCCGCGTTCGAAGTATTCACGGACTGTGTCGCTGATCTAAAGGCCTGGATCGATTTCGCATCGGCGCAGCGCGAAGGTCCGATCGTGCTTTGGGGGCACTCGCTCGGCGCATCGAAGGTGACCCACTATCTTGCCGAGACAAGTGATGCCCGCGTACGTGCACTGGTGCTGGCGTCTCCATCGGATGTGCCGGGGGGATTCAGTGACAATGTAGGATTGGACAAAGTGCCCGGGTTCATCGCGATGGCGCGGGCTCGTGTCGCCGCCGGGCAACCAGAGAAGCTGATGCCGGACGACTGCGTCATTGGATTGCTGCGCCAGAGGATATCGGCGGGGACACTGCTTGACCGCTTCGCCGATGATGTGCCGGCTGATGTGTTCGATTTTTATGGTCGAGGCTCTCGTCGGGCTTTTCTGGATTTGGGGAAGGTCGATCGGCCAATCCTCGTTCTGTATTGTAAGACAGGTGAGCTGGTTGGCCCGCGCGGTGTCGAGATGGCGATCCAAACGATCCGCGAGAAAGCGGTCGCGGCGCCAGCGGTCGAGGGTTTGGTAGTTGGCGGGAACCACTGGTACGTGGGCTTCGAAGATGAGGCGATGTCTGGCTTGATTCGTTGGGCGGCGAGGGCGCTGGACATGCATTGAGTGTCCGCGACAAAGGCGCAGCTGCGACTGGTCCCGAGCCAGTAAGCCAATAACGCGCCACGACCGCCTGGATACCGATAGCGTTCCCACGGTGTAGCCACAGGACGTGGAAGAACGCCTTATCTGGCCGAAAAATTTTTGTCGGCCTTTTGATCAGGGGGTGGGTGATTCCCTCCCTCTCCGCCAAAAACCCACCGATACGGGCGAACGGTGGCAACGTGTTCGGTGGGCGGAGTCGATCTCGGGGAATGGCTGGTACAAAACGGTTTGGCGTTTGGTCTTTCGTTTATGCCGCCCTCGTTGCGCGCGCCGCCTTCCTGGCCGCCTTCGCCGCCTCATCGGCGGCGATCTGAGCGCTGCTCCGCCGGACGCGCTTGTGCGGCGCCGGCTGCTTGTTCAACGCGGCGATCCTGTAGGGAGGGTATTTCTCGATCTCGTTCGCCATGGTCTCGACCCACCTGTCGCCGTAGTCAGGTGACGCGCCGCCTTTGGGCCGGTGCCCGGTAATGAATCCTTCCACCTCGCGGTCCATCTTCACGTGCCTTGCGACGCTCTTGAAGCGGTGGCGCCAGCCATGATTCGGTGCCACGCTCTCGATGCCATGCCCGCGCACCCATTCGGCGATCCGCTCGCCCACCTTTTTGAACTGCGGATTTCCTGGCTTGCCTCCGCGCGACCTGGACGGATCGTAGAACAGCGGCATGCCCTTCCGGCGCCGCTTCTCAACGTAGTCCAGAAATCCCTGCTCGATCACGTGCGAATGAATTGGCACCGTGCGCCACTGCGCGGTCTTTTCGAGTGATGGCTTGATGATCATACACCAGATGTCGGTCTCTTCGTCTGGTTTGACGTCGGCGGGATAGAGCGACGTCAGCTCGTTCACCCTCGCACCTGAATACGCGCAAAGCCATGGCAGCCAGCGTCGCGCGGCCTGCATCTCTTCGCTGATTAGATGCGACCTTCCGTCCAGCGTCGCCGTCAGGATCGTCTCGGCCTGTGGCAGCGTGAATCCTTTCTTACGTCGGGGCAGCGTGGCGTCCTCGTCCTCGGGGCGCTCATCGACAACGATGCCGCGAAACACGTTCGTAGAAACGCCAGGCTTCCGGCGCCGAACGGCAAAGCCGGCGGTGGCGGAAAGCGATGCGATCCAGACGTCCCGGATCGATTTCGTCGCGAACCCTTCCGCGGTGAGATGGTCGACCCACGCGTAACCGTCCGTCGTCGTCATGCGGGCGAGATCGCGCTGGCCAAGCCACTTTACGAACATCGCGATCTTCGGCCGCCAGCGCTTCGCGGTTGGCCCATGAACGCCAGCCTTGAGACCGCCTTTGGCGGCGTATTCCTCGAAAACCTGAACGAGATCAACCTTCGGCGTTGTCCTTTTCGGCACGGTCTGGAGCACCGGATTTTCCGAATAGTCGCCCTTCGAGGCGCGGATCACGTCGAGGTAAGCGTCCTGCCGGGCCTTTAGGAACAAGGGCTTGAACGTCTCGACTTCGGCCTCCGTCGGCGTTTCGCCCTGACGGGTCAGGAACTCACGCGCGTCCCGGTCGAGGTACTCTTCGTCGTCCGTCGTGGCCGGCTCGCCCAAGAGCGCAGCCCACCTCATTGCGGCAAAGCCGGTGCCGGGTTGGGCGATATGGGCATCGCGGATCTGGACATGGGCGTTACCCCTTAGCGCGTGCATGTCCTGGTGCGTCAGCCGGGTCCCCCCGGACGAATCCTTCGAACCCCGTTTGGCCTCCGCCGCTAGGCGGGCCCACTGGCGATCGAGTTCGGCCGAGACGACGGCGATCCTCTCGTTCGCGGTGCGCCTGTCTATGGTCTTCAGGGATCGCCAAACCTCGCCTTTCCCGACGAGGTCACGGTAGCGCTGCGGCACCTTCTTCCGTATCCAATAGACGTTCTGTTCTTTACCGTTGGCCTTCTTGGGCCTGATCGGCGTTGGCATTTTGGTCGTTCCCACGGTGTAGACCCTTGGTGTAGAACCAGGGGCTCAAGAAACGCCCAAAAACAACGATAAACTTGTATTTATTGGCCTTCCGCACACC
>Ga0193699_10000341_pt1 | contig 21134 bp, 18 predicted proteins | sample L3c2metaG_FD_160095 | JGI IMG/M metagenome (GOLD analysis project Ga0193699, IMG submission 160095) | Soil microbial communities from a riparian zone of the East river system, Colorado, United States - L3c2 | ecosystem: Environmental > Terrestrial > Soil > Riparian zone | place: USA: East...
CCTACATTGGTGATGCCGGCGGGCAACTACATCGTGCATGTCGGCTTCGGGCTCGCCACCTCGGTGAAGCCGGTGACGCTGCGCGGCGCCACCTTGCATGAGGAATTCGATTTGCCGGCCGGCGGTCTGCGCATGGAGGGCCGGGTCGGCGACGCGCGCGTTCCCTACGGACAGATTTCATTCGACGTCTACAAAGGCAGTCAGTTCGAGGCCGGCGACCGGCGTCCGATCGCCGAGCATGTCATGACCGGCGAAGTCGTGATGGTGCCGGAGGGCACGTATTACATCGTCTCAAATTATGGCGACGCCAATTCGGTGGTGCGTTCCGACATTCGCGTCGCGGCGGCCAAGCTCACCGACATCACCGTCACGCATCGCGCCGCGGCGATCACGCTCAAGCTGGTCGGCGACAGAGGCGGCGAGGCGCTCGCCAACACCGCCTGGTCGGTGCTCACGCCCGGCGGCGACGTGATCAAGGAATCGATCGGCGCGTTTCCGCGCGTCATCTTGGCCGAAGGCGAATATCGCGCCATCGCCCGCAATGAGGGCAAAGTATTCGAGCGCGAATTCAAAGTCGTCACCGGCGTCGATGGCGACATCGAAGTGAAAGCGCGCTAGCTTAAAGTCCATTCAGAATGGAACTTTTCGGCCCTTGGGCCGTTGTCGATGCGTATGCAGACCGAACTCGTTGCCAACGACGCGGCGGTTAAGTTATTCGCTCGCGTCGACCCCAAAAATACGGCGCTACTCCTCGATATCGACGGCACGCTGATTGAGCTTGGTCCGACGCCATTCGAGGTGGACGTACCTGACGAGTTGCTGACCACGCTGTCGCAACTGGTCGATATAACAAATGGCGCCGTCGCGCTGGTCAGCGGGCGGCCGATCCGGGACATCGATTTGTTGTTTTCGCCGCTGCGCTTGCCGGCCATCGGCGGTCACGGTGCCGAATTGCGCGTGCGAACCAGCATTCACAACATCGCGCCAGCATTGTCGCAAGAATTTCGCGAGCAACTCGCCACGGCTACGGTACTGCGGCCCGGCATTTTCGTCGAAGACAAGGGCTATTCGGTCGCGATGCACTATCGCCGGGTGCCGCAACACGAAGCGTGGCTGATGCGCCACATCGCTCAGACCAGTCGGGCGTTTGCCGACGAGCGGACCGAGGTCTTGCCGGGAAAATCGATGTTCGAAGTCAAACGGCCCGCCGTCAATAAAGGTGAGGCCGTGCGTCACCTCATGAGGCTGGCGCCTTTCGCCGGGCGGAAGCCGGTTTTCATCGGCGACGACGTCACCGATGAATCGGTCTTTGAAGTGATGCCGGATCTCGGCGGCAGAGGCTTTTCGGTCAGCCGCGACGTCGAGGGCCTTGCCGGCATTTTCAGATCGCCTTCACAAGTGCGCAAGGCGCTACAGCGCCTCGTAAATGAGCACAGCTCTGTTTGGCGGCATCCGGCTGAATTGAATTAGCGGTTCCACGAAACCTTGCCCGGTCTCGGGCGTTAGAGGTTCGGCGGTTTTCCGCACATGGGGGACGAATGGTGTCACGACTTGTCGTAGTCTCCAATCGGGTGGGTATTCCGGACGGCACTGCGCGAGCAGGCGGGCTGGAAGTCTCGATTCGTCCGGCGCTGAAGAAAAGCGGCGGCTTGTGGTTTGGCTGGAGCGGCAAGATCACCGACGGCGTACCCGAACCGGCCAAGACTGTGCAGAAAGACAGCGTCTCCTACGTCACCATCGATCTGCAAAAAGACGACTACGAGGAGTTCTACAACGGCTTCGCCAACCGCGTGCTATGGCCGATTTTGCATTACCGGCTCGATCTCGCCGAATTCACCCGCCGCGATCTCGGCGGCTATTTCCGCGTCAATGAATTCTTCGCCGACAATCTCGAAGACGTGCTCAAGCCCGACGATGTGATCTGGGTGCACGACTATCACCTGATGCCGCTGGCCAAGGCACTGCGCGAGCGCGGTCACAAAAACAAAATCGGTTTTTTCATCCACATTCCGTTTCCGCCGCCGGAAATCCTTACCGCGCTGCCCAATCACGAGCGGCTGATCCCGGCGTTGTGCAATTACGACCTGATCGGCTTTCAGACCGAAACCGACGCCAATAATTTCACCCGCTATTTGTCCAGCGAAGTCGGCCTCAAGCGCCTCGATGCCGATACCTTCGAATATGACGGCCGCGCGGTGCAGGCCGGCGTCTTCCCGGTGGGCGTGGAGACCGAGGCTTTCGCCCGGCTGGCGCGCCGCGCCACGGAAACGCCGTTCGTGCGCGAGGTGGTCGAAAGCCTGTCCGGCCGCGCCATGATCATCGGCGTCGACCGGCTCGACTACAGCAAGGGCATTCCGGACCGCATGAATGCCTTCGAGCGGTTTCTCATCAACTTCCCGGAGTGGCACAACAACGTCACGTATCTGCAGATCACGCCGCGCAGCCGTTCGGGTATTCCAGAATATGCCGAAATCGACCGGCTGGTGGGGCAGGCGGTCGGCCGCATCAATGGCAGTTTCGGCGAGGCGTCGTGGACGCCGCTGCGCTACATCAACAAGGCGCACAGCCGCACGGCACTGGCCGGGCTCTATCGCGCCTCGCGCGTCGGGCTGGTGACGCCGCTGCGCGACGGCATGAACCTGGTCGCGAAGGAATATGTCGCCGCGCAAAATCCGGACGACCCTGGCGTGCTGGTGCTGTCGCGTTTTGCTGGCGCCGCGCGCGAATGCACCGCGGCGCTGCTGGTCAACCCGTATGATCACGAAGGCGTCGCGATCGCCATCAACCGCGCGCTGTCGATGTCGCTCAATGAGCGCCGCCAGCGCCATGCGGTGAACTACCGGGCGCTGCTCAAGAACGACCTGAGCCACTGGGCCGAGCGCTTCCTGGACACGCTCGATCGCCCGCCGATGACTTTCCGGCCGCCGATCCGCGCGATGACCGGGCGCTGACTAGGCCGACGCTCGCCTCACGTCAGGCGGCACCGCTTCGGCGGCGAGCGCCTTGAGCGCCTCGTCGAGGGGCATCACCTGCTGGCCCTCGCTGCCGAGGCGGCGGATCGACACCAGCCGTTCGGCGGCTTCCTTCTTGCCGACCACCAGCAGAGCCGGGACCTTGGCGAGCGAGTGCTCGCGCACTTTGTAATTGATCTTCTCATTGCGCAGATCGCTGTCGACGCGCAGGCCCATTTTGCGCGCGGCCTCGGTCACTTCGCGGCCGTAATCGTCGGCGTCGGAGGTAATGGTCGCGACCATGGCCTGCAGCGGCGACAGCCACAGCGGCAGATGGCCGGCATAGTGCTCGATCAGAATGCCGGTGAAGCGCTCGAGCGAGCCGAACATGGCGCGATGGAGCATCACCGGCGTCACCTTGTTGGAATGCTCGTCGATATAGAATGCGCCGAGCCGCCCCGGCATGTTGAGGTCGACCTGAACGGTGCCGCATTGCCAATCGCGCCCGATGCCGTCGCGCAGCACGTATTCGAGCTTGGGCCCGTAGAAGGCACCTTCACCCTTGTTGAGCGACCAGGGCCGGCCGGAGGCCTTCAGCGCGGCCATCAACCCGGCTTCCGCCTTGTCCCAGACCGCGTCGTCGCCAATGCGTTTGTCGGGCCGGTCGGAGAACTTGATGCGCACGTCGGAGAAACCGAAATCCTCGTAGATCGACAGGATCTGGTTGTTGATCTTAAGCACTTCCTCGGCGATCTGGCTTTCCATAATGAAGATGTGCGCGTCGTCCTGCGTGAAGGCGCGCACGCGCATCAGCCCGTGCAGCGCGCCCGACGGCTCGAAGCGGTGCACCTTGCCGAACTCGGCGATCTTCATCGGCAGGTCGCGATACGACTTCAGGCCGTTCTTGAAGATCTGCACGTGGCCGGGGCAGTTCATCGGCTTGATGGCGTAGACGCGCTCGTCCTCCTCGCGCTTGGCGGTGAGGAACATCATGTCGTTATAGGTCGGGATATGGCCGGTTGTGACCCACATCTCGCGGTCCATCAGTTGCGGCGAATTCACCTCGACGAAGCCGGATTCCTGCTGGCGGCGGCGGATGTAATTCTCCAGCGCCTGGAACAGCGTCCAGCCTTTCGGATGCCAGAACACGGAGCCGGGCGCTTCCTCCTGGAAATGAAACAGGTCCATCTCGCGGCCGACGCGGCGGTGGTCGCGCTTCTCGGCTTCCTCGAGTTGCTTGAGATAGGTGTCGAGCTCTTCTTGCTTGGCAAACGCAGTGCCGTAGATGCGGGTCAGCATCGGGTTGTTTGAATCGCCGCGCCAATAGGCGCCGGCCACCTTCATCAGCTTGAAGGCGTTTCCCATTTTTCCGGTCGAGGTCATGTGCGGGCCGCGGCACAGATCGAACCAATCGCCTTGCTTATAGATCTTCAGCGACTGGTCGGCGGGGATGGCGTCGATCAGCTCGACCTTGAAGTTCTCGCCTTTGTCGCGGAACACTTTCTTGGCTTGGTCGCGCGACCAGATTTCCTTGGTGAACGGCTTATCGCGCGCGATGATCTCGCGCATTTTCTTTTCGATGACCGGCAGGTCTTCCGGCACGAAAGGCTGATTGCGCGCGAAGTCGTAATAGAAGCCGTTCTCGATCACCGGGCCGATGGTGACTTGCGTGCCGGGCCACAGGTCCTGCACCGCTTCGGCGAGCACGTGCGCCGTGTCGTGCCGGATCAGCTCCAGCGCGCGCGGGTCTTCGCGGTTGACGAATTCGATCTTGGCGTCGCGCTCGATCTTGTCGGCGAGGTCGACGACGGTGCCGTCGAGCGCCATCGCCACCGTGCGTTTGGCGAGCGAGGGCGAAATGCCCTTGGCAATGTCGAGGCCGGTGATACCGTCCGGATAGTCCCGACGCGCGCCATCGGGAAAGGTCAGCGCAACCATAAGCGTCTCCTGTTGCTCACTCGCTGCCTACGAATGCAGGTAAGCGGATCAAACTAGAGCAGGGATATATCAGCCGGTTCCATGGACGCAACTACCGGCGGCGGGCTTTTCATTGACTCCCCGCCACCTTCCATAACGCCACGGCCGCCACCACGTCGCGCCGGCCGGAACGTCGCCCGGAACGAAATCCAGACCCGACGTGCCCCAGGGCTGGCAGCGTGCGATTCGTGCCAATGCCATCCAGGAGCCCGCCCACAGGCCGAAGCGGTTGATCGATTCGTCGGCATACTCGGAACAACTCGGCAGGTGCCGGCAGCGCGGACCGAGCAGCGGCGACAGCGTGTGGCGGTACAGTGCCACCAGCGCGCGGCCGGCAAGCCTTGGCAAACGCCTTGATCCATCGGCAAAACCACGCGGCGTCATTTGCTGCCCACTTACGCTCGGTGTTGGAACTCTCGAAAGTTCCAAAGTGGAGAATTGCTCATCATTCGGCCATCCACCGCGACTTTTTTACACTAGACCCGACTCTCAGCCGTTACTAAATATAGTGCATTCGGGTCCATCGAGCCGTCCGACTCAGCAACGTGGGCGACCACGTCAATAACAAGAAGAAGAAAGAGCACGGCGGCCAGAAGGGGTAAGGATGCTTCGCTCCTCTACTTTCTTTATTGCGCTCGCATTTGCGGCGCCGCTTTTCCTGTTGCCAGCCGCCACGCAAGCGGGCGACCGCTCGTTGCCGATGCGCTTCGACTTGCGCGTACAGGGAACGGCGGACGCGTGCGGCGCTAAATGTCCATCCTGGATTTCGGCGACCGGCGCGATCACCTCCGATAGCGCGCGCGACTTTCTGCTGTTCGCCAAAGGCCAAAACCTTGCCGGCGCCACCGTGGTTCTGGATTCCGACGGTGGTTCGGTGATCGGCGCGCTCGCGCTCGGCCGGGAAATTCGAAAGCTTGCGCTCAACACCACCGTCGGTCGCGTCGTCGACCTGCCGGCCACGTCGAATGGCGGATCGCGCGTCGCGGTTTTGCCGCGTGCCGACTGCGAGTCGATGTGCGCCTTCGTGTTGCTCGCCGGCGTCGAACGGACCGTGCCCGCGGAAGCGCGCGTGATGGTGCATCAGATCTGGCTCGGCGACCGCCGCGAAGATCCGACCGCGATGAGCTATTCGGCCGAGGACCTCGTGCTGGTTCAGCGCGATATCGGGCGACTGGCGCGCTACACCGCCGAGATGGGCGCGTCGATCGATCTGCTCGATCTGGCGTTGCGCATTCCGCCGTGGGAGCCGATGCATGCTTTGACGCCCGACGAATTGCGCAGCACGCGGCTTGCGACCGACGTTCTGCCGCCGCCTGTGGCGGCTACCGTTGCATCTTCGCCGGCTGCTGCCGCGGCAGCGCCGCCGGTGCGCAGCTTGACCGATGGCGCGCGCGCCAGCGCCATCAGCGCGCAGCGCTGGGCCATGGTCGACCGCGACGGGACGCAAACGCTGGCGCGGAGTCACCCGCTGACCGTCGAGGGTGAGACCATCGGCAGCTTCGATCTGGTTGTGGCCTGCGGCGGGAGCAGCGGAAATTTCGACGTCAGCTATATCGAGCACCGGCGCCGCGGCGAAAACCTGCCGGTACCGGATTCTCTGGCCGCCGTCACCATGCGGGTGGGCGGCACTGCGGCGACGCTCAAGGTCGCGTCGTCCGACCGGCGCGGCACGCCGGATGAATTGGTGACCTACGCGGCCGGGTCGGTTCCCGCCGCGGTGATCGGCGCCTTCGCCTCGCCGGGCAACCGTTCGGTCGTAATCGAGACCGAAAGCGACGGCATGGTCACCGTGACCCGCCTCGGCAATACAGGCGCGGTGGTCAACCTGCCGCGGCTGACCGCGAGTTGCGGCAAAGGCATCGGCGATCGTGCGGAATTAGCGCCGCGCAAGACCGGCGGCATGGCTGCGGCAGCGCAGTAATCGCTATTCCGCCGCCTGCTTCTGCGCGCGTTTGGCCTCGATCTCGTCGACGGCCTGCACCACCGCATCGAAGGTCAACAACGTCGAGGCGTGGCGCGCCTTGTAGTCGCGCACCGGCTCGAGCACGGCGATGTCGGCCCATTTGCCGGACGGCGGCGCACCGTTTTCCTTGAGCATCTTGCGAACGGTTTGGCGCAGTTCGCGCAGTTCGGCCGGCGACGAGCCGACCACGTAACGGGCCATGATCGAGGACGAGGCCTGGCCCAGCGCGCAGGCCTTCACGTCATGGGCGAAATCGGTGACCACCGGGCCGTTCATTTTGACGTCGACGGTAACGGTGGAGCCGCACAACTTGGAATGGGCGGTGGCGCTGGCGTCGGGCGTATCGAGGCGCCCCAGACGGGGAATATTGCCCGCCAAATCCAGGATTTTGCTGTTGTAGACGTCGTTAAGCATTGAAGTTTATCGACTTTTCAGGGGCACATTGCCTCGGCCGCGCATTCCAATATATAGGGGCTACACAGTGGCGCGAGAAGGGTACTTGGACGTACTTGGCGGCCACCCGGTGACACCCCCGGCGTAGCCTTAGGGCAAGCGCCGGTCGAACGGAGACCGTCAATGGATGCGAAGAACACCATCGTTAAGCCGTTCCCGAAGCAGGGGCTTTCCGACCATGTGCGCGCCGCGCCGGTACCCACCGAGCCGCGTCCGTCGCGCGAAGAGGCAGAAGCCGCCGTCCGCACGCTGATCGCCTATGCCGGCGACGATCCGAACCGCGAAGGCCTGCTCGATACGCCGAAGCGCGTCATCGGCGCCTACGAAGAGGTCTACCAGGGCTATCGCGAATGCCCGGCGGAAGTGCTCGACCGCACCTTCAGCGAAACCGGCGGCTATAACGACTTCGTGCTGGTCAAGGACATCTCGTTCTATTCGCATTGCGAACATCACATGATGCCGTTCTACGGCAAGGCGCACGTCGCCTATATGCCGGTGGACCGCGTCGTCGGTCTGTCGAAGCTGGCGCGGCTTGTTGATGTTTACGCCCACCGGATGCAGACGCAGGAGCATCTCAATTCCCAGGTCGCGACCGCGATTGAAGAGATTCTCAAGCCGCGCGGCGTCGCGGTGATGATCGAAGCGGAGCATATGTGCATGTCGATCCGCGGCGTCACCAAGCCGGGCTCGATGACGGTGACGACGCACTTCAGCGGCGCGTTCCGTGAAGCCAACGAGCAAGTTCGTTTCATGACCATGCTGCGTGGGGCGCGCTGAGCCCCGCGTTCCAACGCGAGGCTGCCGTGACTGACGCATCTTCATTTTTGCCGCGTGGCTCGACTGCCGAAGTCGAGGAGGGCCTGGGCTTTGCGCCCAAGTTCGACGCCGACGGCCTGATCACCGCCGTCGCGACCGACGCCAAAACGGGCGACGTGCTGATGGTCGCGCACATGAACGCCGAAGCGTTGCGCAAGACAGTCGAGACCGGCGAGGCCTGGTACTACAGCCGCTCGCGCAAAAAGCTCTGGAAGAAGGGCGAAAGTTCAGGTCACATCCAGCGCGTGGTCGAACTGCGCACGGACTGCGACCAGGATGCGCTGTGGCTCAAGGTCGAGCAGGAAGGCCCCGGCGCCTGTCACACCGGCCGGCGCTCGTGCTTCTACCGCGCGGTTCCACTATCGCAAACCGGCGCGCTGCGGCTGGAATTCCGCGAGGCGGAGAAAACTTTCGACCCGGGGAAGGTCTATCGCTGACGAAGGACGGCCATCATGGAGCAAGCGCGAGTGTGGCTAATCGAGATTGTGGGCGCATTTTATCTTTCGGTTTTTGGTTTTTATGTCGGACTCTATCAAGCCTGCATGCTCGCCGGGCGGAAGCATCCACTCCTCGAACTTGGACATGTCTCGCCTGTCTCAACAAAATTCGGCGTTTGTTACTATTCGAGGGGCGAGAGTTTCCTACTGGATAATTTCATCTATTTGACAGGGGCCTCGTTCATTGTACTGGCCGTCCTGATTTCCAGTGTAAAATATGTTCGTCGCTACAATCTCCCAAGCCAGCAGTTTGTAAGTGAACCGGACATTTCACAGGGGAGTCGGGTTCGATTTACAGTCTTCGTCTTATTGTTTGTCGTGACCTTGGGCTTTGTCTGTTGGGGCTAAGGCATTGCGAAGTCCCGGCGCCTGTCACACCGGCCGGCACTCGTGCTTCTACCGAGCGGTTCCCTTATCGCAGACTGGCGCGCTGCGGCTCGAATTCCGTAACGCCGACAAGACCTTCGACCCCGGTGCGGTTTATCCCGGTGCCGTTGGCAAGCCATCGCGCTGAGCGCAATTTCGTTTCCTCAAAACAAGAATTGCCTGTAGAACTTTCCTACAGGTCCAAGTTGCGTTGCGGCCCGGCCGCCCCGGGCTGCTTGGGGGACGACAATGGGAAGGCGTGGCGCCGCGCAGCGACGTTTCTGTCTGATCCTGGTCAAGCCGTCGCATTACGACGAGGACGGCTACGTTCTTCAATGGGTGCGCTCGCCGATCCCGTCCAACTCGCTCGCTTCGCTGTACGGTCTCGCGCAGGATTGCGCCCAGCGGAAGATCCTTGGCGATGACGTCGAGATCGAGATTCACGCGCTCGACGAAACAAATACTCGCATCCGTCCCGAACGTCTCGCGAAGCTGATCGAAGCGGCCGGCGCCGGCATGGTGATGCTCACCGGCGTGCAGTCGAACCAGTTCCCGCGCTCGCTCGATCTGGCGAAGCCGTTGCGCGACCGCGGCATCCAGGTCGGCATTGGCGGCTTTCACGTCTCCGGCGTGCTGTCGATGCTCAATGGCGTCGACGCCGATCTCGACCGCGCCAGGGCGCTCGGCGTCTCGCTGTTCGCCGGCGAAGCGGAAGGCCGGCTCGACGAAGTGCTGCACGATGCCGCCGCCGGCACGCTCAAGCCGCTCTACAACTACATGCACGATCTGCCCGGCATCGACGGCACGCCGATCCCGTTGATGGCGGTCGAGCGCGCGCAACGCACGGCGGGCGGCACCACCTCATTCGACGCCGGACGCGGCTGTCCCTATCAATGTTCGTTCTGCACCATCATCAATGTGCAGGGCCGCAAGTCGCGCCGCCGCACGCCGGACGATATCGAGCGCATCGTGCGCACCAATTATGCGCAGGGGCTGCGCGCGTTCTTCATCACCGACGACAATTTCGCCCGCAACAAGGACTGGGAAATCATCCTCGACCGCATCATCCACCTGCGCCAGGTCGAGAAGTTCAACATCAGCTTTGTCATCCAGGTCGACACGCTCTGCTACAAGCTGCCGAACTTCATCGATAAGTGCGCGCGGGCCGGCGTCAAGCGCGTCTTTATCGGGCTGGAAAACATCAACCCGGACAATCTCGCCGGCGCCAAGAAGAAGCAGAACAAGATCACCGAATACCGGCAGATGCTGCTCGGCTGGAAGAATGCCGGCGTCATCACCTATGCTGGCTACATTCTCGGCTTCCCGAACGACACGTACGACTCGATCATGCACGATATCGACGTGATCAAGCGCGAGCTGCCGGTCGATCTCCTGGAGTTTTTCTATCTGACGCCGCTGCCGGGATCCGAGGATCATCTCAAGCTGCACCGCGCCGGCGTGCCGCTCGACCCCGACATGAACAAATACGACCTCAACCACGTCTGCACGGCGCATCCGAAGATGTCGCACGAGGAGTGGGACCGCGCCTACAAGGCGGCGTGGCAACGCTATTACACCATCGAGCACATCGAGACGGTGATGCGCCGGGTGGCGGTGACCAAGGCGAACGCCAGCAACGCGCTGTTCCTGATCACCTGGTTCATGGGCTCAATCAATATCGAGCACATCCATCCGCTCGAAAGCGGCTTCCTGCGGCTGAAATTCCGCAGCGACCGGCGGCCCGGCTTTGCCCGCGAGCCGATGTGGTCGTTCTATCCGAAATATTTCGTCGAGGTCTTCAGCAAGCTGGTGCGGTGGACGCATCTCTATTTCAAGTTGCGGCGCATCTATCTGCGGATCAAGTTCGATCCGAACCGCTACAGCTACACGGACATGGCGATGACGCCGGTGGGGGACGACGAAGCGGAAACGCACGAGTTGTTCAACAGCGACGCGGCACGTGCCTACGTGGCGCAGACTAACCGGCTGAAGAACATCCAAGAGCACGCGCACGATCATGCGCATGACAAGGTCCCGGTTGAAGCGGCGGAATAGCAACAAGATCCGTTGACCTGCCGTCCCGGTTGTATTCAGCTGTTGTAAAAGCAGAATCCGGGGAAACGTCATGACCATTGGCCGCACTTTCACCGCCGCATTGATTGCTGGCGTCGTCGGCATCGCCACGCCCTGTTTCGCCCAGAGCACCGTCAAGATTGGCATGCTCGTGCCGATGACCGGGCCGTTCGCCTCCACCGGCAAGCAATTGGTTGCCGGCGCCAGGCTGTACATGCAGCTCAAGGGCGACACGGTGGCCGGCAAGAAGATCGAGCTGGTCGTCAAGGATGACGCCGGCAATGCCGAGACAACCAAACGCCTCGCGCAGGAACTGGTCGTCAATGACAAGGTGGCCTTCTTCGCCGGGTTCGGGCTGACGCCCGGGGCGCTGGCGACCGCGCCGATCGCGACCGAGGCCAAAGTTCCGCAAATCGTCATGATGGCCGCGACCTCGGTCATCACCGAGCGTTCGCCTTATATCGTGCGCACAAGCTTTTCGGTGCCGCAAACGACCGTCCCGCTGGCTAACTGGGCAACGGATAACGGCATCAAGCGGGTGGTCACCGTCGTCTCGGATTATGCGCCGGGCATCGACGTCGAGACGGCGTTCAAGCAGCGCTTCGAGGCCGCCGGCGGCAAAGTCCTCGAATCGCTGCGCGTGCCGCTGGCGAGCAACGACTTCTCCGCCTCATTGCAGCGCGTGACGGACGCCAAACCGGACGCGCTGATGGCCTTCGTACCGGCCGGCGTCGGACCGATCTTCGTCCGGCAATTCGTCGAACGCGGGCTCGACAAATCCGGCATCAAATTCATCGCCGAAGGCAGTTTGACTGAAGACAACGTCGTCAACGAGATTGGCCCCGCCGCGCTCGGCGTCATCACGGCACATCATTATTCTGCGGCGCATAACAGTCCGGAGAACAAGGCCTTCGTCGCCGACTTCAAGAAGGCCACCGGTGGCCTGCGTCCGAACCTGATGGCGGTGCAGAGCTACGACGGCATGCACCTGATCTACGAGGCCTTGAAGAAAACCAACGGTGCGACCGACGGCGATGCGCTGGTTGCCGCGATGAAGGGCATGAGCTGGATTAGCCCGCGCGGACCGATGAGCATCGACCCCGCGACGCGCGAGGTGATCCAGAACATCTATATCCGCAAGGTCGAACGGGTGGAGGGCGAACTGTACAATGTCGAGTTCGTGACCATCCCCAACTTCAAGGATCCGTCCAAGGTGAAAGCTGCGAATTAAGCGGCCTAGTTACCGGTACGCGCCAGCAAGTTTTGCGCGCGCACCAGATGCGGGCGGTCGAACATCTTGCCGTCGATGCCGACCGCGCCGGCGCCGGGTTTGGCCGCAAAAGCAGCGACCACCATCTTGGCCTTCTCGATCTGCGCAGGCGTCGGCGTGAACACTTCGTTGATCACTGCCACCTGCGCCGGGTGAATGGCGAGCCGGCCGGTGAAGCCGTCGCGCCGCGCGTGTTCGGTATCGAGGCGCAGGCCGTCGGAATTGCGGAAATCGACATAGATGGTCTCGATCGCAGGCAGTTTGGCCGCGGCCGCGCCATAGAGGCAGATGTTGCGGGCGAGGCGATAGGGCTCGGTGAGCAGGCCGTGCTCGTCGCGGTTGGCTTCCGCCCCAAGCTCGGCGGACAGATCCTCCGGGCCCCAGGTCATACCAATCAGACGCTTGCTCACGTCGCGGTACGTGCCGGCCGCGAAGAGGCCGGCGGCGGATTCCACCGCCTGCGCCAGAATCTTGATCGAGCCCTCGGGCAGGCCGGCGATGGCTTCGCGCGCGGTCAGCTTGGCGTCGAGATGCACGACGGTCGAACCGCCTTCGGCTTTCGGAAACACCACCGCATCCGGCTTGCCGGCGACAATCGCGTCGAGATCGGCATCGGTCATGCCAGTGTCGAGGCCGTTGATGCGCACCAGCAGGCGCGGGCGCTGTGTCTTGGCGCTCGTCGCCTTCAAGAACTCCAACGCGGCGGCGCGGGCCTGCGGCTTGCGCTCCGGCGTGATGGAATCCTCAAGATCGATGATGACGGCGTCGGCGCCGCTCGCCATCGCCTTGTCGAGCTTGGCACCGCCGTCGGCGGGAACGAACAGAAGAGAACGCATCATTTGGGCCGCATGACCATGAAGGCGTTGCGGTGGCATTCGGCGACCAGCGTGCCGTCCTGCTTGAAGGCCTTGTGATGAAATTCGACGATGCCGGCGCCGGGGCGCGACTTCGACGCGCGCTTGCTCACCACCGTGGTGGTGCAGTTGACCGTGTCGCCCTCGAACAGCGGGTTGGGGAATTTCACGTCGGTCATGCCGAGATTGGCGATGGTGGTGCCGACGGTCATGTCCGAGACCTGGATGCCGATCATCAGGCCGAGCGTGAACAGCGAGTTCATCAGCGGCTGGCCCCATTCGGTCTCGGTCTCGCAGAAGTGGCGGTCGATGTGCAGCGGCTGCGGGTTGAGCGTCATGTTGGAGAACAACATGTTGTCCATCTGCGTGACGGTACGGGTGTAGCGATGCTCGTAGAGCTTGCCGACCTCGAAATCCTCGAAATAGAGGCCGCCGCGCTTATGCCGCTGGATCGTCTCGCTCATGTATGCCTCCGCCAGATCGTCGTTAACGTTTCATTTACCATGATTCCGCATGGTCGGTAGGGCCGCCGTGCCGGTGCGTCGTGTAGCGCGCGATACAGCCCAAATTCTTTGCCCAGGGCAACCCCGATGGCTGTCACTTCCGCCACTGCCAGTGCCGTCCCCCAGATTACCGGGGCGATCCGCCAGGCTGCGAAGTCCAGCGGCATCAGCTTCGAATATCTGATGACGACGGCGAAGATTGAATCCAACATGAACCCGGCGGCGCAGGCGTCGACCTCGTCGGCCAAGGGACTTTACCAGTTCATCGACCAGACCTGGCTCGGCACCCTGAAGGGCGGCGGCGCGGCGGCGGGCTACGGCAAATATGCCGACGCGATCTCGCAGACCCCCGATGGCCGCTTCGAGGTGGCCGACCCGGCCATGCGCAACGCGATCATGCAATTGCGCAGCGATCCAGCCGCAAGCGCGATGATGGCCGGGGCCTTCACGCGCAGCAATGCCGACCACCTCAGCACCGCCATCGGCCGGCAGCCGACCGAAGGCGAACTCTACATCGCGCATTTCCTCGGCTCCGACGGCGCCAGCAAGCTTATTGGTGTTGCGTCCACACAACCGCAAGCCAATGCGGCGGCCATGTTTCCGCGCGCCGCGGCCGCCAATCCCAGCATCTTCTACGACCGTTCTGGCAGCCCGCGCAGCGCCGGCGACGTCTATGCCAATCTGGCCGGAAAATTCGAAGTGGCGCGCGCGGTGAATTTCGCGCCGGCGGCCGGGCGTGCCGACGTGGTGCAGGCGCAAGTGCAAACCCAGACCCAAGGCGGCACCCAACCGAAGGTGCCGGACACCGCCGGCGTCACGCAAGCCTTCGCCGACGCCAACGATCATCTGCCGGCGCTGCCGGACACCAAGCCGCTATTCCAAGCGATGTTCACCGATCGCGCTCGCAAGGCGGTGACGCAAACCGTCAGCAGCCTGTGGGCGCCGGCCAAGACGCAAGCGAGCGATCAAGGCAACAGCGCGCCGCCGGCGGCGGCTCGATCGGGACAGGGGCTGGATCTGTTCAGCGACAGCCCTTCCGACATCCGCAAGATGTTTCGCGGCAGCGTTTGAACCGACTGGGTTTTCCGCCGGATCGTCGTTAACACCTCTTCAATATCTATAGTGAACGCTTTGTTAAGTCAGCTTGTTTAGGCTTTGCGTTGCGCCGTCAGTATGGGCGGCGAGTTTGTAGCGTCTGGTCGTGTCATGATTGTTCGTCAGTTCCTGCAATGGGTCCGCAATGCGCCTCCCGGCGAGCGGGCTGAAGCCACCTCCGCGCTGGCTCGCGCTTATCTCCATTCCGATTTATCGCCCGACGATCTCGCCGCTGCCGAAGGCGCGATGATCATGTTGCTGGACGACCCGTCGCCGCTGGTGCGGCGCGCGATGTCCGAAGTCTTCGCATCTTCGCAGAAAGCGCCGCAGGTCGTGGTCAATGCATTGGCCGCGGACCAAGTCGTCGATGTCGCGTATCCGGTGCTGACGCGCTCGCCGATGCTGCTCGATGACGATCTGGTCGATCTGATCGCAACCGGCACGCCGGAAACGCAAGTGGCGATTGCCAGCCGCGTGCTGTTATCGCGTCCGCTCGCCGCCGCCATTTCCGAAGTCGGTTCGGCGGAAGCCTGCCTGACGCTGTTGGAAAATCCCGACGCCGATATCGCGCTGTTCTCGATCGACCGTATCGTCGAGCGCTTCGGTCATCTGGCCGCGATTCGCGAAAACCTCACGGCGCGCGACGATCTGCCGATGACAACGCGCCAGGCATTGCTCAGCAAATTGTCGCAGACACTCGCCGGCTTTGTCACCGGCCGCAATTGGCTGGGGACCGAACACGCCGAATACGCGGCCCGCGAGGCCTGCGAGAAGGCGACCTTGGCGCTCGCCGCCGAGACACCCTACGAGGAAGTAGGGGCGCTGATGCAGCATTTGCGGCAGAGCGGCCAGCTTACCGGCGGCATGATCCTGCGCGCGTTGCTGTCCGGCAATGTCGTGCTGTTCGAGGAGGCGCTGGCGGAATTGTCCGGCGTGCCGCTCGACCGCGTCACCAGCTACATTCACGACAAGAATATTTCCGGCTTCCACGCGCTTTATCGCAAGGCCGGGTTGCCGGACGTCGCTTATCCGGCGTTCCGCGAAGCGATCACGGCGATGCGCGACGGCATTCTGATCGGCGAGCAGGGCGGGGTGGCCCGTCTCAAGCGCCGCATGGTCGAGCGCGTGCTGGCGCGGTGTTCCAATGAACGCGGGCCGGAGATGGTGTCGCTGCTGGCGCTGCTGCGGCGCTTTGCGGTCGAGGCCGCGCGCGAGGAAGCCCGCATGTTCTGCGATGATCTGGTCGCCAATGACTACATGATAGCGGACGGCAGGCTGGTGGCTTAGGCCGCCAGTCTACTCCGGCGCGATGGACGGGCCGGTGATCTGCTCCAGCACGTCGGGCCGGTCGCGGTTCTCGAACAGCAAAAATTCGTCGGTGACTTCGCGCAGCCGTCCGGTCAGCATGGCGGACAACTCCTCGGCGTCTGATCGCGAATATTCGCGATGGATCGCGCGCACGGCGTCGACGTGCTGCTCGACGAGCTTGATCGGGATCCGCATCACGTCCGGCGTGTACTCGATCAGCCGGCACAGGCTGTCGGCGGCTGACGCGACCAGCGGAAAGCCGAAGGTAGCGGCCTCACCCTTGATGTCGTGGGCGGCGTGAAACAGAGCGTCTCTGTTGGCCTTGCTGAAGCCGCCTTTGCTGATCGCCTGGCGCGCTTGGTCGAGCCGGTCGCATTCGGATTCCATCCAGGAGCCGAATTCCGACGACAACTCCGCCAAGGCGCGTTCGGCGCGGGCCACCGGATCGTCGTCGCCCAGAGGCTTGGCGCTGACCGCCTTGCGCAATTTGTTCTCGGGCGTAATGACCTCGTGGTCGCCGTAAGTTGCGATCACTGACGTGTTTTTCGGAGAGGCCAAGGTCGATTTCTCTGGTTAGCCCGGAGCGCGGACTTTTTCGAGCAAGGGAGCCTGCCGGATGACGTCCGCCTTGCCGCCTTTGCGGCGCTCGGCGCCGGCGTAAGTCGGATTGACGTTGCGGCGGCGGTCGGGCCCGAAATAAGTCTTCGTTCGGATGAACGAGCGGGGGCTGGCGACCACGTTGACGATGCGTTCGTAGAGCGCCTTGGCCGAGATCGGCTTGGCGAGAAACTCGGTGACGCCGGCGTCGCGCGCGGCGGTGACGCGCTTCTTCTCGGAGTGGCCGGTGAGCATGATGATGGCGACATAGGGGTTCGCGTTGGCGCCCGGCTGGCGCACCATCTGCGTCAGCTCGAGGCCGTCGAAAATCGGCATCGCCCAATCGGTGAGGATGATATCCGGGATGTAATGGGTGAAGGCTTCCAGCCCCGAAGCGCCGTCTTCGGCTTCATAGACCTCGCGGGCACCGAAGCCGTGCAGTAGCGTGCGCATGATTCTGCGCATATGCGCGTTGTCGTCGATGACGAGGAAACGCAGGCGATTGAAATCGATACGGACCATGTTGCCCCAGGTTACGGGCCCACGAGCCCGATACCTGGGGGGGACGGTAGTTGGGTGCCGTTAAGGAAAGGTTTAGGATAAAGGCCCATTGGCCGGCGGTCGCGCCAGGAGTGTCACCCATGAAAACCATTCTGATCCCGACCGAAGACCACGACGCCATGCCCGCGGTGCTGGAAGCCGCCCGCCTGGTCGCCCGGATTTTCGACAGCTACATGGAGGGTTTCGCGGTCCGCCCGTCGGCCGCCTCCTATGTGTCGATCGAGCCGGTCAGCAGCTTGGCGATTTCCGGGGTCTTTGATCCTGAGGCTGCAAACCAGGCGCGCCGCACCTTCGAATCCTTCATGCGGACCCACGGCGTCCCGGCCGGCCAGGGCGAGCCGGCGGTCTATTCCTACGGCTGGCCGCGGGCCGATGGCGCCGATGACTTCCTGATCGGCAGCCTGGGGCGGGTGTTCGATCTTATCGTGCTCGGCCGGCCTGGCCCTGCGGCCGAGAACCCGCGGGCCGCGCCCCTGGAGGCGGCCTTGTTCGAGTCCGGCCGGCCGGTCCTGATCGTGCCGCCGGCGGTGCCCAAGGCCATCGGCCGCAATGTCATGGTCTCCTGGAACCGCAGCACGGAGCAGGCACACACTAATACCTTCGCTTTGCCCCTGTTGCGCCTTGCCGACGAAGTCACAGTGCTGACCGTCGAAGGCGGCGAATCCCAGGGCCCGTCGGGCGAGGATGCCGCGCGGCATCTGCGCCAGAACGGCGTCAAGGCGACGGCGCTGACGGTCAAGCGCGGCGACCGCGCGTCGGCCGAGGACACCGGCGCGATCACGCTTGAGCACGCCGCCAGACTCGGCTGCGACCTGCTGGTCAAGAGCGCCTACACCCAGAGTCGGCTGCGCCAGATGATCTTCGGCGGCGCCACGCGGCATGTTCTCTCGCGCGCGAACTTGCCGGTACTGATGGCGCACTGATAGAGCCTAATCGAAGCGCGCAGGGTAAGGACTAGAGTTTGTCGAACGAGACCGATCAAGGCTTGCGTCCTGTCGCGCCGAAATCTTCCGGTTTCCTGACCGTATTTCCGTCGATCATGCTGCCGATGTTTCTGGCGGTGGTGGATCAGACCATCGTCGCCACGGCATTGCCGGCGATCGCGGCTGCGACCGGGCAGGTCGAGAGGGCGTCCTGGATTGTCGTATCCTATTTGATCGCGGCGACGATTGCCGCGCCGGTCTACGGCCGGCTCGGCGACTCGTTCGGCCGCCGCCGTTTGATGTTCACCGCGCTTGCCCTCTTTATGGTCGCCTCGCTGCTCTGCGCCGCGGCGCCGACGATTGAGTTGCTGACGCTGGCGCGCGTGCTGCAAGGCTTCGGCGGCGGCGGATTGATGACGTTGTCGCAGGCCCTGATCGGGGAGGCGGTGCCGCCGCGCGAGCGGGCGCGCTATCAGGGATATATGGCCGCCGTCGCGGTTTCCGCCAATACTTTCGGACCTATCGCCGGCGGCTACCTGACCGAGCATTTCGGCTGGCAGTCGATCTTTCTCGTGAACGTTCCGATCGGTTTGATCGCGGTCGCGCTCACGTGGCGGCTCCATAATCCGAACGTGGAGCGGCTGCCGTGGAAGGCCGACCCGGGCGGCCTAGTGCTGTTCGTGGTTTTCGTCGTGACCACGCTGTTGGCGCTGGAACAGATCCAGCATGTCGAGCTCGGCGCCTTGCCGCTTGGCGCTGCGCTCTTCGCCATCAGCCTGTTTGCGCTGGCCTGGCTGATCCACCACGAGAACCGGGCGCCGTCGCCGCTCATTCCGCTGAAGCTGCTGCGGCTGCCGGCGATCTGGCGCAGCGATGCCATGGCCGCCTGCCATGGTGGCGCATTGGTGGCGCTGATCACGTTTCTACCGGTCTATCTGGAAGCGGTGCGCGGGGCGTCGCCGTCGACAACCGGCCTGTTGCTGGTGCCGCTGACGATCGGCATCGGCACCGGATCGCTGGTCGTCGGCCGGCTTGTCAGCAAAACCGGACTGACCACTATTTTTCCCATCGTCGGCATGGCGCTGGCGACGGTGTGCTTTGTCACGCTGGCCTTTTTCGCCTCGGTCATGGGCATGATCGCGCTCGGCGTTTTGCTGCTGTTGATCGGAGGCTTCATGGGCACGGTCATGGGCGTCGTGCAGGTCACCGTGCAGTCGGTGGCGGGGCAGGCGAGGCTCGGCGAGGCCGCGGCCTCGGTGCAGTTTTCGCGCTCGATCGGCGCGGCTTTCGGCACGGCGCTGGTTGCGACGGCGCTGTTCGCGACGCTGGCGATCACGAGTCCGGACGCGGCCAAGGCTTTCGTGGGGATGGTGCAACACGCCAAACAGATCGGCCCTGCGCTATCTCCGATTCAGGAGGCGGCCATTCAGTCGGATATCGCGGGCGCGTTTCGCGTGGCGTTTTTGACGATTGGCCTGTTCACGACGGCGGGGTTTTTCCTCGCCCTCACAAATCCGCTGCGGCGCATTTAGCTTAAGCGCTACATCACCGCGCCGATTTGCCAGGGCACGAATTCGAGGTCGCCATAGCCGAGGTCTTCGGACTTCGTATGCGCGCCTGACGCGACCTTGAGAACTTTCTCGAAAATCTCCTGGCCTTTGGTTTCGATCGACACGCCGTCGAGGATGTCGCCGCAATTGATGTCCATGTCCTCCGACATGCGGCGGTACATGTCCGAATTGGTGGCGAGCTTGATCGAGGGCGTCGGCTTGCAGCCGAAGGCCGAGCCGCGGCCGGTCGTGAAGCACATCACGTTCGATCCGCCGGCGACCTGGCCGGTGGCGCCGACCGGATCGAAGCCCGGCGTGTCCATGAAGACGAAGCCCTTTTCCTTGATCGGCTCGGCATATTCATAAACCGCCCGCATGGTGGTGGTGCCGCCTTTGGCCGCGGCGCCGAGCGATTTTTCCAGGATGGTGGTGAGACCGCCCGCCTTGTTGCCGGGCGCTGGATTGTTGTTCATCTCGCCGCCGTTGCGTGCGCAATAGTTTTCCCACCATTTGATGCGCTCGACCAGCTTTTCGCCGACGGCGCGGTTGACGGCGCGTCGCGTCAGCAGGTGTTCGGCGCCGTAGATTTCCGGCGTCTCCGCCAGCACCGCGGTGCCGCCGTGCTTGACCAGTTGATCGACGGCCGAACCGAGCGCCGGGTTGGCGGTGATGCCGGAATAGCCGTCGGAACCGCCGCATTGCAGCGCCAGCATGATTTCCGATGCGGGGCGCGTCTCGCGCTTGGCGGCTGCTGCAATCGGCAGCATCGCCTTGATGCGCTCGACGCCCTCGGCGATGGTCTTGCGCGTGCCGCCGGTCGCCTGAATGGTCATGGTTTGGAAATGGTCGCCCTCGACCAGGCCGTAATCGTCCTTCATGCGGTCGATTTGAAACACCTCGCAGCCGAGCCCGACCATCAGTGCACCGCCGAGATTCGGATGGGTGGCGTAGCCCCACTGCGTCCGCCGCAGCAGATCGAAACCTTCGCCGTAAGCGGCCATGCCGCAGCCGGTGCCGTGCACGAAGGGCACGACGCCGTCGATCTCCGGATAGTCGGCGAGCAGGTCGGAGCTGTTGAACGCCTCGGCGATGAATTTCGCCACCGAAGCCGAGCAGTTCACCGAGGTAAGCACCCCGATATAGTTGCGGGTGCCGGTCTTGCCGTTCGCCCGGACGTAACCCTCGAAGGTGGCGCGCTGCTCGGGCGGCAGGATCTCGTCGTTCTTGGCGCCTTCGGCAAAATGATAGTCGCGCGCGAAATCGTGCATGCCGAGATTATGCTCGTGAACCCATTGGCCTGGCGCGATCGGAGCCAAGGCAAAGCCGATGATCTGGCCATATTTTCGCACCGACTCGCCGGTCGCGATCGGGGCAATC
>Ga0193699_10000342_pt1 | contig 21113 bp, 16 predicted proteins | sample L3c2metaG_FD_160095 | JGI IMG/M metagenome (GOLD analysis project Ga0193699, IMG submission 160095) | Soil microbial communities from a riparian zone of the East river system, Colorado, United States - L3c2 | ecosystem: Environmental > Terrestrial > Soil > Riparian zone | place: USA: East...
CTCTGGCGCCCGCATTGCGCGAGCGAAGGTGGCTACGTAGCAGACGGAAGTATAGAGTCGACACCTGTCGCGACCATTACAGGGAGTCGCGCCTTTGCGAGGCCTGTGTAGATTGGCCTGACATGAGAGTTCTCTTGGTAGAGGATGATCCAGGCCTAGCGGCGATAATCAAGACTGGCTTCGGTGAGCAGGGCGTGCAGGTCGTGACCGAATCGACCTACGCGGACGGTCAGATGAAGGCGGTGCTTGGCACCTTCGATGTCATCATCCTCGATGTCATGTTGCCGGGCGGGAACGGATTCGATCTGTGCCGCGAGCTCAGGAAGCGCGAGGTGGCGACACCAATACTGATGTTGACGGCGCGCGACACCGTGGATGACCGCGTAGCCGGACTCGAGGTCGGCGCCGACGACTACCTCACGAAGCCATTTGCGTTTCGCGAGCTGCTGGCGAGAGTCCGGGCGCTGGCGCGAAGGCGGGGAGCGCCCTTACCCGAGACTCTGCGCGTCTCGGATCTCGAGGTCGACCTCGACGCGCATCGGGTGCGCCGCGCGGGCAACCCCATCGAGCTGACTGCGAAAGAGTTCTCCCTGCTCGAGTTTTTCGTGATCCATCACGGACAGGTCGTTGACCGGGCCGCCATTACTGCCCACGTCTGGGACGAGAATCACGATCCGTTCACGAACGTGCTCGAGGTTCTCGTGCGGCGTCTGCGCCGCAAGATCGACGACGACTACTCCGAAAAACTGATTCAGACTGTGCGAGGAGCCGGATACCGCTTTGGCGATTGAAGCAAGCTCGTCCCGTCTTGGGATACAGCGGCTCGTAAGACTCCGGCTGCGTCTCACGGTTTGGTACGTCGCCACATTCGGTTTGATCATCCTGCTGTTGGGCGCGGCTCTGTTTTCAGTGATCAGCCGTCAGCTCTCGCAACAACTCGACGCGTCTCTCAAGAGCGCCACTTTGGAGCTCGTTCGCGCGGCGCGGATCCGCGAGATGGAAGCCGCCGGCGCGCGCGGCCGAGTCATCGATGCCGTTGACGAGCTGAACATCCCCGATCGGATGCTCTACCTGTTCGATCTGCAGGGAGATCCGGTCAGGCCCGCGAATACCGAGGAATGGATCCGTCAGGCAGCGAGAGAAGCGGGCAAAGTCGGAGAGATCACCGTCCAGCATGAGACGTTGGCGACCGACAAGACTCTCAGGCTCCACGCTCGTCGTTTCAAGCTGGCATCAGGTAAAGAATTGGTGGCGGTCGCTGTCGCCGATCGCGTCGAGCTCGAGGACAAGTATGCCGACCTCATCACTGCATTCGCCGGGGTCGCATTCGCGGCGCTTGTGCTGGTCGCCGCCGGAGGGTTCCTGCTCGTACGAAAGTCCACCGAGCCGATCGAACGCTCCGTGCTGTTCATGCGCCGCTTCATGGCAGATGCCGCGCACGAGCTCAGGACTCCGATAACCGTCCTCCGGACGCGTGCCGAAGTTGCGCTTCAGCAGCCGCGTGAAGCGGGGAACTACGTGTCCGCCCTCCGCGGCATCGAGACGGAGGCGCGCCGCCTCGGCGGAATCGTCGACAGTCTCCTTGTGCTTGCGCGCGCGGACTCGGGAGAACGACCGCTGGATCGAGAGCGGCTGTTCCTCGACGACATAGCGATCGACGCCGCGGGAGCTGCGCGACTGGTCGGCAAGCAGAAGGGAGTCGAGGTCTCGGTGGATGAATTCGAGGAAGCCGCAGTCATCGGTGATGCTGCCTTGATTCGGCAGCTCGTCATGATCCTCCTCGACAACGCGATCAAGTTCACCGACCCGGGCGGCGTGGTGCGAATCAGGGTTTCCATGCAGAACGAGACTCCGACCTTCGTCGTCGAGGATACGGGCATTGGAATCAAGGCCGCTGATGTCTCACGGATCTTTCAGAGATTCTTTCGCGGAGACACCGCGCGGAGCAGAACCGAAGGCGCGGGGCTCGGCCTCTCTATCGCCAGCTGGATTGCCAGAGAACATGGGGCGGATATTGCAGTCTCTTCAGAGCCCGGACGGGGCACACGAGTCGCCGTGACGTTCCCTCGCGTCGCACAGATGGTGTCATCCTAGCGACAGGTAAATGCGTCTACTCTTTCGACGCGCCGGCGGGATCGTACTCCTTCAACGAGACTTTTGCAGACACTGAAATTACGACGCATATCGCGATACCGATGGCCGCTCGTGATCACCGCTACACTCATAATCACGGCGGTTTTTTCGTTGTCGCCACTGGTCAACGTCGCCAATCCCGGTTCCCCGCCCCAGGCGACTCTGCGCACGCCGTTCCTGTACGACCTGTTCGCACCCGCCTCCAACATCCTCGACGCAATTACGATGCTTTCACCTGCGCAATACTGGGCGACGTTCGTGCTGTGCGCGGTTTGCTTCCTTGCGGCGACTCTCGTTCGCCAGCGCCGAGCGCCTGGTTATCTCTGCCCCATTCGGACCGTGCGCTGCGCGGCAGGCATTCTTGGCGGCACGGTAGCGATGCTGGGAATCATGCTGATCGCCCCAAGACCGATGGCGTCGCTGGCGCTTGGTGATCCCGATCTGATCGCGGTGGATTTTCACAGTCACACCGAAGCATCGCACGATGGCCGGGCAGGATTCACCGCCGAGCGAAATCGGGAATGGCACCAACGATCAGGTTTCGATGCCGCTTACGTGACCGACCACCGAACATTCGATGGCGCCCTCAGCGGAGAAGCGAGAAACCCTTCCGTTGCGGGTGACGGAACTGTTTTGTTGCCCGGAGTGGAGCTGCGCGACGGCAGCGAACATCTTCTTCTCCTTGGCGTTGATCCGCGACGGATGAAGATCACATCTCCGGATTGGCAGGGAGCCGCAGTGGCTGCCAATGGCGGCCCGGTTCCGCCCATCCTCGTGCTCGTGATGCCCGGCGACATCCTGCACATTCCTCGCTCTGAGATCTCCGGCGCGGTACGTCTCGCCGGAATCGAAGCATCGGACGGATCTCCACGTGGACTCGCGCAATCGGCGACAGGCCGGGACACGATCCTCTCCACTTCGTCGCGCCTCGGTTTGGCGCTCGTGGCGGGATCCGACAATCACGGTTGGGGACGGCTTGCCCCAGCCTGGAGCGTGCTGCGAATCCCTGGGTGGCGCGGATTGACTCCGGCGCAGCTCGACATCGAGATCCGTCGAACAATCGTCACTCGCGGGACTAGCTCGGTTCAGGTGATCGAGCGACGGACCGCTCCTCCTTCGCATAATGCCGTAGAAGCGGCGCTCGGTGGGGTGACAGCCGGTCTCGTCATGGCGCGCACAATGAGCTCGGAAGAGCGAGTGTCCTGGATCGCCTGGAGCTGGGGACTCTGCGTGTGGTCGCTGCGCCTCGCTCGGAGGAATCGTAACCGTCGGCGAGCCGGCCTCCGAACAAGGAAGAAGCAGCGGACCAAGCCGCACCTCATCGAAGAGGCGGCAGCCATACGAGTAGCGTCGTGACGGAGGTGCTGACCGCCAGCCCGCCTCGCATGCTACGGCGTCAGTGTCTAAGCGCGGCCTCGACGTGAGCCAACAATCCAGCGCGCGCCGCCGAATCGAACACACGCCCGTTCGCTATCACGGTTGAAATGCGCCGAGTGTTGCGGATATCCGCTAGCGGATCCGCATCGAGCAGCACCAGGTCAGCAAGCTTTCCCTGTGCGACGGTGCCGAGAGAGTCGAGCGCGCCGAAGAATTCCGCTGGATTGTAGGTGGCGGTGCGAAGCGCCTCGAGCGGGGTAAGGCCGGATTGAACGAGAAGTGCTAGCTCGTCGTGAAGGCTGAACCCGGGGTACACGAATGCCTGCGGCATGTCCGTTCCAGCGAGCAGCTTCACACCCGCGTTCTTCAAATCACGCGTACGATCGAAACTGAAATAGCTGCGCACGACCATGGAGTCCGCCGGAGTCAGCGCGGCGGCCCGGTGCACCCAGCCGCCCTGGACTATCCCCGGGACGTATTTCGCCAGCTCGGGGTGAGTGCTCGCGCTATCGAACATGTGCGCATACGGCTGATACACGGCCAGGGTTGGCGTCAGCCAGGTGTGATTTCGCGCGAGCGTCTCGATGACCGTCCGGCATTTCGCCTGATCGTACGTCGCACGGAGCACTCGTGCCTGATCCCTCATCTGGCTCAGTTGTCTCTCCGGTGCGAGGGTGGTGGTATCTCCGAACGCGGCACGTAGAACGCTGTCCCGCGAGGAGCAGGCGCGCATGAGATCGTCCTCGTGCTCAACGCTCTGCTGTCCAGCGTCCGATGCTTCGATCATGCTGACTGAGTACGGAACATGACCGGCGAACGGGATCCCGAGTTTTTTCGATTCCCGCGCGATGCCGAAGTAGGCGGGCCGGGGGATCCAGGAATAGGGCTTGATGAAATCCGCGCGACGGGACCCATCCTTTTTTCTCGAAAGCGTGTCAACGGCCCGAACCCCGTCTTCCTCGGTCACGACGTGAGCGACGAAGCCCGCTCGGTTTACCGCTCCGTCTATCCGAGCTCCTACGACTAGACGCGGGCCGATTTCTCTTCCCGCCGCGATCGAAGACTTCCATCTGAGCGTGGTATCGACGTAGTAGCCCATGTCGCGCGCGCCTGTCACGCCATTGGCAATCATGAGCGGACCCGCAAAATCGGAGAACAGATACACGAACGCGTGGACGTGCATGTCCCACAACCCGGGAATGAGAAACTTCCCTCGACCGTCCAGCACGCGGGCCCCTGTTGGAATCGTCGCCCTCGCTGCCGGCCCGACGAAAGTGATGCGATTCCCGGAGATGAGGACCGTGTTGTCGGCGCGCGTCGCGCCAGATGCAACGTCGATCACTGAGACGTGCGTGATCGCTATCGCCTCTTGTGCCGCTGGCGTTCGCGCGCAAGAATTGGCCGCCAGAAAGGCGAGCGCGATTCCGGCGCGCACCAGTTGCTCGTGCGCCTTGGTCATCTCAGGTTGAATGGCTTGGTTCAGGAGAGGGTAGCAGTAGTGTGGCCTCCAGCGCTCGATCGCGCCAGGCTTCCCTTCTCTCTCGACTGCAATAAAAAATCCCGCGAGCTGCGCGGGATTTTTTATTTCGTGCGACGGCGCAAGGCGAAACACTCAGCTCGCTGGTTTGACTCCCGTCGTCACCCAGTTGGCGAGCGTTTGAAATGAGCTCACGACGAGCGGCGTCGAGAAGTTGCAGTGCCCGTAGTTCGGTACGCCGCGCTGCAGCAGCATGCCCGACGCGCCCGCAGCCGTTGCGGCTTCAGCCAAAGCCCGCTCGTGAAAGAACGGCACGAGTGGATCCCAGAAGTTGTGGACGCTCACGACGGGAATGCTCAGACCGCCGGTCGGCACATAGTATTTGTCGAGATAGTTCTGCGCGTCGGGCGTTATGTCGTAGCGCGTCACTCCCGGAACCGTTGGTGTTCCGTTCGATGCGGCGATCATGGAGGCGATGAGCGCGCTTGGCACCGGAGCGGGCGCCACCAGCGTGCCCATAGTGTATATGACGTTGCGGTTGTCGTACGGCGAATGGCCGTGCGTCCGACCGAGCACGTCGGGTGTGCCGAGGAGCTGGTAGTACAGCGCCGTGACGAGTGATCCAACCAGGGATTGGAACGCCGGACTAGTCGGATCTCCCACATTCCCAATCGGCGCGAATGCCAGGGGTGTCTGCGCGGTGCTGGCGATCGCGTACAACCCCAGCGGATTGGCCATGATCGCGGCAATTACCCGCCCCTGGACCTCCGGGATTGTGGGCGGTGGAGTGGGCACCGAGATCACGTTGCCCGGGAGCACTCCAGGGTAGTAATAGTCAAATAGTGCTCGCACGTCGCCCACGTACTGGAGCTCGCGAGGCGTGCCACCGACCATGCCGCACATGGCCAATGCCCCGTCGTTTTGTCCGGGGAACCGGTCGGCGAGATCCAACGCGACGAGTGCGCCGAGGGAGTAGCCGGCGAGATAGTTGTGCGCGGGCTTGCCGGGCAGCTCGGAATTGAGGAAAGCGCGCAGCTGGTGAGTGCGTTGCGCACCATCCTTGACGGCCAGTCCGTTCTCCGAAAAGCTCGAATACGCGAACGCATACCCTAACCCGCCGAGCTCATCGCGGACCGCTAAAAAGTTGTCCTGATTGTTCGCATCGAGCGTAATGGGATCCAGAGGCGGCCGGATACCGTGCGCAAAGTAGATCGCATCGCCGTTCCAATTGGTCGGGATGTAGAGCGCGTAGAGCGAGCCTGGTCCGACCTCACCGGTGACGACCCTCGCCCACGGTCCGGTTCCGGGCGTTGTGACTGATGCCGTCCCGACTCCCGGGACAAGGGAGGGACCGACGGGCGATTGATCCGTACACGAGATCGCCGCCAGTGAGATCCCGGCCAGCAGGGGGAGAGTTGCGTATCGCATGATTGACCTCTGGGTGGGGGAAGGCTGCGCTGATGAAGCGCCACGTTACCCCCAACCGGGATACGACACTCTCAGTATGATGACGTATACGTCAAACGGAAATGACGTAGAGAGCGGCCGACAGGAACGGTTCTTCGCGCATGGCTCGACGCCTTCAACGGCGGGGTTAGTGCGCGCGCGATGACCGCACGAAGATCCCTTCATTCATGGTGAAGTGCTTACCCGTGACTCGTTCCATGTACTTGACCCTTCCCGCAACACGTTCGTAAAGGGTGTCTCCACTGACTGTGTAGCTGGTCATACTTGGCGGGTATTCAATCTCGGAGCGCAGCACCAGCGTGATGTTCGCGAACTGGAACGACCCCGAGTCGTGTGAAATCGAGTGCTCGTGGGTGGGGTCGGGATAGTCGTTCTCTTGTACCCACCGGCCGTTTGGGCGAATGACCAGCGTGGATCGCGGCGTCCAGGGAGAATTGCTGGCGGGGTACTGATACTCGTATGTGCCAGTCACCTTCTGCAGGACTTTACGCTCCTGCGCCCTGCTGCGGAGCGTGAAGACGCCTATGATACCAAGCAGTACGACAAAAACGATTATAGGACGCATTCAGATCCTCCCCAGAAGTACCCAACCACTCATCAGGCCGTTCTTGCCTGGTGGAAAGGTGAGTTTGCGGACAAGGAGATAGTCACCGGGCTCGAGACTTATCGCTGTGGCGGTTGCCCCCAGCGGCAGATACCACTCGAGGCTCGGCTTCTCGCCTTCCGCGTTCGCGAGGCTACCGGAACGCTCCTCTCCCGTCGGGTCTCTGCGAGCCCATCCCACCGGCATGCGGGTGGCTATCACCATCGAATCGGCGAGGATGACTTCTCTCCACTGTACCTCCCCCGCCCACTCACGATTTCCATACGATCCGTCGTATTCGACAAGAATGGCCGTCTGCTCCAACGTGGAGATGAACTCGACGCCTCTCGCCTCACTGGCGAGCGCTTCGTCGTCGATTTCGATTTGGCGCGCCTCGGTGACCGCGCCGGCGGCGTCGAGCGTCGCGACCACGAGCTTTGCGCGTGACTGGCACGAGGCCTCTGCGTCCATGGCGACAAGCGCTTCCCCTATGCGTCGCATTCGATCGGGGTAGCTGAGCACGAAGGCGAACTTCGTTCGCTCGGAGTCCGTACCACTCGGTGAGATACGTACTTCCTCGGCTGTGCCATTCGCACCGACCAGGTACACCTCGCGGTCACCGAACACGAGCCGGCTACCGGGAAAAAGTTTCGCTATCGACTGCTCACTCCGGGCAGCATTCTCGGCAAAGGCAGCCTTCAGCGAGCCGGACCCCTCGAACTGGAATGCCGGTACTGCTGCGCACTCCGGGAGTGCCTTGGCCTTCTGCCCGTTTACGTGCGCTATCACGGTCAGTGAATCAAAGAGCCTCTTGAGTGTGGCCACCCCTGGCTTGTTCAGTTGCGCGAGCGTCGCATCGTCGATCATGCCGGTGTGCGACGCAACTAGGATGGTGGCGGCGTCAGTTTCCGCCATGCGGGTGAGACGGCGCATGTCCGTAAGGGTGTATACGACCGTGACGGTACCACCGTTCCCGCGACGAACGTCAGCCTGCCAGAAGGTGTCGGCCGTAACCCATCGTGTTGTGTTGGGATCAGCAGTGTCAGTCGCCCCCTGCACCACTTGGTTCCAGCGTGCGGGGATTTTCCGCCCTTCCTCACGCATCTGGAGTGAGGAATCGCGCACCGTCAAGCGAACGACAGCAGCGTGGCCGGAGCCGTCCACCAACACGTGCATCTCACCGATTGGACCATCCGTCGCGATCTTGCACACTCGCGAGCTACTCCCGGAAGGCTCACAGGCGAAGGCATGATGCATTTGCGCCTTCGCCATCTTGTTCATGTCATCGAAGGACATCCCCGCCCTGGTGAGAAACAGGGCGAAGGGAGACCGGCCAGGCGAGTATTTCCGATAGCCCAGCCAGCCGATGACGCACAGCGCTGCAACACTGAGCAAGAAGATTCGGGATCGCGTCATTTGCTCAGGTATACCGTTGCAAGAAGGTCCGTTGCGTGCCTCTTGTTCGATGACCTGCTTGAAGAGAGCGGGCGACCGGACTCGAACCGGCGACGTCCAGCTTGGGAAGCTGGCATTCTACCAACTGAATTACGCCCGCGTTTTGTAAAGAGCCACAGGTGAGAGTTGAACTCACGACCGCCCGATTACGAATCGGGTGCTCTACCGCTGAGCTACTGTGGCAAGTTCTTCTCGCGAGTGCCCTGGAGCGGACTCGAACCGCTATGCCTTGCGGCACCACCCCCTCAAGATGGCGTGTCTACCAATTTCACCACCAGGGCAAACCACTCCTCAACCGCGTCGCTCAATCGCCCGAGCCGCGCGACGTACTCTCAAAAACAAAACGGGGCCGACGGGGCTCGAACCCGCGACCTCTCGAGTGACAGTCGAGTGCTCTAACCAAACTGAGCTACGGCCCCAACTACTGGAGTCAGGGTCGGAAACCCCTTCCTCACCGCACAGCTGCTTTGAAACCGGACCGATTGTCAGTCGATCCGCTACGATAGCCCCAAGGGGAATCGAACCCCTCTCTGCACCGTGAAAGGGTGCCGTCCTAACCGATAGACGATGAGGCCGATAGTCCGCCTACATACTACGTACGCTTCATCCATCAATAGCGCTAACGGGATTCGAACCCGTGTTTGGGCCTTGAGAGGGCCCCGTCCTAGTCCCCTAGACGATAGCGCCGCAACATCACAACAGGCCCGGCAGGAATCGAACCTGCAACCCCCGGTTTTGGAGACCGGTGCTCTACCAATTGAGCTACGGACCTAAACCGGTTGCCGCCCACACGCGGAACCGTGAAAGCTGCAACACTGGCCCTACGAACCGTTTAGAGGGGTGGCTGACGGGAATTGAACCCGCAACCCCCGGTGCCACAGACCGGTGCTCTAACCAATTGAGCTACAGCCACCATGAAGCTTCGCTGCATCTTAACCGCGTTCTACAATCGAATCAACTTACTTCGAGCGATCCATGTACTCGCCGGTGTTCGGATTCACGCGCACCTTCTCGCCCGTGTTCACGAACTCCGGCACGTTCACCGTCACGCCGTTCTCGAGCTTCGCCGGCTTCGTCGAAGCGGTCTTCGTCGCCGTCTTCATCACGGGCGCGGTGTCGACCACTTCCAGCACCATCGAGTTCGGCAGCTGAATGCCGATGACCCTGCCGTTGTAGTACTCCGCCTGGATCTTCATCCCCGACTGCATCCACTGCGCGTTGTCGCCGAGCACTTCGTCCTCGATCTCCATCTGATCGTAGTTCTCGGTGTTCATGAAGTGGTACGTGTCCCCGCCCTGGTACATGAACTCGAGGTCGTGCGTCTCCATCGACGCCTTCTCGATCGTATCCGCGGCGCGGAAGCGGTGCTCGAAGCTGTTTCCAGTGCGAAGATTCTTGAGCTTCGCCTGCACCATCGCGCGGAGATTGCCGGGCGTGTGGTGCCGGAACTCGATTACCCGGCACGGATCTCCTCCGAACACGAGGACCATTCCACGCCGGATCTGGGTCGCGGGCATTGCCATGTCTTTAATCCGGAACTGAGGTCTCAAACTGAAGATCGACGCCGCCTGTGCCGTGGGGCGCCGATCAAAGGGAAGCGTAAACGTAAACAGCCTCGAAACTTAGCCGCTTTTCGCAACTCGGTCAAGCTGAGTCACTATCGGCTTGAGAGCGCGCCACAAGTTGTCGGCAACGATCCGCTCACCAGCGAGATTCGGATGCACGCCATCCGCCTGATTGAGGCGCGGTACCCCCGCGACGCCGCCCAATAAAAACGGCAGCAAGGGAATGTTCTCTTTCTTCGCGATGTCGCTGTAGATCGCCCTGAAGCTTCGCGTATAAGCTGGGCCGAAGTTCGGAGGCGCTTCCATCTGCACCAGCACGATCTTCGCCGACGGCTGCTTCCGCCTCACGGTCGCGATCACTTGTTCGAGATTCGCGCGCGCCGCCTCCGGCGCGAGACCGCGGAGTGCGTCGTTCGCACCTCCTTCGATCACCACCAGATCCACCGGTGTGCGCAGAACCCAGTCGATGCGTCGCGCCGCCCCCGCCGTGGTTTCTCCCGACAGCCCGGCGTTCACCACTTTGATGGGAATCCCTTCGGCCGCCGCCTTCTTCTCGATCAGCGCGGGAAATGCCTGCTCGGGATCGAGGCCCAGGCCCGCGGTAAGGCTGGTGCCGAAGAAAAGCACGACGGGATTTCCCGCTGTCCGCGCCGCCGTTGCCGCGCCCGTCGCCAACGTTTCGCCGGCTCCCTTCGCAATACTCATGTTATCCTTCGTCTCTCCCGAATTCCCGCGATTGTCCGTCCGTTCGTTCGAGCTGCACGCAACAGCGCACACCAAGCCGGCGACCTGACATACCCGCAACGCAACTTCGTTCATGCTGAGTGCCCGTGAAGTAACCAAAGAGTACATGAGCGGAGAGCAGAAGATTGCCGTGCTCCGCGATGTGTCGTTCTCGATCCCGCAAGGAGCCTTCGTCGCAATCGTCGGACCTTCCGGCAGCGGTAAGACGACACTCCTCGGACTGCTCGCCGGCCTTGATACACCCACGCGTGGCACCGTGCTCCTCGACGACTCCGACCTTGGGAAGCTAAGCGAGAACGAGCGCGCCAGGCTGCGCGGCGAGAAGGTCGGCTTCGTGTTTCAGAGCTTTCAGCTCATACCAACGCTGACGGCGCAGGAGAACGTCCAGGTTCCACTCGAACTGCGAGGAACGCCTGGGGCAAGCGAGCGAGCGCGCGACCTGATCGATCGCGTCGGCTTGACGGGCAGAGGCCACCATTTTCCGACACAGCTCTCCGGCGGCGAGCAGCAGCGCGTCGCGATCGCGCGCGCGTTCGCCAATTCCCCGAAGATTCTCTTCGCCGACGAGCCCACCGGGAATCTCGACAACGTGACGGGGCATCGAATCTTCGAGCTGCTCCAGACCCTCAACAGCGACGGCGGCTCGACGATCGTTCTGGTGACGCACGAGCAGGAGCTGGCGTCGAAAGCGTCGCGCATAATCAGGCTGCTGGACGGCGCGATCGTCGAAGACACCGGCGCGACAGCAGGTTCATCCGCTTGAGCGGCTCGTCGCGAAGTCTTTGGAGCCTAGCCTGGCGCGAGAGCCGTACAGCGCGCCGGCGCCTTCTGCTCTACATGTCGTCGATCTCCCTCGGCGTTGCCGCACTCGTCGCCATCGATTCCTTCTCGGCCAACATCATTCAATCGGTGAAGGACCAGTCGCGCGCGATCATGGGCGGCGACGTTTCCTTCAACTCGAACAAGCCGTTCACGCCGGCCGTCGATTCGCTTTTCGATTCCCTTTCGCGGCGCGGAATCTCGTTTGCGCGCGTGACTACGTTTCCATCGATGGCTGTCGTGCCGCGCACAGCTGGGACGCGCTTCGTGCAGGTGCGCGGCGTCAGCGACAACTACCCGTTTTACGGGAACATCGTCACCGAGCCGGCGGGTCGTTGGCCGATGCTGCGACAGGGCGCGAACGCGATCGTCGATCCGGCGGTCCTGATTTCGTTGAACGCGAAGGTCGGCGATACTCTGAAGCTCAACTTCGGAACGTTCACCATCGTGGCCTCGATCAAGGATGTTCCCGGCGCCGCCGGGATCGCAGAGATGATTGGCCCGCGAGTCTACATTCCGGCCAAATACATAGCGGAGACGCAGCTGCTGGTTTTCGGCAGCATCGCGGACAGATCCGTGCTGGCGAAGCTTCCTCCGGGGGCCGATCCCGACAAGTTCCTCAAGCCGCTCAAAGCGCGCTTCGATCAGGAGCAGGTGCGCTCACGCACCGTGACGCAATCCGAGATGGCTACCGCCGACGCGATCGAGAACCTGTCGAACTTCATCGGCATCGTCGGCTTGGTTGCACTTCTACTCGGCGGCATCGGGGTAGCTAGCGGAGTTCGCGCTTTCGTCGCGCGCAAGATCGATACGGTGGCTGTGCTGCGCTGTCTCGGGGCTTCGAGCGGACAGGTCCTCTCGATCTATGTCGCGCAGGCGGCAGTGATGGGACTTGCTGGGGCGGCTTTTGGCGCGGCCCTCGGCGTCGCTATCCAGTTCGGCCTGCCAAGCGTTCTGACGCAGATACTGCCGATCGACGTGCAGGTATCGCTGGTGCCAAGCGCGGTACTCACGGGTTTGGCCGTCGGCGGGTGGATCGCGCTCATCTTTGCGCTGCGCCCTCTGCTCGCGCTGCGCAATGTGTCACCGCTTCAGACGCTGCGCCGTGATACCGACGCCGACGTCCTGCGAATGCGCTGGACCGACGTTCCGCGAATCGGCGTGGACGTGGCGTTGGTTCTCAGCGTGGTCCTGATCGCACTCGCGCGGGCACAGACGGCCAAGCAGGCGCTCTGGATGAGTGCCGCGACCGGATTGGCGATTCTCGCGCTCGCGGCGAGCGCCACCCTGCTTTCGTGGGCAGCTCGCAAGGGGCTCCGTACCGGCTGGCCATACGTCGTCCGGCAAGGTGTGGCGAACCTCTATCGGCCGGGCAATCAGACTCGAGCGGTAACGCTCGCGTTGGGATTCGGCGCATTCCTCGTCAGCACGCTCTACCTGGTCCAGAACAACCTGCTGCGAAGATTCACAACCGCCGCATCGGAAGCTCGCGGCAACGTGATCTTCTTCGACGTACAGCAGGATCAGGCCGCCGGACTCGACTCGATTGTGAGAGCGAACGATCATGAAGTCGTCCAGGCCGCTCCCGTCGTTACGATGCGGATCGCCGCGATCAATGGGAAAAGAGTGACTGACATGAAGCCGGTGCCGCGCGGGAAACAGGGACGCGCGTCCTGGGCGCTTCGGCGCGAGTTCCGTTCGACATTCCGCGACAAGCCTGCCGCGAGCGAAACGATCGTCGCTGGAAAGTGGTTCGGCGAATCGGCGCTGAAGGTGGTGCCGGATACGGGTGAGATCTCACTCGAGGAAGGCATCGCCAGAGAGCTCGACGTGAAGCTCGGCAACACGATCGTCTGGAATGTCCAGGGCGTGGAAATTCCGACACGTATTACAAGCCTCCGAAAAGTCGTGTGGACCCGCTTCGAGCCGAATTTCTTCGTAGTGTTTCCGCCGCCAATACTGCAGGCGGCGCCGAAGCAGTATCTGCTGCTCGCTCAGGTAAAGGATCCGGAGGCGGTGACTCTGCTTCAGCGAGAGGTGGTGAATCGCTTTTCTAACATCTCGAGCATCGATCTGACGGCGATCAAGCGAACGGTCGATCGGATCGTCGAAAAGGTCTCGCTCGCGATACGGTTCATGGCCCTGTTCAGTCTTGCCGTGGCCATACCGGTTCTGTTTAGCGCTGTATCCGCTACACGGCGCGCGCGGGTTCGAGAAGGAGTGTTGCTCAAGACGCTCGGTGCGACGCGCGGCCAGATCGCAAAAATTCTGCTTGCCGAGTACTCGCTCCTCGGATTTCTCGGCGGGCTAACCGGAATGCTTCTTTCGATCGCCGGGGGCTGGGCGGTCGTGCGCTACGTCTTCAAGACGCCGTTCGCTCCGGCGTTGGTTCCGATTGCGGGCATAGCCGTAGCGGTCGTTGGGCTTACCTTGCTGATCGGGCTCCTCGCCGGGCGCGATGTCTTTCGGGAGACTCCTATCGCCGCGCTTCGCGACGCCTGATAGCGACTCGGTCTACTGCACGCGAAGCACGTACACGTGCTCACCGGAGAAGCTTGCAACGTTTCCGGATGAGTCGAGAACTTTTACGTTCTTGGCCCCGGAGTTCGCGGGCACGTTGAGTCTGTAGAACGTGCCGCTGCCGGAGCGATTGGTCGCCGGAATGTTGTCGCTCCCGCTGCCGATCCCCACAACCTGCAAAGGATACGTCGCGGTTGTCTGACCAAGAACGGACTTCGCGACGGGCGGCATCACGCTGCGGAGATTGTAGGACCGCCATTGATATTTCGCGTTGAGTCCCGGAATCCCCACATGGTCTGCGTACATGGAGACGAGCCAGCCCGCTACAAGCGTATCGATTGACGCGCCGGCAGCCGCGGTGAAGTTCTTGACTCCGGTGTCCGGTCCCGCCGCGAGCTTTCTCGTCAACGCGCGTGGGTCTCCGTTCGAGTAATTGTCGGCCGTGTAGCGAAGAAGGGCCCACGCTGCTCCTCGGGTGGCGAGGCTTGTATCCGCCAGGCTGCTGGTCGCCCCGTACTTCTGTGGTTCGTCCATCCAATTCGTCAGGCGCGCCAGATTCTGAAAGAAGAACGCGTTGAAGTCGTTCGCCTGGGCGCACGGCGAGTTGCACGGCAGCACGTCAGCGAATGTGAGCGTCTGAAGGTCCGTGAACCCGCGCTGCACCCGACCGACCGCGTCCTCGGCAAAATGCGCAAGGCCTTCATCGAGCCAGGTCGATTCGAAGTTGCTCACCGCCGGATTCTTGTAGCGGTTGCCGGCGTTGATCATGTGCTGGAACTCGTGCGCAATCGTTCCGCGGGTGCCCTGACGAACAGAGGCGGTCGTGCGAACGTTGCCGAATTTCCCCGTCGGGTCCGGCGACAACAGATAGAAGATCTCGGCCTGGTTGCTCTGCTGACAGAACGAGCCCGGACCTCCGCCCTGATCCGTCGGCGGGAAGAAGTCACCCGCGAAGAAAAACCCTCCCACAAACCCGTTTGTGGAACCTGCCGGAGTCAGCTTGTTGATCTGGCCCGTGAAGAGAATGATGATGCGGCCGTTGGCGTCGACATCAGTTGGGGCCGCGTAGTAAGACGCGTCGGTTGGATAAGTGACGTTGTCAAATTCCGTTGTGATCGAGTCCATCTGCTGTTGCGTGAACAACAAAGCGGGCGGTCCATCGAGAGTGTCGACGGCAAGGATGGCTTTGCTGCTCACGGAAGCCACGACGGCTTGCGTCGGGAAGAAGCTGGTGCAGAGATTGTTGGCGTTGCCGTTCGGAACGTTCAGGTTGATCTTGTCGCCCGGAACGGGGACGGCGAAAGTCGCGCCCTGAGGGACCTGGATGCTTCGACGCGCCGAGAATCGGGAGCTGCCGAAAGGATCTGAGCCCGACCGAAGTGAGAGACTTTTCCGTTCGAACGCGCGGACCTTGTTGTCCACCGCCTGCTGGGGAGTGCGCGCCAGCGGAATCTGGCCTGTCGGTGCGCTCACCTGTGCGCTCAGATCCTCCGGAGCCGAGATCCCGAAACTGCCGCCGGCCGACTTGTCGGCCCGTACGACATAATTCGCCACCACGTCGTGCTGTGAGCTCGTGTTGCCCACTATGATTACGAAATCCCGTGCCGAAGACGTGCTTGCAAGGTCGATTCCGCTCGCGATGTTGGCGGGCGTGAACACCCTCACCTCGCCGACGGCCATGGTGCTGATATCACTCGACGTCGGGTTGGGGCCTACTCCATCACTACTGCCATGGCAGGCGATGGCCAGGATCAATCCGACGGGGACGATTCTCTTGATCACGCAATGGCTCCTAAGCGCGGGTGGACGAAATTCCCGATTAATACCCGGCCCGCCTCAAAAAGGGTCTTGCCGGGGTCCCACAATCTAAGACGACCTCGGCTCGTGAAAGCGACGTAGTGGGCGAATTGCAGACTTCCGGCCACAGACGGCTCTAATTGCCTGACCGGCGTTCTGATGCTAGATAAGTGGAACCATGGCGACCTCCCAGAAGCCGCAGCAGAATTTCCGCTCGCGCGAGCAGCAGGCGGTGGTGGGACTTCTGCGGACGGCCGACGCAATAAAGCGCAGCCTCGCGCACGTCATCGAGCCGCACGGGATTACGCCCCAGCAATACAATGTGCTGAGAATCCTGCGAGGCGCCGCACCAGAGGGACTCCCAACGCTCACGATCGGCGAGCGGATGGTGGAGCAGACTCCAGGCGTAACGCGATTGATCGACCGTCTCGAGCGCAAAGGTCTGGTAGCACGCATCCCCTGCCCCAAAGATCGCCGGCGGGTTTTCTGCCAGATAACGCCCAAAGGTCTCGACCTGCTCGAACAGCTGGATGAGCCGGTGAACCGCTGGGACGCTCAGACTGTCTCGATCCTGCCACCTTCCGAAGTCGAGTCGCTAATCAAGCTGCTGGACCGGGTCCGAGCGTCAAACTAGCGGCTACCTGATCGTTCCGATTCTCCGCCCCGCTTCTTCGACCGCTTCATAAAGCTGGTCGAACGACTCCGTCACGAACAACACGTCCTGGAAGTGGTCAATCTCGAAATGCTGGTTGAACACAGCATCGAGAGAGAATGGTCTGCGATCGCACTTGGGGCCGAGTGCGTTCGCCGCGTCGCCGTGAGAGGAGATGAGTCCGGATCCGTACACCTTGATCTGACCGTCTTCTCGAATGAGCCCGAATTCCACCGTGAACCAGAAGAGGCGGGCCATTCGGGTCGTGTCCTCCTCGTTCTCCGCCGCCGCCGCGACCTGACCGTAGTGCTGAAGAAAGTCAGCGAAGACAGGGTCGGCATGCAGGGGCACGTGACCGAAGACATCGTGAAAGATGTCGGGCTCAGGCAGGTAGTCGAGCTGGCTCCGTTTCCTGATCGTCACCGTCGTCGGAAATTTCCGCAGTGACAGACACTGGAAAAAGGTCTTGGCGGGAATGTAGCCCGAAACGGGAACAGCCTCCCAGCCCGTTGGAGGTGCAAGGCGTCGGTTCACTTCGGCCAGGTCGGGCACCGTTTCCTTCTTGAGCCCGATCGTGTCGGCGCCCTTGAGGAAGATCTTGCTGCCGTTCTTGCGCAGCTCGTTCATGCGCCGCTCATAGAGCAGTCCCCACACCTCGTGGTCGTCCGGTGTGTAGGACTTCCAGTCCTGTTTTATGAAGACCGAGGGGTCTTCGACCAGATCGTAAAGTGCGGCGGTTGATTGCGGCAATGTCAGCTCCGGAGTGCGGGACGCACCCTCAAAGCTAACTGGCGGTCCTGGGGGCTGAAAGCTTGGAGCCGGCGGCGTGTTTGCGCAGCGGAAGAGTAACGGTGAACGTCGACCCCGCCCCTTCCTTGCTGGCCGCGCTGATGTCGCCGCCCATGGCGCGGGCCAGATCGCGGCTGATAGGAAGCCCGAGACCGGTGCCACCTGTCGGTAGAGATCCGGGCGAGCGGAGCTGGACGAACGGTTCGAAGATCTGCTCCATTTTTTCCGGCGGGATACCGGGTCCCGTATCACGCACCCGAACCATGAGCGAATGATCTTCGACTCTCCAATCGAGATCCACAGATCCGCCCGCTGGAGTGAACTTCATCGCGTTGGCGAGAAGATTTACCAGTATCTGCTGGACCTTCTCTCTGTCGGCGAACACGGTTAGCGAAGGGTCGCCGGGATGATGCGTGTAAGCCACCTTCTTCTTGGCGAACTGCGGAAACACCAGCGATTCGGCGCCGAGTACGGTTTCCTCGATTGGAATCTCTGCCATCGAAAGCTCGATCGGGCCCGCCTCGAGCTTCGCGAAATCGAGGATCATGTTGACGAGCGTCATCAGGTGCTCCTGCGCCTGGTGGATCCGATCAAGATCGCGACGCTGCTCCTTCGTTAGAGCACCGTGGATGTTCTGCTGGAGAATCTCGAGATAGCCGGAGACGGCGTGCAGCGGAGTTCTGAACTCGTGACTCAATCGCGCGAAGAGCTCGGTCTTGATACGGTTCGCCGCTTCCGCGTCCTTGCGCGCTGCCTGTTCTCCTTCGAGCGCGAGCTCGAGCTCGCGCGTTCGCTGGGCAACCCGCGCGTTGAGGGAGCGATTGAGCGCGCGCATGCTGTCTTCTGTCTCCTGGCGCCCGCTCACGTCGCGCAGCAGCCAGCAGAAGGCCTTCCTGCCATCAACGGCAGAATCCAGGATGGAGAGCGTCGCCTCGACCGGAACGACCTTCCCATTCGGCGTCTTGACGTCGAGCGCGATGTTCAATTTCTCCACGTCGGACAGGCGACGCAGTCTGGCATCGAGGTCGCGCCGAGCGATCGGGTCGATGAAAGCGTCGAGAGACTTCCTGAGGAGATTTTCAACCGGAATGCCGAGCATTCGCGCAAGGGCGTCGTTCGCTTCATGGATGGTTCCGTGTTCGTCGGTGACGACGTAAGGATCCGGCGCGCCCTCGAACAGATTGCGATATCGCACGCGTTGGATCTCGAGCTCGCGCTGCGCCTCGACGATCGATTCGTGCTGCGCCCGCAGCTCCTCCTCTGCGGTGCTCAGATCCTGGAGCGCGGCGAGCAGCTGCGCGTGGTGCTCGCGCTCCGTTGAGCCGGCGCTGCGCTCGTAGAGCGCGCCGACCTGCTCACGCGAGAATTGCAGCGCGAGAGAAAAACGATCGAGGTCCGTGCTGTCCGGTATCGAGCCAGTCAAGTTTTAGGTGCCCCTATGCAATGTGCTAAACAGACCAAGCGAACAGAAACAGATGAATTTGGCGCACGTTCCCACACTACAGCACAGCGTGGATATAGCAATAGCGGATTGTGTACAACGCTGTAAACTCTGCTCTATTACGTGGAAAGCGTCAGTAGTGATGTAACTCGTTGCCGCCGTGTTACACTCTTCCCCTCATTCCGAGCCCAACATGCGTCGTCTTTCGCTGCCACTCCTCCTCGCATTTCCGCTGCTGGCAACCGCACAGTCCGCACAGCAGAGCGCCGCACCGGTGGCGTACGTGATTCGGGCGGCGCACTTGATCGATGGCAGATCGGATGTCGTGCAGAACGACATTGCGATCCTCGTCCTGGGCGATCGCATCGTCGCCGTCGGACACAACGCTGAGATCGCATCGAAAATCCCGGCGGGAGCGCAGATCATCGACCTGGGCGGAGCGACGATTCTGCCAGGACTGATCGACAATCACACCCACGTCCTGCTTCAGGGCGACATAACGAGCGCGGATTACGACGAGCAGCTGCTCAAGGAGAGCAACCCATACCGCGCGATTCGCGCGACGGCCGCGGTGCGCACAGCCCTGATGAACGGATTCACCGCTATCCGCGACCTCGAAACGGAGGGCGCGATGTACACGGACGTCGATGTGAAAACCGCAATTGCGCGTGGCGTGATTCCCGGACCGCGAATGTTCGTCTCGACGCGCGCCATGGCGCCGACGGGAACGTATCCACTACTCGGCTACTCATGGGAACTGAAGATGCCGGAGGGCGTGCAGATCGTCGACGGTCCGGAAGACATCCGAAAGGCCGTGCGCGAAGAAGTGAAATACGGTGCGGACTGGATCAAGTTTTACGCTGACCGAAAGTATTACGTCGCGTCGGATGGCCGGCTTCGCTCGTGGGTCAACTTCACCGATGAAGAGCTGAAGATGCTGGTCGGCGAGGCGCACCGGCTGGGGAAGAAAGTCGCCGCTCACGCCATGGGGTGGGACGGGATCGACGCTGCGCTAAGGGCGGGAGTCAACACGATCGAGCACGGTGACGGCCTCACAGACGATCTGCTCGACCGAATGCTGGCGCAGAAGGTCTATTGGTGTCCGACCATCTTCGTCGGCGTCTACGTTGCGCCGGGACGCGGAGGAATCTGGCCAAAGATGGTTGAGCTCGAGCGCATAGCGTTTGGAAAGGCGCTCAAGAAGGGCGTGTTGATCAGCTATGGCACCGACGTGGGCGGCTATGCATGGACGGAAAACCAGGCACAGGAGTTCGCGTACATGGTGCGGTACGGCATGTCTCCGATGGCAGCCATCAAGTCGGCGACTTCGGTGGCGGCACAGCTACTCGATCAAGCCGACAACTTCGGAACCGTCGAAGCCGGCAAGCTCGCTGACATCATAGCCGTGAAGGGAGATCCCATCGCGGATATCAGCGAGCTCACACGGGTCAGCTTCGTGATGAAGGGCGGAATGATCTACAAGCAGTGATCAAGGGTCGTTCGGCTCGTCGTCGGCGTCGGCATCTTCATCGGGTCCGAAATCCGTGTTGACGATTTCCCCTACCCTCTCGACGTGGACCACCTGGCGCATCGTCTGACCGCCGGCGTTGATCGTTACGAGATAGTCGCCCGGCTCGACGAGATTTCCGGCGCGCGCACCGCCGAAGCCTCCACCACCGCCGCCGCCACCACCACCACCACCCTCACCACCTCCACCGCCGCCGCCAGCGCCTCCGATTGGGGCCTCTGCCGGTCGCAGGTTGATGTCTCCCGGAGCGCCACCGCCCTGACCACCGCGCCTTCCCCCACCGGGGAAACCGCCACGCGCCTGTGTCCTCTCTCTCAAGGCGCGCAGACCAGCGGTATCTCCACGAGCGCGCATTGCATTCATGCTGTCACGCACTGCGGCCCTCGCAGTCGTATCGATCGCTGGACGAGGTGCAGCGGTCGTGTCGACCGCCGCCGCCGTGTCCGCGCCGCGCGCGGCACGAACGGAATCATCGCGCTGACGCCTTAAGCGCGCGGCAGCGATGCTGTCGCGGAGCGCCGCCGGCCCAAGCGGCCGCGGACGGGCGCGCAAGTCCCAATAGGCGCGGTGCAGGCCCACACCTCCGGGACCGTTGATCGTGCGAATCGTGTCGCCGCGAATGTTGGTCACGACGATGCGCGCGGTGTCACGCTGCGCGCTGCCGGACGTGACTCGATACACCAGCTCCGCACCGAACGTCGGGTTAGGGGCCACGAAATATTTGTTGCCCGGGAAGTTCTGGGTGTTCGCCTGCGAGTACTGATAC
>Ga0193699_10000343_pt1 | contig 21100 bp, 15 predicted proteins | sample L3c2metaG_FD_160095 | JGI IMG/M metagenome (GOLD analysis project Ga0193699, IMG submission 160095) | Soil microbial communities from a riparian zone of the East river system, Colorado, United States - L3c2 | ecosystem: Environmental > Terrestrial > Soil > Riparian zone | place: USA: East...
AGGCGGTCGCTCCGGCCACCTTTCTTGCTGGGTTTCCCGTCGTTATCGCCGGCTTTAGTCATGTCGGCATTATCCGTGCACCATCACGGATCGCAAGCAGGCTTTGCCTTGCGCCGATGGGGGTCGTATGGCAGTTTCCGCCGCGTTCGCGCCGGGCCAAACGCCTCATTCGCGGAAATTCGCTGCCGTAGCTCAGTGGTAGAGCACCTCATTGGTAATGAGGAGGTCCACAGTTCGATCCTGTGTGGCAGCACCATTCCCCCATCACCGCCAGCGCCAGATCAGCCCGTTTTGCCGACCACCTTCAATATCGGTTTGCCCGGCACCATCCCGCGGCCGACGAGGTCCGCATAGTCTGCGATCGGCTGCGGCCGGCCGATGAGATAGCCCTGAATCTCGTCGCAGCCCTCGGCGGCGAGGAATTTGAGCTGCTCTTCGGTTTCCACGCCTTCGGCGGTCACCGGCACGTTGAGGCCGCGGCCGAGCGCGATCACGGCGCGGATGATGGTCGCCGACTGCTGGCTGTGGTCGAGATTGGCGATGAAGGCCTTGTCGATCTTGATTTTGTCGAAGGCGAAGGATTGCAAATACGACAACGACGAATACCCGGTGCCGAAGTCGTCCATGGCGATGCGCACCCCCATGTTCTTCAAGCGGCGCAGGACCGCGACCGCGCGGGTGAAATCGCCAATCAGCACGCCTTCGGTGATCTCCAACTCCAGCCGCTTCGGCGACAACCCGGTCTCCAGCAAGACCTGGTGCACCAGGATCGGCAGGTCGCCATGCTGGAATTGCACCGGCGACAGATTGATGGCGATACCCATCGGGCGCGGCCAGGACGCCGCCTCGCGGCACGCGGCGCGCAGGACCCATTCGCCGAGCGCGACAATGGTGCCGTTCTCCTCCGCCAGCGGAATGAACGTGCTCGGCGGCACCAGCCCGTGACGGGGATGATGCCAGCGCACCAGCGCCTCGAAACCGGTAATAGTGCCGTTGATTTGCGCTTGCGGCTGGTAATGCAGCACAAGCTCGTCGCGCTGGATCGCCAGGCGCAGATCTTCCTGCAAAGCCCGTTTCTCACGCAGGTGCGCGTCCATCGCGATTTCGAAGAATTGCACCGAACCCCGCGCTTCTGTCTTGGCGCGAAACAGGGCCGCATTGGCGTTGGCGACCAGCGTGGTGGCGTCGGCGCCATCCTGTGGGTAGATGCCGACGCCGATGGTCAGCCCCACGCGTAGCGCGTGGCCTTCGATTTCCAGATCGGTGCCGAAAGCCGCGTTGATACGGGCGGCCAGCGTTTCGGCGACCGCCGGCTGCGGACCGGTCGGGGTGATAATCGCGAACTCGTCGCCACCGATGCGCGCGAGAAACGCGCCCTGACTGATCGCTTCCATCCGTCGCGCCACTTCGCGCAACAAAGCATCGCCGATCAAGTGGCCGAATACGTCATTGACCGCCTTGAAGCGATCGAGGTCGACCGACAGGACGGCGAAGCTTTCGCCCGACGCCGCTGCCATCTCGATCGTGGCGGCAATGCATGAGTTGAATGTTGCTCGGTTCGGTAGGTCGGTGAGCGTATCGTGATGCGTCATATGCGCAATACGCTGTTCGTTTCGTTTGCGATCGGTGACGTCGTCGATCACGCTGACCAAATATTGCGGCTTTCCGTCCGCACCGAACAATGGCAGCCGCGTCGACGTTGCGATCCGGGTGCCGTTGCCCGGCGTGAGGATGGCATGCTCATCAAAGAAAAGCGGCTTGCCGTCTTCGATCAACTTCTGATCGTTCACATCGATCATGGCCGCCGTGTCGGCCGGCATGAAGTCTTGAGCAATTTTTCCCAGCATCGTGTCGCGCTTGACGCCCAAATGAGTCTCGGCGGCCCGGTTGATCAGGACGTACCGCTTGTCGGGCAACGACTTGACAATGATCGGCGACGGCACGTTCTCGATGATGGTATCGAGGAAGACGCGGGCATTTTCCAACTCGCGCTCGGCGGTCTTGCGCTCGGTGATGTCTTCGTGGGTTGCGACCCAGCCGCCGGACGGCGTCGGCCGGTTCACGACGTGGACGATACGGCCGTCCGCCAGTTCTATGTTGAGTGTGAGAGCCTTGCCCTGCTGTAGCGCCTCACTCAGTTTGGCCTGGTACCCTGCCGAATCGAGCGGAAAGGTACCGGCCGCGACGCGCGCATCCAGCAAATCGCGGACCGTGCAGCCGCGCCATATCTTTGTCGGATCAATGTTGTACATCGACCGGTAACGCTCGTTCCACACCATGAGGCGGTTCTGCGCATCGAACATGCACAGGCCTTGGATCATGTTGTCGATCGCGGCGTCGAGCCAGCGATTGCGCTCATTGAGCTCTTCTCTGCGGCGCCGGTCCGACCACACGCCGATCATGCACAATCCGAGCACCGTGGCGGTCACGATGGCGATCGCCAGCGCGAGCGATGGCGGACCAAGCGCGGCAGGATTGATATCGTATATGTATCCGGGAATGACGCCGGCGGCGCCCATCGCGACAAAATGATGTGAGACGATAGCGAGCGCGAGAACGCCGGCCGCTATGATTTTGTCCCACCATGTTTCACTCCGCATCGCCAGTTCCAGCGCCGCCGCGCCGAAGGCGATCCCCAGAACGATCGAGGCGACGACGAGATCGGCCGACCAAATAATGACGCCCGGCATTTCGACCGCGGCGATGCCGAGATAGTGCATGCAAGCGATGCCGCCGCCGACAATGGCGCCGCCAGCCGCAGCGCTCCACCGTGGCTTGCCGTAAACGGCGACGGCAAGTCCAATCGTGACGACGGCGATGGCGACAAGGGAAGAGACTACCGTGAGGCCGAGCTCAAAGGCGATTGGAATGCCCGGATCGAAAGCCAGCATTGCAATGAAATGGGTCGCCCACGCGCCCGAACCGGTGGCGAAACTTGCCGTCAGCAGCCATCCGAGGCGCGCAGAACCCCGCAGGGCCCGCGTCCTGTCGATCAGACTCACCGCAACGCCGCTGACCAAAAAGCAAACGAGGCCGGCAAGAATGACCAGCCGCCAATCGTGTTGCGTACCGAGACAGTTCAGGACTCGAAGCATGATTTGCCATTGGACGGAAAGGCGGGAGAACCCACCAGCCGGATAAAGATGAGATAACCTATGAGTATGGGGTTGCAGGCCGCGTTAATGACGCGCGCATACAACTAGTAATCGGCGCGCATCCCTACGAAGCCGTAAACAAAAATTGCGCAATTTGTCGGTACGCTGGTAGGTCGCTTAGCGGGGTTTGAGGAAGGCGAAATCGCATCCTTCATCGGCGCCGAGAACTTCCTGGGCGTAAAGCTTTGCGTAACCACGCGACGGCTTTTCGACGGCCGGCTTGACCACCGCAGCGCGCTTTTTGAGTTCCGCATCGTCGACCAGCAAATTGATGCTGCGGTCTTTGACCGACAGCTTGATGCGATCGCCGTTGCGCGCCAGGCCGAGCAGTCCGCCGGAGGCCGAGTCCGGTGTCACATGCAGTATGATGGTACCGAATGCGGTGCCGCTCATGCGCGCGTCGGAAATGCGCACCATGTCCTTGACGCCTTTGGTGGCGAGCTTTTTCGGGATCGGCAGATAGCCCGCTTCCGGCATGGCCGATTCCGAATGGGGACCGGCATTTTGCAGCACCAGAAAATCGTTGGCTTCGACATCGAGATTGGGATCGTCGATGCGCGCGGCAAGATCGGCGAGTGAGGTGAACACCACCGCCCGGCCCTCCAGTTCGAACAGATTTGAATCGGCAGCGGAGCGCTTCAGGATAGCGCCCCGCGGCGCCAGATTGCCGAACAGCGCCACCAGTCCGCCGACCGGCTCCAGCGGCTTGTTGCGCTCGGCAATGATGGTGCGGTCGACCCAGTCGGCGCTGTCGAAGCCGAGCCGTTCGCCCAAGGTTTCGCCGGTGACCGTCAGCGCATCGAGATGCAGCAGGTCTTTCAATTCGCGCATCAGCGCGCCCATGCCGCCGGCGGCGAAGAAGTCCTCCATGTAGCCGTTGCCGACCGGCTTGAGGTTCACCAGCACCGGCGTGGTGTCGGACAATTCATTGAGCCGGTTCAGCGACACCGGAACGCCGGCGCGGCCCGCAATTGCGGTCAAATGGATGATGGCATTGGTCGAACCGCCGATCGCCAACAGAACACGAATCGCATTCTCCACCGACTTCTGCGTGATGATCTTGTCGGGCGTGAGCTTCGAACTGAGCAGCTTCACCGCCAGAGCACCGGTCGCTTCGGCGGCGCGCAAACGGTCGGCGTGCACGGCGGGAATAGCGGCCGTGCCCGGCAGGCACATGCCGAGCGCTTCGGTGAGACACGCCATCGTCGAGGCGGTGCCCATCACCGCGCAGCTCCCGGCGGTGGTGGCGAGTTTGCCTTCGATCTCGTTGATTTCCTGCTCGTCGATCGAGCCGGCGCGATACTTCGCCCAGAAGCGCCGGCAATCGGTGCAAGCGCCGAGCCGCTCGCCCTGATGACGACCGGTCATCATCGGCCCGCCGATCAGCATCACTGAGGGCCGGTTGGCCGATACTGCGCCCATCAACTGCGCCGGCACGGTCTTGTCGCAGCCACCCATCAGCACCACGGAATCGATCGGTTGCGCACGCACCATTTCCTCGGTGTCCATCGCCATCAGATTGCGGAATTTGAGGCTCGTCGGACTGAGGAACACCTCGCCGAGCGAAATGGTCGGGAACTCGATCGGCAGCGCGCCGGCCGCCAATACGCCGCGCTTCACCGCCTCGAGCAATTCGGGAAAATGGCGATGGCAATTGTTGAAGCCCGACGGCGTGTAGGCGATGCCGACCACTGGCTTCGCCAGCATCTCGTTGGAATAGCCCATCGACTTGGCGAACGAGCGACGCAAATAGAGGGAGAAATCGCGATCGCCATAATTCGTCAGACCGTTCGCAATGCCGACCGGAGGTTTGCTCATGAGGATGCCTTCTGTAGCCGCGCCAGGCCGGAAGCCAGCCGGCGCGACAAGGGGTGCGATTGTGTGCGCTCCGACATAGCCGGATAGCGCCGTTTGAACCAGTCCATTCCGATGTGCTGCAGGAAGACCATGGCCACCAGCATGGTGAGAAACCAGGTCAGGAAATGATAGCGGGGCGTCGCAACATAAAAGAGCGCGACCGCGTGCTGGATAAGCGCAGCACCGCCCACGAGCCGCAACCACGGATCGAAACGGCGGCCCCAGATCACGACGTAGACCAAAACTACCACTCCGGCGGCATTCAACGGCACAGTCGCGAAGGATTCCGCGGGGCCTGACAGCCAGCGCGGAATCTGCATCAACGCACGGCCGAAATATCCGCCGCCGACATCAAACGTAACCAATTCTCGCAAGGCGGCCGCGTAGGCCGACGGCGGCATCACCAGCACATCGGGGTGCGCAGCATTGGCACTTAGCGGAACAAAGACGTGGCCATAGACCCAATTATGCAGGGCCATGGATAGGACCGGGACGAAACCAATGCAGAGCCCTGCCAGCCTAAGCCACTGGCGCTGCACGAGCGTCGCCACGCTCGCACCGGCCAGCATCACGCCCGCCGCCGGCAGCACGATTGGTTTCATGATGATAGCGAGCGCCAGCAGCAGGGCGCCGAAAAACGCAGGCGCAAAATTCCGGCTCGGGCCGGCTGCTGTCGTGCCAAAAATCGGCAGGAGCCCGCCAAGGAAGAGAATGTAGGCCGCCGGATCGGCAAACCCGCGCGCCGCCCATTTGGTGTAATCGATGAAGGTGGTGCCGAATAACTCACCGATGGGGATGGCGACGAAAAGAAAAACGAGCGCCAGCGCCCAGCGCTCGGGGAGAAAGCGGCGGAACAGGCCAAGTACCAGAAACGGCAGGAGAATTACGAGGGTGAGATAGCCGAGATAGCTGTCGCCGAAGAAAATATGCTCGACGGCACGGAAATACCGCAGCCCAGGCCCCCCGTAATAAAAGACTTTTTCGCCGCCCTCGAGTGCGCCGAAGATATCCCCGGCCAGCAATTTCTCAAGAATGACGCGTCCGTAACCCTCGTAGAAGAGCCCATCGTCGCCGCCGTCGAAGGGCCGTACACCACCGAGGAAGCTGGCATCGTCGACCGCAATCACGATCATCGCCAGGACGATCAGTCCGCATGGCACGACCAGACGCCGCCGTTCGAACCGCACCAGCGTCAGCACCAGGCCGGCCGCCCCGGCAATCATCAGCGCCTGGCTGGCGAGTTGCAGCCACCACGCCGGCCACGGCGGCGTCAGCCGCATCGCCAGCGTATCGGGCTTGATGGCGACACCGACCACGCGCCGCCCGGCGTCCGCGGGTTCGATGTCGCGGCAGCCATCGCCGCGCCACAGCGCGAAGTGCTCAGCCGCGCTCTCCCACAGCACGTCGCCGCGCCAGCACAGTTTGCCGCCGACCATGGCCGCCGGCAGGCGGATCATCTCGAACCACGGCATCGTGAGATGCCACCGGTTCAATCCCATCCAGATTCGCCGGTCGCGGTCGGCGCGATGTACGTCGGGCGCGGCCGTGTACCAATTATATTTAATCTCGTTGATGAAGCCGAGGCGCAGCCACACCGGATCGGAGAAATCGATCTCGGTGACCGAACGCGACATTTTCGACTTCTGAAAAATCCCGTCGGGGGAAAATGCAAAGGGACGATCCGGCAATCCCTGATTTTTGCCGCCGTTCTGCCAGCAGCCTGTCGAACCTGGGGCGCAGCGCACCCCGGGCGGATATTCCTTGTCGAACTCATCCTTTAGATGGCGATAGACGTCGCCCGGCAGTCCCTGCTCCAGCGCCGGGCTCGGCAGAAATACATTATGCCCTTCGTCGATGCGCGGCGGCGCCAGCAGGATTTGCCCGCCGACCGTGATCGCGACGATGGCCCCCGCCCCCAGCCACGCGCGCGATGTCGCACGCACCGCGCCGCTGAAGATGACGACGCCGGCCATCACCAGCAGCGCATAGGCGTCCAGACTGTTGACCGGCAGGCCGATGGCCGCGACGGTCAACACCAACACAGCGAGTTTCAATGCAAGCTGATGGCGTTGGGAGGCACCGTCCGGCATGCGTGCCTCATATCACCCCGCCGCTAGCCTGAGCAATCGGCCGCCGCCGCGACATTGTCGGATGCGAAAGCCCTGTGGTAGCACAGCCGCCATGGCGCAGCCCCTGTCGCAGAACAAAGCCAGCGAGATCACGTTTTTCGACAGCCACGGGGCTGCCGATGCCTATGATGTGTTCTCGCCGGAGACCAACGAGCGCCTCATCGACATGTTCGCTCGGCTGAGCGGATTGCCGGCCGGCGCACGCGTCGTCGACCTCGGCTGCGGCTCGGGAGTCTTCACCAATGTCCTGCATCGCCGCGGCTACAAATGCGCCGGTGTCGATCTCAGCCCGAAATTGATCGCGATTGCGCGCGCCAATTACAGCGGCATCGACTTTCAGACCGGCGATATCGAACGGCTTCCTTTTCCGGACGGCAGTTTCGACGGCGTGCTGCTGTCGGGCGTGCTGCATCATCTGCCGGAACGGTCGCAGTGCGCGGCGGAAGTCTTTCGCATCCTGCGGCAGGGCGGCAAATTCGTCGCCTTCGATCCGAACCGGATGAACCCGTTCATGTATCTTTATCGCGACCGGTCGTCGCCGTTCTACAGCTCTGTCGGCGTGACCGAGAACGAACGGCCGGTGCTCGCGCACGAGATCTCGGCGACATTCCGGAACGCGGGATTTCGCACCGGCACGGAATATCTCTCGGGCCTGAAATATCGCTACATCGCGTCGGGCAAAGTGCGCTGGCTGCTGCCGCTATACAACGCCATCGACAGCATCGTGTTCTCGCCGAACTTCATGCGGCGGTTTCGCGCCTTCGTGCTCAGCTTCGGAGAGAAGCCATGATCGCGCGACGCTTGATCGCGCGACACTTGGCGGCTGAGCTCTGATGGCGGCCGGGCTCGATATCGTCGTCCCGGTCTATAATGAAGGGCCGAACATCCTCGCCACGCTCGGCGCGCTGGCCGGTTCCGTGAAAACGCCGACGCGCGTGCTGATCTGCTACGACCGGCCTGACGACAACACGCTTCCGGTGGTGCGCGAAAATCCGCAAGCCTATACCGGGCTCGACGTCGAATTCGTGCGCAATCCCGGCCGCGGCGCCCATGCCGCCGTGATGGCGGGATTTGCCGCCAGCACCGCGCCCTTTGTCATCGTCTATCCGGCCGACGACGACTTCAATGCCGCAATCGTCGATCGGATGGTGGCGCTCGGACGCGACGGATGCGACATCGTCTGCGCCAGCCGGTTTATGCCGGGCGGCAAGATGGAAGGCTGCCCCTGGCTCAAGGCCACGTTGGTGCGCACGGCAGCCTTCATCCTGCACCGGATCGCACGGCTGCCGACCCATGATCCGACCAGCGGCTTCCGGCTGTTCTCGCGCCGCGTCGTCGAGCGGATCGCCATCGAATCGGACCAGGGCTTTTGCTACAGCATCGAATTGCTGGTGAAGGTTCACCGGTTGGGCTGGCGCGTGGCGGAAATTCCGGCTGTCTGGTTCGAGCGCAAGCACGGCAGCAGCCGGTTCAAGGTGCTACAATGGCTTCCGGCCTACCTGCGCTGGTTCCGCTACGCCTTCGCGACCACGTTCCTGCGACGGCCGCCAGAAACGGTCGTCCTGACCTCTCGGAAAGTGTGACCTTTGATCCGTCTCGGCATCGTCGGCAGCAATTACGGGCGCACGGTGCAATTGCCGGCGTTCCGCGCCGACCCGCGTTGCGAGGTGGTGGCGCTCGCCGGCAGCAACGAGGCGCGCACCACGGAACTGGCAGCCGCCACCAACGTGCCTAAGGGCTATGGCGACTGGCGCGCTTTGGTCGAGGATGCCGACGTGCAGGCGGTCGCCATCGCTACGCTGCCGAGCCTGCAGGCGCAGATTGCGATCCGCGCGCTCGAACTCGGCAAGCCGGTATTCATCGAAAAGCCGATGGCGAGCGATCTGGCCGGCGCGCGCGCCATGCTCGCCAAGGCACAGCAAACCGGCCTGCCGACCATGATCGATTTCAATTTCCATCAGATCATGGGCTGGCAGCGCGCCAAGCAGATGCTCGATGACGGCGCGATCGGCCCGTTGCGCCATGTCGCGGTGCATTGGCATGTCGAGAGCCGCTCGCTGCAACTGCGCATGCGTAACTGGAAAACGGTCGGCGATACCGGCGGCGGCGTGATCGGCAATTTCATCAGCCACTGCTTCCATTATCTTGAGTGGTTCGTCGGACCGCTCGCCGGCGTCTCGGCACGCATCGCCGGCCTGCCCGACGACCCGGAAACCGAGACCACGGTGGCGATGGCCATGCAATTCAAGTCAGGCCAGTTGGCCAGCCTGTCGATGAGCTGCGCGTCTTATCTCGGCATCGGCCATCGCATCGAGTTCTTCGGCGATGACGGCACGCTGGTGCTGCACAATCCGGGCGCCGACTACATGCGCGGCTTCGAGTTGTTTCACGGCAAGCGCCCTGGCCCGCTCGAGCAAATTCCGGTGACCGATCCGATCGACGCGCAATATCCCGACGGCCGCATTGCGCCGGTATCGCGGCTGGTCAATCGATTCATCAATGCCATCGAGCGTGGCGACATCGCCACGCCGGGCTTCGCCGAAGGCTATCGCGTGCAATATCTGATCGACGCGGCGCGGCGCTCTCATGGCGAAGGCCGATGGATCGATGTCGACAGCGCGACAGGTGCATCGTGAGTAACGCCAAGGTTCTCGTCACCGGCGGCAGCGGCTTCATCGGCTCGGCGCTGGTCAAGGCGCTGGTCAAAAGCGGCGCCAAGGTCCGCGTGCTCGACGACAATTCGCGCGGCCGCCCGCGCCGTCTGGCCGACGTCGAGAAAGACATCGAATTCATCGGCGGTGACGTTCGCAACGGCGACGCGGTCGAGCGCGCCGCGCAGGGCATGGACGAGGTGCACCATCTCGCCTTCGTCAACGGTACCGAGTTTTTCTACAGCCAGCCCGACCTGGTGCTCGATGTCGGCGTGCGCGGCATGCTCAATGTCATCGATGCCTGCCGCAAGCATCACATCGGCAATCTCATTCTCGCCTCCAGCTCCGAGGTCTACCAGACGCCGCCGCAGGTTCCGACTGCGGAGGACGCACCGCTGTCGATTCCCGATCCGCTCAACCCGCGCTACTCCTACGGCGGCGGCAAGATCATCAGCGAGCTGATGGCGATCAATTATGGCCGCAAATATTTCGAGCGCGTACTGATCTTCCGTCCGCACAATGTCTACGGCCCGGACATGGGCTTCGAGCACGTGGTGCCGCAATTCGCGCTGCGCGTGAAAAAGCTCGGACCGCAGCAGCCGGGCAGCCGGTTGCGTTTCGACATCCAGGGCACCGGCGAGGAAACGCGCAGTTTCTGTTTCATCGACGATCTGATCGCCGGCGTGATGGTGATGCGCGAGCACGGCGAGCATCTCGGCATTTATCACATCGGCACCACCGAAGAAGTCACCATTGCCGACCTGGCGCGGCGCATCGCGGACCTCGCCGATAGCGAAATAGAAATAGTTCCGGGCAAGCTCCAGGCCGGCGGCACGATGCGGCGCTGCCCGGACATTTCGAAACTGGCTAAACTCGGCTTTACGCCGCGCGTGCCGCTGAACGACGGCCTCGAGCCGACGGTCGACTGGTACTGGCGCAATGCCGATCTGGCGCCGAAGGCTTAGATACGAGCCTAATGGCCGTTACCGGGGCTGAAGCGGACATCGCACCGGCTTGTCGCCAGTGGGACCTCGCCGATTAGCCGGCGGAGAGGAGATGAAGAGCCGACCAACCTTGATAGCCCATAAATAAGCCGACCAAGATGATCAGAACGCCGGAAGCGTAGGGGGCACGGCGCGCGAAGGTACTGAACCCCGACCAGCGGCTTGAGATGTGTTTGACGCTCAGGGCCGCGACCACTCCCGCAGTGACCATGGTAAGCGCCAAGCCGATACTGAAGCAAAGCACCAGAACAACGCCGAGGCTGAGCTGCTTGAGCTGGATGCATAGCAGCAGCACCGTGATGGCGGCGGGACATGGGATGAGGCCGCCGGTGAGTCCGAATATGACTATTTGCGCGGTGGTCACGGTTCGTCCCTCAAACCGCCGTCGAATGTCGCCGGCATGGGCGCGTGCGTGCGCATCGTCCTCATTACCCAAGTTCATGTGGTCGTGGTCGTGTTCCTCGAACATGAGTTCGTGGGTTTCGGCTTCTCTCCCATGTTGAATGACCAGTTGCGCGGCGAACGCATGCGGCTCTGGGATTTCCTCAAGGCTCTCTAGGAGGCTGCCATTGGCGGTAAACCCAAATGTCTGCCGCGAGCCGTCCGCTCTTACGGTTTCGATGGAGACGCGGTCTGCGTCCGGCAGGAGGCCTTTCTCTGCAAGGATGCGCCAGCGCGGCGGCACCCCGTCTTCGAATACTTCAAGCGTCAACAGCGCGTCGCGCGCGGCGACGTGCTGGGCCTCGTCGCCATGATGATGGTCTTCCTCCCGTTGCTCATGCCACGTCCGCCACAGCATCCATATCGCAACGGCAATAATCAGAGCCGCTGACGCAACCTGGAAATAAGGTTCAGTAGCTTCGGTCCCCCATTCCCGGCCGAAATACTGTCCGCCCAAGGCTATCGCCCAAACGACGGCCGTATGTGAAAGCGTCGCCGAGAGACCAAGGAGCACTGCCTGCCCAACTGTTCCGCGCACCGCGATGATGAAGGCCGCCATCATCGTCTTGGAGTGGCCAGGCTCAAGCCCGTGCAATGCTCCGAGCAAAACCGCACTGGGGATGAATAGCCAAGCGTTGGTAGCGCCCTGCTGGAGCAGTTCGGCGAGAGAAGTCATCCGGTTGCTTTCTTTTATTTAAGGTAGGTGCGAACGACTTCGATGAGATCGGCCGCGCCTTTGGCGCGATCGGCGTCCACTTCATGCTCCGGGTCGATGACGTGATGGCGGATATGGTCTTCCATCAACTCGGCCGTCAGGCCGTTGATGGCGCCCCTCATAGAAGCGACCAGCATCAAAATGTCGCTACAGCCGATTTCGGCCTCTAAGGCTCTCTCGACTGCTTCAACTTGCCCTTTGATTCGGCGAACGCGGCCCAAAAGCTTCGATTTGCTTTTTACGGTGTGAGACATTAATCCTCGTTTGTCCGATATATAATATAGGGTAGTACCCTATAAAAGTCCACGGAAAAAGTTACAGCTATATGGTTTGGGCGGACAGCAGGCGCAGACGTGTCCGCTAATAACCCCAAAGGCGGACATTCGTCGCTTCGTTTAAGTCGACATTAATCCGCGTCAACGCCCGAGCGAATGATCGCTCAATGCCGCCCGCGCCCGGCGCGCAGTGAATTGCTGAGCCGCGTGACGATCGGGTCCCATGCGGTCTTCTCCTGCGCTGGATAAGTCACGGAGAGACAAACGATGATATCCCCGCCACCGGATTGGAAATTGCAGCGCTCGTAGAAAAGCTGATCCTTACGCGTGCCCGATACGACATAGGTGCGCGCCGTCGTACGCCGGTAGCTGACGCCCTCATTGGCAAGTTTCTCAAGATAGCGCTGCGGCGTGTCGCCCTCGGCGTTGTACGCACCGTAGACCAGCAATTGCGCGCGGCCGTCGCTGCTGTGAAAGCTCTGGCCGTCACCATTCTCGGGCGGCGGATCGCGGTCGGTGAAGATACGGCCAGGATAATCCACAGTCGTCCCAAACCGGGGATTCATGTAGGTCGCCCATTTCTCCTGGGCCGCGGCGACGTTGATCGACGCGCAAATTCCAATGGCAAATGCCAGGGCGAGCGGCGTGAAAAATCGGATCACTTCATTTCCGTTCGCTTGTGAGCCTCGGGAATATTGCTGCCGTGAATATTCGCGTTTTACGGCCGTACCGCAAGGCGAGCATAGGATGAGGAATAGCCGACATCGCCCGAGCGTGTTACTGGTGCGCGCGCTCAATTTGCAATTACCCACGGAGATTTCACCCTTGCGTCCCACCAAAGTTGCGCGCGGCGCCGGCACCGGCGGCAGCGTTCCCGTCGAATGTTGTCAGGTCTGCGGCCACACGCCGCTCGATGACGTGCTGTCGCTCGGCTACATGCCGCCCGTGAACCAGATGGTGCGCATCGGCGCCGTGCCGCAGCAGCAGCCGTGGTTTCCGACCACTCTCCTGCATTGCCGCAATTGCGAGCTGGTGCAGCTCGGCACCGTTGTCGATCCGGTCATCATCTTCCCGCCGGAATATCCCTACACCAGCGGCATGACCAAGCTGCTGCGCGACAACTTCGCCGATCTGCATCGCGAGTCGGCGGCGCTGCTCGGCTTAGGCGCCGACGATCTGGTGGTCGATATCGGGTCGAACGACGGCACGCTGATCTCGAATTTCCAGAACGGCGGCCACCGCATTCTCGGCATCGAGCCGACCGACGTCGGCGACATCGCCAACCGGCGCGGCATTCCGACGCTGAAGCGTTATTTCGGCACCGAGGTCGCGCACGAAGTGAAGCGCGATTATGGTCCGGCCAGCGTCGTCACCGCGGCGAACTGCTTCGCGCACATCGAAGACGTGCACGCCATCGTCGACGGCATCGTCGAAATGCTGAAGGACGACGGCGTCTTCATCTCCGAAAACCACTATCTCATTCCGCTGCTCGACACGCTGCAATACGACACGATCTATCACGAGCACCTGCGCTATTATTCGCTGACGAGCCTTAAAGCTCTGCTGGAGATGCACGGCCTGGAAGTGTTCCACGCGCGGCCGATTCCGAGCCATGGCGGCTCGATCCGAGTCTATGCCGCGCGCAAGGGCACGCACAATGTGCAGCCGAGCGTCGCGCGCATGCTGGCGGCGGAACCTCGCGGCGAAGCCATGAGCAAGCGCCTCGCCGACTTCAAGCGCGACGTCATGCTGTCTAAGCTGCGGCTGCTGTCGATGCTGCGCGACCTCAAGGAAAAAGGCGCGCGCATCGTCGGCATCAGCGCGCCGTCGCGCGCCAGCACCATGGTGAACTATGTCGGGCTCGACGAAGGCATCATCGATTACGTCTGCGAGATCGCCGGCTCGCTGAAGATCGGCAAGTGCATGCCGGGCACGCAGATCCCGGTGGTGGACGAGAGCCGGTTGTTCGAGGATCAACCCGATTGCGCGGTGATCTTCTCCTGGCACATCGCCGACGAACTGGCGCCCAAGCTCAAGGCCAAGGGCTTCAAGGGTCAGTTGATCACGCCGCTGCCGGTGCCGCGATTTTTATAGTATGATGGCGCGATGACCGACTTCCCCCGCATCAAATCAAAACGCACGATTCCCATCTCGCCGTGGATGAAGATCGTCGAGCGCGAGGTCGAGTTCACCGCCGGCGCTACGCCGGAGCTTTATCACGCGGTCGGCCAGCAGGATTACATCGCCATTGTCGCGCGCACGCCGGACGGCAATATCCCGATCGTGCGGCAATATCGCCCGGCGCTGGAGCGCTTCACCTGGGAATTGCCGGCCGGGCTGGTCGACAAAGGCGAAGCGGCCGCAGAGACCTGCCGGCGGGAGTTGATGGAAGAGACCGGCTTCCCGGCCCAAGCCGTGCATGACCTCGGCAGCTTTGCGCCCTGTACCGCGCGGCTGTCGAACCAATTGCATTCATTCTTTGTAGAATGTGGGCCGCGCGCGAATGACGCCGTCTCTGAAGCGGGCATCGAGCTAAGGCTGGTGACGCCCGCAGAACTGGCCGCTTTGATCCGCTCCGGGGACTTCACGCTGCAACTCCATATCGGCGCGCTGCTGCTTGCCGGGATGGCCGGGCATATCGATCTTGCGGCGTTTGGGGCGAAATAAGCGCTTTGACCGGGATCAATGTGGCCTCTTTGGAAGGCGGGCAATCTTGGCTCGACAAACCCCCTGGAAGCCTTCTAAAAAAGGTCGGAACGGGACACTCACGCTGCAGATTCCCAAGAAACAGCCATGAATTATAACGCTTATTTCGAAACGGCCCTGGACACGCTGCGCGACGAACGCCGGTATCGCGTGTTCGCCGACCTGGAGCGCATCGCCGGCCGGTTTCCGCACGCTTTGTGGCATTCGCCGGAAGGCCCGCGCGACGTCGTGATCTGGTGCTCCAACGATTATCTCGGCATGGCGCAGCACCCCAAGGTGATCGGCGCTATGGTCGAGGCCGCGGCCCGCATGGGCACGGGCGCCGGCGGCACCCGCAACATCGCCGGCACCAATCATCCACTGGTCGAGCTGGAGCGCGAGCTCGCCGACCTGCACGGCAAGCCGGCCGCGTTGGTGTTCACCTCGGGCTACGTCTCGAACCAGACCGGCATCCCGACCATCGCCAAGCTTTTGCCGAACTGCCTGATCCTGTCGGACGCGCTCAACCACAATTCGATGATCGAGGGCGTACGCCAGTCTGGCTGCGAGAAGCAGATCTGGCGGCACAATGACGTCGCGCATCTCGAGGAACTGCTGAAGGCCGTGGATCCGAAGCGGCCGAAGCTGATCGTGTTCGAGAGCCTGTACTCGATGGACGGCGACGTCGCGCCGGTGCACGCGATTTGCGATCTCGCAGCGAAGTACGGCGCGATGACTTATTGCGACGAAGTGCACGCGGTCGGCATGTACGGCCCGCGCGGCGGCGGCGTCTGCGAGCGCGACGGCGCGATGGAACGCGTCGATGTGCTCGAGGGCACGCTGGCCAAAGCCTTCGGCTGCCTCGGCGGCTACATCGCCGGCAGCGCGCAACTGATCGACGCGGTGCGTTCGTATGCGCCGGGCTTCATCTTCACCACCGCGCTACCGCCGGCGATCTGCGCCGCCGCGACGGCCGCGATCAAGCATCTCAAGTCGTCGTCGTGGGAGCGCGAGCGCCATCAGGATCGCGCCGCGCGCGTCAAGTCGGTGCTCAATGCCGCCGGCCTGCCGGTGATGCCGAGCACCACGCACATCGTGCCCGTTCTCATTGGCGATGCGGAAAAGTGCAAGGCCGCGAGCGACATGCTGCTCGCCGAGCACGGCATCTACATCCAGCCGATCAATTATCCGACCGTGCCGCGCGGCATGGAGCGGCTGCGCATCACGCCGTCGCCCTATCACGACGACGCGCTGATCGACGCCTTGGCGGAAGCGCTGGTCGATGTCTGGGAACGGCTCGATCTGCCGACCCGCAATCAGGCGCTCGCCGCCGAATAATCAGGCGTCGGTTCTCTAAGGCAGCCGTCCGCCGGCGCGGCCGGTTACTCAAGCCCTAAGAAATGCAGCCACTCGCTGCCCATGTTGTCGTCGGTGACTGGCTTCATGCCGGCCGTGCGCTCGACGACGAGAGGACAGGGCTCGATCGGCGACTTTTCGGTGCGCGCGATGTTGGGCGCGAGGTTTTCTTCCCAGGATGCCAACCTGTCGAGTGCGGCGCGATCCTCGGCACGAGCCGGATCGAAAACGGGGCGGCCGTCAAGCCGGTAGGATGCCAGTACACGGCGCCAGCGTTGAAAATCCCAGGCAATTGGCGAGTCCGACAAGACCATGTGGTTGGTGAACCGGGCGCCATAGCCAAAGGCAAGACAGCCGGTGCGCTGGACCCGATCGGAGTCGGTCGTATTGTAAAAAAATATTCCGCCGCGATTCAGGTGGTGACGGACCAGGTCCAGAAACTCAACCGACAAGAGGTTGGTGACGCTGGCGCGGAAATACCAGGTGGTATTCGATACAACGGCGTCAAAGTGCCGATCGGGGTTGGCCCGTAACCAACGACGTCCGTCATCGTTGACGATGGTGACCTTGGGATTTTTAAGCAACGGTGCAACCTGCGGCTCACGCTCGATCAACGTAAGGTAGCCGGGGTTGATCTCGATGATCGTGAGCGAGGCAACGTCCGGGTTATTGGCAATGACCTGTGCCCAGGAACCCGACGACAGGCCGACCATCAAGACGTCGCGCGGAGCCGGGTGGAAGAGACTCAACGCATAGGGACGCACGATGCCGTTATTGTCATGCTTGAGATCGGTGTTAAAGCGCCCGTCGTACATGCCATGGCCATAGACGACACCTTGCGCGGTCACGGTGATGATGCCGCTACGATTTTCAATGACCCCGGCAAAGCGCTCGACGTTGGGCGTGGCATTCCATTGCAAATTTTCCAACACATGACCCGACAAGGTTGGAACAGCAGCCACCGCCACGAGCGCGAGGCCAGCCGCCATGGCCACACGCCGACGCTTCTCCGCAAAAGGAATATCAAGCACGGCGATCAAGACCATGATGGTGGCGATGCCGCCTACCACGAGCGCCGTTCCTGTTGCCACCAGACCCAGCCTATCCATCAGCACAAAGCCGGTGATCACTGAGCCCGCCGCGGACCCGAGAATATTGGCAAGATAGAGTGTGGCTGTGCGCATTCCGGCGCGGCTGTCGAAGGCGATTGAAACTTCGGCAAGACAGGGCAGCAGCGCGCCCCAGAAACGCGCCACCAAATACACCATCAGCACCGCGATACCGACGACGCCGTTACCAAGCCATGCAAGGTGGCTCAACATCGGCAAAAAGAGAATGCCCGCTACGCTGGCGATCATCAGGAGATTGACGAGGCGCCTCATAACCGCCTCGCGCGGCAGCTTCTCGCAATCTTCACCGGCTTGGCGCGAGCCCGAAGCAATCCCGACGAGAAACACGCTCAGGGTGACGGCAAAGGCCGTCGCGCTTGAACCGCTCGCGTATGATATCGTACGGAAGAAAAATATTTCGTAGGACAGCGAAACAAATCCGCCGGCCGCCGCCAACGCCGATACAGTCGCCAGCCGGAGGACTGGACCGTGCCTTTCACCGGAGACCGCCGCCGGTAACGCAGGCTCCGCGTCACGACTATCGCGCTTATGCGCGACCAGCGCGCCCAAGGCCACCGCGACGTTCATCGCGACGGCGACGTAGATGGAGCCGCTCATGCCAAGAAATGGAAAAAGTAGTACGGCGCTTGCGAGGCAGGCCGCGCCGGCTCCCAGCGTGTTCACGTAATACAGCAGGCCAACTGCGCTTCCGACCTTGCCGGAGCGGCGCACAAGGTGGCCGACAAGCACCGGCAGGGTCGCACCCATCAATAAGGTGGGGACGAGGACAAGAGCCAGAGATACCACGGCGGTTGCGGGCAAACTCAGGCCAATCGTCCAGCCGCCGACCTTGTCGAATATCGTCAATGACGCGGCACCAAAAGCGGCGGTCAATAGCTCGATGGCCGCGAGCAAGGGCAACGGCGGAACATCGCGCCGCTTCGAGAGCCAGCCACCCGCGAGACTGCCGAGCCCGAGACCGAGCATGAAGGCTGTGACGACGATCGTCACCGATTCGATGTTGACGCCGAAAATAAGAAAGAGGGACCGCTGCCACGTGAGCTGATAGATCAGCGCCGGAAAGCCGGAAAAGAAAAACAGAACACACAGGACGCGCGTCCATTGCGCGAGGCGCTCACCGCGCTTTGCCGCCTGAATGCTCGCGGTCAGATCGAGACTGGTCATGGGGCCGGGCGCTCGGATTATAAGCGCGCCAGCCTAGAGAAAAGACCTTACCCGAACCTCAACACCGCGGGGTCCTGCTCCGAAAAGCGATGATTTCCTGCACTTTAGCGACGCGCCTAGTCGTCGAATGGCGGCCGTGGCAGCGGCGGCTTCGGCGCGTCGTCCGGCAATTTTTTCGGCCGCGCCCAATGCGCGACGAACGGCATCGTCAGCAAGACAAAGAAGATGCGCATCAGATGATGCGCGCCGACATAGACCGGGTTGAGATTGAGGGCTAGCGCCAGCAGCATCATCGCGTCCACTGCACCCGGCGCATAAGCGATGATCACTTCGGCGAGCGGCAGCGACAAGATTTCGACCAGGATGACGGCGAACACTGCGACAATCACCACCGCGGTCGCGAACGAGCCCAACGCGGCTCCGACAAAGCGCAGCAGCATGCGCAGTGGCGTACCGGCGAAGCGCGAACCGGTCACCGCGCCGAACGCGATCATCACCGAATAGGCGACCCACCACGGCATCACGGCGTGGATATAGCCGCTGCCGTGCAGCGCCGCCGACGCGATCATGGCGCCGAACAGCAAGCCGCCAGGAAAGCGCACGCGATAGGCGGCATAAGCTGCGACCGACGATACGGCGACCAGGATCGCGAGTTCGTCGAGTTGCGCCGGATTGAACGATCCACCAACGGTGGGCGTGGTGTTGCTGCCAAGTCCGAACAGGCCCAGCAAAGCCGGCAGGCACACCGCGACGATCACGACGCGGATGGTCTGCACGATGGCGATACCGCGTACGTCGGCGTTCATTTCGATGGCGATCGCCATCACCTGCGACAGCCCGCCGGGCGCGGTGGCGAGGTATGCGCCAACGGTGTCCCAGCCGTGCACTGTGCGCAGATAAAGGGTGCCGGCGAGGCTGATGCAGGCGCAGGCGACCATCAGTACCGCTAGGCTGAGTGGATAAGTCGCCATGCCCTGCAGCGTTTCCGGCGTCACCACGGCACCCAGCGAAATCCCGATCAGCGTCATCAGCACGCGCATCAGCGGCGTCGGGATCAGCATCGGCCGGCCGGCGAGCGAAGCAGCCGCCACCGCCATGATCGAGCCCGACAGATAGCCGGCGGGCATGCCCAGCAGCCCCAAAGTGAGCCCGCCGACGGCGGCAAACGTCAGCGTTTCCGCGACGTTGCGGAGCATTACAGCACGGCTGAGGGATGACGGCACGGACAAGGGGTTTTGCGGCTCGTTGAGCGCGTTGCATGCCGCGCGCGGGCGCCGGCGTCAAATACGCCCCAACTAGGCCCCAACACTCGCGGGGCATGAGCGGCAGGCACGCGGCCCGCACCTATCAAAAAGTATGATGGCGGCGTAAAATCCACGACGAAACCGGGGTTTAACCCCGAACTGGAGATCGGATGCTGCAAGGCTGGGTCGTCATCGCGGTGGCGCTTGCCTATATCGGCCTGCTGTTCCTGGTGGCGAGCTACGGGGACCAGTCCCGGGGCTTGAGCCGCGGCAAGGAAACCGGCCGCAGCAGCCGCCTGCGGCCGCTGATCTATCCGCTGTCGCTGGCGATTTACTGCACGTCGTGGACCTTCTTCGGCTCGGTCGGTTCGGCCTCGCGCACCGGCTACGAGTTCCTCACGATCTATATCGGCCCGGTGCTGATGATCGGGCTGTTCTCGCCGCTGCTGGTTCGTATTGTTCGCCTCGCCAAAACCCAGAACAGCACCTCGATCGCCGACTTCATCGCCGCGCGCTACGGCAAAGGCCAAGCGGTCGCGGCCACCGTGGCGCTGATCGCGATCGTCGGCACCATCCCCTACATCGCGCTGCAGCTCAAAGCGGTGTCGTCGTCGCTGGAAACCATCCTCGCGCACATCACGCCGGTGGCTGAAGTCACGCGCCCAGTGCTCGGCGACATCGCGCTCTTCGTCGCGCTGTCGATGGCGACCTTCGCGGTGCTGTTCGGCACGCGGCACATCGACGCCACCGAACATCAGGACGGACTGATGCTGGCGATTGCGACCGAATCGATCGTCAAGCTGTTTGCCTTCCTCGCGGTCGGCATCTTCGTGACATTCTGGATGTTCGACGGCCCGTCCGGACTGATCGCGGCGGCGCGCCAGCACAGCCAAACCGCCGGCCTGTTTATCCGCGAGCCGCCCTTCGACATGCTGGTCGCGACTACACTGCTCTCGTTCGTGGCGATCATCCTGCTGCCGCGACAATTTCACGTCGCCGTGGTCGAGAACAACAATGAGAGCGAGATCAGGCGCGCCGCGTGGATGTTTCCGATCTACTTGGTGCTGATCAATCTCTTCGTCATTCCGATCGCACTGGCCGGCCTGCTGACCTTCCCGCCCGCTTCGGTCGACAGCGACATGTTCGTGCTGGCGCTGCCGCTGCAGACGGGTTCCAACATCCTCACCATCGCCGCTTTCGTCGGCGGCCTGTCGGCCGCGACCGCGATGGTCATCGTGGAATCGGTCGCGCTGTCGATCATGGTGTCGAACGACCTCATCATGCCGCTGGTGCT
>Ga0193699_10000345_pt1 | contig 21025 bp, 17 predicted proteins | sample L3c2metaG_FD_160095 | JGI IMG/M metagenome (GOLD analysis project Ga0193699, IMG submission 160095) | Soil microbial communities from a riparian zone of the East river system, Colorado, United States - L3c2 | ecosystem: Environmental > Terrestrial > Soil > Riparian zone | place: USA: East...
GGGACTCGGCCACACGATCACGCTGCTTCTCGTGGGCGGAGTCATCATCGCATTCAAGATCGGGTTCAACGCCCGACTCGGTCTGTCGATGGAGTTTTGCGTTGCCTTCATGCTGATCGTGCTTGGCCTGCTGAATCTCTTCGACGTGAAGATGACGGCGGGAGCGCCGAGCACGTCGCGTCCGTTTTTCGTTGGCGTGGTACACGGCCTCGCGGGCTCCGCGGCGGCGGCGCTGTTGATCGTGCCCCTCATGGACGACCCACGTTGGGCGGCGCTCTACCTGCTGACGTTCGGCCTGGGCACGATCGTGGGGATGAGCATCGTCACGATCTCGATCGCGGCGCCGTCGCTGCTGGCCGCCGCGCACATGCCGAGCTTACAACGCTCGCTCCGCCTCGCGTCCGGCGCCGTCAGCCTGGTTTTCGGACTCTACCTCGCCCACAAGATCGGCTTCAGCGACGGACTATTCACTTCTGATCCGCGATGGACTCCGCGGTAATCCCAGTGATGTCTCGAGCAAAAGTGTTCGTCGCGTCAGTGTCCCTTTGGACGTTGGCCGCCTGCGTGCCGGAAAAGAATGTGGAATCGGCAATAAACACGACCGATACCCTGGTGGCGACGGAACGAGCCGCGCGTACCTCGACGACGATTGTTGCCGCCTCGAGCACCGCGACCGATACCGGGGTGAAATCCGTTTCCGGCGCGGTGCCACGAGTTCCGGCTGACCAAAAAGTCGGTATGCGTCTCGTCGACACAGTTGAGACCGATCATTACTACGCCAGCAGAGTCGAAGTCACATTCGCCGGAAGAGTTGATACGATTCCAGGTGTTCTGACTTTTGACATGCCGGTCGTCGCTTCGGACCGTGCGCTTCATGGACCGAACATCGACATGGAAGAGCACTATGTGGGCATCTACTCCTACGACCCGCGGACACGTGTACTGTCCAACATGCCACTTCCCGACGATGCTTCGGGCTGGGCCAGCGAGGTCAAGCTGAGTCCCGACGCGTCCCACATTGCGTATGTCGGCGGTGACTCGACCGGTGATCGAGGCATTGTTCGCTCATGGCCTGCTGCGGCGGTTGTGTTCACGACGATGAGCGCACCGCAGGCCCCTAGCGACTACAGTTACAATCAGGTTTGGTGGGTGAGCTCGGACAGCGTGGAGTTCGCCTGGCACATCGATCTTGGCCGCGAGACCAAGCCGGCTGTGCCCAGATTTCCGTTTATTGCGATCTACGCATCGCTGACGGCAAGGCGGTTCAAGGCTGACACACTCGAAAAGCCGCCGAATTTTCAGGCTGCAGCGCAGCGGTGACTGCGCCCATGCGCGAGAGTTAGAGCAATTGCTGGCTGCACATGAGGAGCACCACCCTGACCTCTTCCTGTCCCGTCGCCGGAACCACTTTGCTCGCATAATAGAACGGCTCGCCAGGCATCTTGGCTTCGCCGAAAACGAGAACCGAGTCAATCGGTGTCACCATGATCTCGAAGTCGCCATTTCCGTTGCTGGTTGCGTAGCCGACGGTCCTGGCCTTTCTCACCAACGAGAGGAGCCGATCGTACTCGCGTGAGGCGGCGCGCATCGCGTCCGGGTCACCCTTTTCCCACTCGAGGGTATCGAGCGCGTCGAGAGACTTCCGGATGGCCGGAACCTTCTTCGCATTGAAAGCATAGACGTGAACGCCGGGCACGCCGGACGTCGTCTCCTTTACATCCGCGCAAGGCTGGGCACTGCCATCGAGCAGCGTCTTCTCTGGAAATGGCTGGATCAGGGACAACAGGCCGAGCAGGGCCGCACCACGTAAGAACACTCCGGACTCCGGGATAGGGTCAACCCTTAGACGCGTGAGGGCGGGGTTTGGAACTGACGAGGGGTCTGTATCTGTGTCGTTCTCAGTCTGTAGATCTCAGATTGGGAGCCTTGTCTTGGCCCTGGGGCCCCGCTAAGTTACAAGGCTACAGCGATTTAAGACCCAGAACGGGCGCCGGCAAATGGGCCGACGCGAGATCAAATACAAATGGCATTCGAGAAAACACCTACCGTAGAGAAGTACCGCACGCATAAAGACGATAGCGGCTCGAGCGAAGTTCAGGTCGCACTTCTCACTGCAAGAATCAACTATCTCACCGACCACTTCCGCACCCACGCGAAGGATCACCACAGCCGTCGCGGGCTGCTCAAGATGGTGGGAAGAAGGCGCCGGCTCCTCGACTATCTGAGGCGCACGGATCTCGAAGGTTACCGCAAGATCATCGCTGATCTTGGACTCCGGTACTAGCTGATCGTTTGATCTGACCGCGCGGCGCACAATGCGATCCCGCGCGGTTTGTGCTACAAAGAGACAACAACACAACATATGCAACGCATCGAAAGAACGTTCGCCGGCAGGCGCCTAGTCATCGAGACAGGCCGCATGGCGAAGCAGGCGGCAGGGTCCGCAGTAGTTCAGTTTGGCGAGACGATGGTTCTCGCAGCAGTCACAGTCAGTGACACCGAAAGTCCTCTCCCGTTTTTCCCCCTCCTCGTAGAGTACAAGGACAAGGCCTACGCCGCGGGCAAGATCCCCGGCGGCTTCATCAAGCGTGAAGGCCGGCCATCCGATCCGGAAATCCTTAAGGCGCGAATCATCGACAGATCGATTCGCCCGCTCTTCCCGGAAGGCTTCAAGAACGAGGTCCAGGTATTCATCTACGTCGTCTCGGCCGATCAGGAAAATGACGCTGACGTGATGGCGCTGGTCGCCGCCTCGTACGCGCTCAACTCGTCGAAGATTCCCTTCATGGGTCCGATTGCCGGGGTTCGCGTCGGTCGCGTCCAGGAGAACTGGATTCTCAACCCGACGTTCCAGCAGCTCCCGTACAGCGACATGGACATCGTCCTCGCCGCCTCGAAGGACTCGATCATGATGGTCGAAGGTGGCGCGCTCGAAGTCACCGAAGCGGATGCGCTCGAAGCGCTGACGGTCGGACACAAAGGCGCCCAGGAGCTGATCCAGCTCCAGGAAGAGCTGCTCGCTCAGGGCCGCGCCGAGAAGATGAAGTGGACCAAGGCCGAAGTCGCCCCGGCGATCAAGCTTCGCGTCGACGAGCTGGCCAAGGGCCGGATCGCCGAAGCGATCAACCAGAAGGACAAGCACACGCGCATCGAAGCAGTCGAGCTCGTGAAGAAGCAAGCGGTCGAGCAGCTGCTCACCGAGTTTCCTGAGAACTCGAAGGACGTCAAGGCGCTCGTTGAAGACACCGAGTACAACGCGCTCCGCTCCCAGGTTCTCGACACCAACAAGCGTGTCGATGGCCGCGGTACGAAGGATGTTCGCGCGATCACGATCGACACGAAGGTCCTTCCACGAGCACACGGTTCCGCGCTGTTCACGCGCGGTCAGACGCAGGCGCTCGTGGCGATCACGCTTGGCACTGCTAACGACGTACAGCGCCTCGACAGCATCGATGATGCCGGCGAGACCACGAAGTCGTTCATGCTGCACTACAACTTCCCGCCGTTCTCGACGGGGGAAGTGAGACCAATGCGCGGGACAAGCCGCCGCGAGATCGGTCACGGAAATCTTGCCGAGCGCGCGCTCCAAAGCGTGCTGCCGGCGTTCGAGGATTTCCCGTATACGATTCGCATCGTCTCCGACATTCTCGAGTCGAACGGCTCGTCCTCGATGGCGTCGGTCTGTGGCGGATCACTTGCACTTTTCGATGCCGGTGTTCCACTCCGCTCCGCTGTCGCCGGTGTGGCGATGGGACTCATCAAGGAAGGCGCGAAGTACGCGATTCTCACCGACATCCTTGGAACCGAGGATCACCTCGGCGACATGGACTTCAAGGTCGCGGGCACCGAGACCGGCATCACGTCCATTCAGATGGACATCAAAGTCGAAGGCCTCGATCTCAAGATCGTGAAGGAAGCGCTCGCGCAGGCGCGCGAAGGCCGCCTCCACATTCTGGGTGAGATGAAGAAGGCGCTGGCCGAGCCGAGAGCGGATCTGTCGCCGTACGCACCGCGTATCGTGACGATGACGATCAACCCCGAGAAGATCGGCGACCTCATCGGTCCGAAGGGGAAGACAATCCGTGGGATTCAGGACGAGACCGGAGCAGAAGTCACGGTCGACGACAGCGGATTGGTCACGATCGCGGCGGTTGGCGGCGAGGCGATGGAGAGAGCGCGCCAGATGATCCAGGCCGTCACGGCCGAGCCGGTGATCGGCGAGACCTACGAAGGCACAGTCAAGAGCACCACAGCGTTTGGCGCCTTCGTCGAGATCATGCCCGGCACGGAAGGACTGGTTCACATCTCCGAGCTGAAGCACGGTCGCACCGAGAAGACCGAGGACGTCGTGAAGAAGGGAGATCGCGTCAAGGTCAAGCTTCTCGAGCGCGACGAGCGTGGACGCCTTCGTCTCTCGATGAAAGCACTAACCGCGAAGCCCGAAGGTGAGAGCAGCTCGGGCGAAGGACGCGGCAACGGCGGAGGCGGCGAAGCAATGGCCGCTGTTGGCGCCGGTGGCGAGCAGAGTGAGGGCGGCGAGGGTGGAGAGCGCTCGTCTTCCGAACGTGGCGACAGGCCACGCCGTCCACGCAGCGGCTCGCGTGGGGGCGGAGGGCGTTCGCGCGAGTGAGCCTCGCCGCGCCGGCCGAATCTGATCTTCGACGCACCGTTCTAGCGAACGGCCTGACCGTACTCTCGGAATCAATGCCGGGAGTACGGTCGGTCGCTTTGGGGGCGTGGGTGCGCGCGGCCTCGCTCCACGAGAGCGCCGACAAAATGGGCGTGTCGCACATGCTCGAGCACATGGTTTTCAAGGGCACTCCGACACGCAGCGCCAAGGAGCTCGCGCTGGCACTCGAGACACTCGGCGGATCGCTGGACGCCTACACGGCGCGTGAGCACACAGCGTATCAGGCGAGAGTTCTCGATGAGCACCTGCCGCAAGCGGCTGACGTTCTCGCCGACCTGATCTTCCGTCCCATGCTGCGCACAGCCGATCTGAACCTCGAGCGCAAAGTCGTGCTCGAGGAAATCAACACCGTTGATGACACGCCGGATGATCTCGTCTTCGAGCTCCACAACGCCCAGTTGTGGGGCAATCACCCTTACGGGTATTCCATCCTCGGGACCCGTGAAACCGTCGGCGCGCTGGATCAGAATGATCTTCGCGCACTCCACTCGCGTGCGTATCACCCCGACCAGATCGTGTTTTCGGCCGGTGGAAACGTCGAGCACGACGCACTACTCGAGATTCTGGAAAGGGCAGGCTGGGCGGATGTTCCGCGCGGGGGCCTTCCGACGCTCAAATCTCCGGCTCCAATCGTGCAAGCACCTGGCGCCGTGCACTTCGAGCGTGAGACGACCCAGACCCACATCGTGATCGGCAGCGCTGCGTTCGCGCACAGTGATCCGCGTCGCTATGCGATGAGCCTGATCGGGACGCTATTCGGCGGCGGAATGAGCTCGCGACTTTTCCAGCGTATTCGTGAAGAGCTTGGCCTCGCGTATTCCGTGTTCTCGTTTCAGGCGTTTCACGAGGACTCGGGGGTTCACGGAGTTTATGTGGGAACTACGCCGGAGACGGCCCGCGCCGCGGTCGAGGCGATCAACGAAGAGATGGAGACGCTGGCGGCGCAAGGTCTGAGCGAAGAAGACCTCACCGCTGGAAAAAGCCAATTGAAAGGACAGATTACACTGTCTCTGGAGAGCCCGTCGTCGAGAATGTATCGGGCAGCGGGGGTCGAGCTTTACTCGGAGCCGTACAGGACGCTCGATGAGGTGTTGGCGCTGGTCGATGCGATCGATGTCGACACGGTCGCGGACATTTGCAAAACCTTCTTTTCGCCGGAGAAGCAAACGCTGGTGAGCCTCGGCCCCAAGGCCGCCGCGTGATCGTCGGAATCGTCGGTCCTAAAGCATTCAATCATTCAAGTCGAGAGATCTGAAAACTCTATGAAGATCGGCGTTCCGAAGGAGATCAAGACCAACGAGAATCGCGTCGCACTGGTGCCGGCTGGCGCGGAGGCACTTGTCGCAGCAGGCCACAGCGTGATGATCGAAAAGGGAGCGGGTGACGGGAGCGGTTTTCCGGACGCCGCCTATACAGCGGTTGGGGCCAAGGTTGGGGCCGACGCGGATACGGTCTGGCGGGAAGCGGATATGATCATGAAGGTCAAAGAGCCGATCAAGCCGGAATGGCCGCGGATGAAGAAAAGCCAGGTGATCTTCACCTACTTCCACTTCGCCGCCGACAAGGAGCTGACCCTCGCGCACATCAACAGCGGCGCCACCTGCATCGCGTACGAGACGGTCGAGCTGCCCAATCGTGACCTTCCGCTCCTTATCCCGATGTCGGAGGTCGCCGGCAGGATGGCGGTCCAGGAAGGCGCCAAGTACCTCGAGAAGCTCTACGGTGGACGTGGCGTGCTCCTCGGAGGCGTTCCCGGCGTCGCGCCGGCGAAAGTGGTGATTCTGGGCGGAGGAATCGTCGGAATCAACGCCGCGAAGATGGCGGCCGGGTTAGGGGCGAAAGTCACTGTGCTCGACCTATCGCTCGAAAGGCTGCGGTACCTTTCGGATGTCATGCCGGCCAACGTCACACTCATCTATTCCAATCGTCATAACATCCTGGAGCAGATTGCCACCGCGGATCTGGTCGTCGGAGCGGTCCTGATACCTGGAGCAATCGCACCGCGACTCATTCGCCGTGAAGATCTGAAGACGATGCAGCAAGGAGCTGTGATCGTCGACGTCGCAATCGATCAGGGCGGCTGCGTCGAAACCATCAAGGCTACAACGCACGACAACCCGACCTACATCGTGGATGGAATCGTCCATTACGGAGTCGCGAACATGCCAGGCGGTGTACCACGCACGTCAACGCTTGCGCTCACGAACGCGACTTTCCCTTACGCGAAGGAGCTCGCGAAAAAGGGATGGAAACAGGCGCTCAAGGAAAACGCCGCACTCAAGAAGGGACTCAACATCGTAGACGGAAAGGTGACATATCCCGCTGTCGCTGAAGCGTTCGGCTTGCCGTTTACTCCACCCGATTCATATTTGAACTAATGCGCTGGCCATTCTTTAAACCGGGTACTCTCTTCCCGGCGAATGCGATCGCCGTCGACCTCGGCACCGCGAATACACTGATATACGTGAAGGGCGAAGGGATCGTTCTGAACGAGCCCTCCGTCGTCGCACTCGATCGCGAGACGAGGAAGATCAAGGGCGTCGGCCTCGAAGCGAAGCGCATGCTCGGCCGCACCCCCGAAGGCGTGATTGCGGTGCGACCGATGAAGGACGGTGTCATTGCCGACTTCGACGTCACCGAAAAAATGCTGCGCTATTTCCTGGCGCTCATCATCGAGAACCATGTCTTCAAGGTGAAGCCGCGCGTGATCGTGTGCGTTCCGTCCGGCATCACGGAAGTCGAGAAGCGCGCAGTGCGCGACTCCGCGCTCGGAGCAGGCGCAAAGGAAGTCTTCATGGTCGCCGAGCCAATGGCCGCGGCAATCGGCGTCGGTCTGCCGGTCGAGACTCCGACGGGCAACATGGTGATCGACATCGGCGGCGGCACGACGGAAATCGCCGTCATCGCTCTGTCGGGTATCGTGAGCGACACCTCGATCCGCACGGGCGGCGACGAGCTCGACATGGCGATCGTTCAGTTCATGCGCAAGAACTACAATCTTCTCGTTGGTGAATCGACCGCGGAACAGGTGAAGATCCAGATCGGATCGGCCGCCCCGGTCGGCGACGAGAGGGAAATGGACGTCAAAGGCAGGGATCTTGTATCAGGCATCCCCAAGACGGTGCGCGTGCACTCGTCGGAGATCCGCGATGCGGTGCAGGAGCCCATTCAGCAGATCGTCGACGCAGTTCGTCGCGCGCTGGAGATCACTCCGCCCGAGCTCGCTGCCGATATTGTCGATCGCGGCATCGTGATGACGGGGGGAGGCGCTCTCATCCGCGGCCTCGACGTTCTGTTGTCACAGGAGACCGGTCTACCGATCCATGTTGACGAGGATCCCTTGACCTGTGTGGTGCGTGGTTGCGGACGTATACTTGATGACGAGGCGAAATACTGGTCCGTTCTAGCGACTTGAGGTAGCAAGTGGCCCGCGCCATAAGAAGCAACACCCGGCTCGATCTAATCGTTCTTGCGACGTGTGCCGTCCTGGCGCTCGCCGCCCGCGCTCTTCCGAACACCATGCGCGATCCCGTGGCGACGACAATGCGCCGCAGCTTTCTCGCTCCGCTGGTACTTCTCCAGGAAAGATCCGAGAAGGGGCGACAGTCCCTTCTCGCCGCTGACGCGAAACAGGCGCGACTCGACAGTCTCTCCCTCGACGCAATGAAGGCCGGTTCCCTCGAGGCCGAGAACGAGCGGCTGAGAAAGGTCATCGGACTCGGCTCACGCATTCGTTGGGGATTCGTTCCCGCCGAGGCGCTGCACGGGCGCGGCATTCGTGACGAGACGACGGTGATCCTGAGCGCCGGATCGCGCGCTGGGGTCAGCAGGCTGAGTCCCGTCATCGCTCCCGAAGGACTCGTCGGAGTGGTCGATCAGGTCGACCCGACGATGAGTCACGCGATGCTGTGGACTCATCCGGATTTTCGCGTAAGCGCGATGTCGCCCGACGGGACCGCGTTCGGAATCGCCCAGGCGCATTTGACGGGCGCCACTGGAGGCTACCTCATCGAGCTTCGCGGCGTTCCCTTCAGGGCGACGCTCAAGCCCGGCGCGTTGATCGTCAGCTCGGGCTGGGGTGGCGTATGGCCGCGCGGAATTCCGGTTGGGACGGTGCTCCAGGAGATCAAGACGACTGAAGGCTGGGCGCGAACGTATCTGCTGCGCCCCGCGGTCAATCCCGCCGACGTCTATTCGGTGATGATTCTGCGACGCGACAGACTCGCCAAGGGATTGGAAGGGGTCTGGCAGAGCGTGGCGCAGGCCGACGCGGCCGCGCAGCGGATCGTGGTCTCAGGTGACTCGGCGGCTAGAACCGCGGCGCTGGCCGAAGCGGCAGCCCGCAGAGCTGTACTCGACAGCATCGCGCGCGCGAATGGCACACCTGCTCTCGGCGCAACGGATAGTACCGGTGCACCGCGAGTCGTCGCGCCGCGACCTGTCCCTGTCCGTCGTCCTCCGCCCCCAGACACGACTCCGCGCGATACGACTCGCCGTGATACGATTCCGCGTCGTGACACAATCTCTCAGCGACCAGGAATGACACGATGAACATGGGCGGAGCGATTCGCGCGATAATCAGCTTCCTCATTTTCGTTGTTCTCCACTACACGCTCCGCCCCCTCCTCGGGTGGCGAGCGCCGATGGACTTCCTGATTCTGGCGCTGCTCCTCGCAGCCGTACGCGTCAGACCGTCCACAGCGGCCGTGATCGGCTTCATCCTGGGCCTCATATCGGATTCGCTGGCCCCCGATGCGCTGGGAGCCGGAGCGCTGGCAATGACGACAGTAGGATTCGGCGCTTCCTACCTCAAGGCCGTCTTCTTCGCCGACAACCTCGTGTTGAACGCCTTCTTCTTTTTCCTCGGAAAGTGGGTGTTCGACATCATGTACTTCATCGTTGAACAGCGAGTGCACGGTGTCGAGCTCGTACAGCAGCTGCTCCTCTGGTCGCCGCTGTCGGCGGCCGTTACCGCGGCGGTGGGCGTGCTATTACTGTTCATCATGCGCCCCCTTCTCGAGCCGAGTCCCGCATGAGCTTCCATCCGAACGATGTAGCGCGTCGAGCGAGAATGAGCTCGATGGCGCTCTCACTCGGATTCGTGCTTCTGATTGGAGCGTTCTTCAGGACGCAGGTCCTTCAGCACAAGCAATACGTGATGCAGTCGGAAGAGAACCGGCTGCGTCCGATTCCTCTCCCGGCGCCGCGCGGAATCATCTACGACAGGCACGGCGAGGTCATCGCCGAGAATCTTCCGGCGTATTCTGTCTCGATCACCGCGCCGAGCGTCGACAGTCTGCGTAGCGCGCTCGCGCAGCTCGCGCCAACGCTGCAGCTGGGACAGAACGACATCAACAACGCGATTCGCCGCTACCGCCGCGCGCCGACGAGGCCGACGGTGATTCTTCCTGACGCGTCGATCGACATTGTCTCGGTGCTCGAGGAGCACCGTCTCGATTTCCCGCGCCTGATCATCATGTCGGTGCCGAAGCGGTACTACCCCGACGGACCAACGGTTGCTTCGTTCGTCGGTTACACCGGTGAGGTTTCCGAGAGAGAGCTGAACGATCCGAAGTACGCGAACTACAAGCCCGGACAACAGATTGGAAAGGGCGGCCTGGAGAAACAGTACGAGTCCATACTCCATGGAAAGGAAGGAGTGCGGTTCGATGAGGTCGACGCGCGCGGGCGGCCCGTTCGTGGCGAGGGTCCGAGGCCTGATCTGAGCCCGGTGGGAGCGCCGCCACTCTACACGAACATCGATCTCGATCTCCAGAAATTCATGGTCGGCATCTTCGCCGACTCGCTGCAGGGCGGAGCGATCGCCATCGATCCCAACACCGGCGAGGTCCTCGCACTTTACAGCGCGCCAAGCTGGGATCCAAACAAGTTTACCGGCGGCATACCGGTCGAATATTATCAGCAGCTGCTCGAAGACAAACGCCGGCCACTCGTCAACAAGGCGGTGCAGGGCACGTATCCGCCCGGCTCCACGTGGAAACTGGCCACGAGCATCATCGGGCTGCAGGACGGTGTGGTGGGAGTGAAGGAGCACATGCCCGTTCCGTGCAGCGGCGGTTATCAGTATGGCAACCGCTACTTCCGCTGCTGGGAAAAGAAAGGCCACGGCTCCCTCGATCTCGAGGGCGCGATCAAGCACTCTTGCGACGTTTATTTCTATCAGCTCGGCTTGAAAATCGGACTCAGCAAGTTCATTGCCGGTGGAATAAAGCTGTCGATGCGAGACAGGTCCGGGATCGATTTGCCCGAAGAGACGCAGGCGAGGTGGCCCGACGGGATCCCGTACTACAACAGGAAATACGGCCCGCGCGGTTGGAGCAACGCATCAACGCTAAACCTCGCCATCGGCCAGGGAGAGAATTCACAGACAGTCGTGAACATGGCCAAGCTCTATAGCGCGTTCGCGGCCAAGGGTCAGGCGCCGAGGCCGGAGATCGCGCACCTAGTGCCGCAGCGAAAGCAGATTTTCACGCTGAGCAAGGTGCAGGACTCGGTGGTGCTGGAAGGACTGAAGGCGGTGCTCGAGGCGGGCGGAACCGCCGGCGCATCCGCGATCCAGGGTCTTACGCTAGCCGGCAAAACCGGCACCGCGCAGAATACGGGCGGTGCGGATCATGGCTGGTTCGTTGGGTTCGCTCCGGCCGACCAGCCGAAGATCGTCGTAGCTGTGTTACTTGAATTCGGTCTGCACGGATCGCGCGCGGCGCACATCGCGTCCGCGATCATCGGCCACTACCTGAAGGTCGGGCCGATCAAAGCGACAATGGACGAAGGATGATGAGCCGCCCGATCGTTGCCGACGTCCGGCTCCTCACGGCTGCCGGCCTGCTTTCGCTGTTCGGTGTTGCAATGGTCTACTCCGCGGGACAGACGGACACTCCGACCGCGGTAGCGAGTGTCTACAAGTCGCAGATCGTTTGGCTCCTGATCGGAATGGGATTCGCCTACGCGGTCGGACACTCCTCGGTTCGATTCATCGAGTGGATCACCACGCCGCTTTATCTGCTGTCGATCGTGCTTCTCGGGCTTACGCTGGTGATCGGCAAAGGAGCCGGCACCGCCGCGAGCACGAAGAGCTGGCTCGCCATCGGCAGCCACCGCATTGGACAGCCGTCGGAGATCGCCAAGGTGACGGTCGTGTTGATGCTCGCGAAGGTGCTGGCCAATCAGCGCGAAACGCCGAAGTCGCTGCTCGATTTGTGGAGGCCCGCGCTCGTCGTCGGCATCCCATGGTTGATCATCATGCTTCAACCCGACCTGGGCACCGGAATCGTGTTCATCGGAATCTTCTTCGCGATGCTGTATTGGGCGGGAGTGGCGTGGCCGCTGCTGATTCTGATCGCGAGCCCGGCAATCAGTCTGATCCTCTCGTTCAGCGTCGGCTTGTGGGGAATGTGGTTCTTCCTCCTCCTCGCGCTCGTGCTGTGGTACCGGCCGTACCTGATCGAGGGAATCGTGCTGATGTTCCTGAACGTCGCCACCGGCGTCGTCGCCCCGATGATGTGGGACAAGCTCGCCCCGTATCAGCAGAATCGTCTCAAGGTGTTCGTCGACCCATCCGCCGATCCGCGCGCTTCCGGCTACCATGTCATTCAATCCAAGGTAGCGATCGGCTCGGGAGGTTTTTTCGGGAAGGGCTTCACGATGGGCACGCAGAAGCGACTCGCGTTTCTTCCAGAGCAGCACACCGACTTCATTTTCTCCGTTGTCGGCGAAGAGCTCGGCTTCATTGGCGTCACGATCGCGCTCGCGCTCTTTCTCTGGCTCTTCCTCCGCCTGACCCAGGTAGCGGAGCGGGCTAACGATTCGTACAGCAGTCTCGTTGCCTTCGGACTCATGTCCGGCTGGTTCGTGCACGTGCTGGTGAACGTCGGCATGACGCTCAACCTGATGCCGATCACTGGCATTCCGCTTCCGTTCTTCAGTTACGGGGGTTCGTTCATGCTCGCGAGCTGGCTGGCCGTCGGCATTCTCATGCGCATCTCGGGCGAGGGTCGCGGTAGCGCACTGTCCCTCCGCCGCTAATAAGGCCCTCGGGCGGCTGCGAACTGAGCCGCAGTCGCGTAAATTGCGGCAATGGCATGGTTTAGAAAGGAAAAGAAGCCCCGCCTGCCGCGGCATGAGAAGCACGAGATTCCACCCGACGCATGGGAGAAATGCGACGCGTGCGGTCATACCGACCTGCGCGAGAAGTTCGTGCGGAATCTCAACGTGTGCCCGAACTGCGGCTTCCACCGCCGGATACGCGCTACTGAATACGCGAACATCCTGCTCGACGAAGGCACGTCGGAAGAGACCGAGATAGAGATAAGATCCACCGACCCGCTCGGATTCCCCGACTATCCGGCGCGTCTCAAGAAGGCGACCGCCAACGCCGGCGAAGGCGATGCGATTCTCACGTTCACGGGTCAGCTCGGCGGAATGCCCGTGTGCCTGGCGGTGATGGACTTCGCGTTCATGGGCGGCTCGATGGGATCGGTGGTGGGCGAGAAGCTCGCGCGATTGGGACAACGCTCGCTCGAGCGGAAGTATCCTCTCATCATCATCTCTGCATCGGGAGGCGCCCGCATGCAGGAGGGAGTGCTCTCGCTCATGCAGATGGCGAAGGCCGCGGCAATTCTTTCCCAGCTCTCCGAGCGTCGGATCCCCTACGTGTCGATACTCACCAATCCAACGACAGGCGGCGTAAGCGCCAGCTTCTCGATGCTCGGCGACGCGATTCTCGCCGAGCCGGGCGCGGTGATCGGATTCGCGGGGCCTCGCGTCATCAAGCAGACGATCGGCCAGGAGCTGCCCGAAGGATTCCAGACGGCGGAGTTTCTGCTCGAGCACGGGATCGTCGACTCCGTCGTCCCGCGCAGCGATCTCAAGCGCATCGTCGGTCAGCTGCTGCGGCACATGAGTGGAAAGCCGGCATCGGCAGGGTGGACGACCTCCTGAAGTCCTACGGCGCGGCGATCGAGGCGCTCTTCGCCCGCACAACGAGTGGCATCAAACCAGGTCTCGAGCGCACCGAAGCGCTCTTGGCCAAGCTCGGCAACCCGCATCGCCGTCTCTCCGCCGTCCACGTCGCGGGTACCAACGGCAAGGGCAGCGTCGTCGTGACCGTCGAAGCACTCCTTCGCGCTCGCGGCAAGAGGGTCGGTAGATACACCTCGCCGCATCTCATTGACTTCCGCGAGCGAATCTCTGTGGACGGGATTCCGATCTCCGAAGCGGCCGTTCTCGAGTTTCTGCAGATGTGGATTCCCGTCGCCGAAGAGATAGGGGCGACTTTCTTCGAGCTGACGACCGCTCTCGCATTCGACTGGTTCGTGAAGCAGAGCGTCGACATCGCGGTAGTCGAGACGGGACTCGGCGGCCGCCTCGACTCTACCAACGTGCTGACCCCGCGCGTGGCGACGGTCACATCGATCGGACTCGACCACACCGATCTCCTCGGCGATACGCTGGAGGCAATCGCGCGCGAGAAAGCCGGGATCTTCAAGCCGGGAGTTCCAGCCATCATTGGCGAGCAGTCCGCGCCGATTCGGTCCCTGCTGGAACGCAGCGCGCGCGATGCGGGGGCGCAACCGGTGGTTGTGATCGACGACGAATACTCGATCAATGACGTCGAGGTATCTTCGCGAGGGACTTCGTTCACGCTGACGCACAATCTCGAACGATATCAAATCAGCACGCCGCTGATCGGCGCATATCAGGCGCGCAATACGGCAGTTGCCATCGCCACGATCGCCGCCCTGGAAGAAGGACAGATCTCGCCAGCGGTCGAGATATCGACCGCCCTGTCAGATGTGTTCCTGCCCGGCCGCTTTCAGGTCCATCGAGACATCATCTTCGATGTGGCGCACAACCCTGAAGGCGCTCTCACAATCGCTTCAACTCTGCGCTCGCTGAATCCGCCGACTCCGCGTACCGCTCTGGTCGCCGTTCTCGCGGACAAGGATTGGCGGGGCATCATCGAGGCGCTCGCGCCGGTCGTTGATCGGTTCCTCTTTACGAACGCGCCTTCCGCTCCGGCCGAGAGGAGATGGGATCCGGCGGAAGCTCTCGCGTTCGCCAGATCTCGGCATTTCGAGGCCGATCTCGAGCCAGATTTCGCTGTCGCCCTCGAGCGCGGCGAGAGTGGCTCTGGAACTCTCATCATCACGGGCTCGTTCCACACGGTTGGAGACGCGATGCTGCGCTTGCAGGTGTCTCCATTCGCCGCGTAGCTTTCCTCCATGTCACAGGGAGCGTTACCCGGATTTCGAGACTTTTATCCCGAGCAGCTCGCCACCCGCAACTACCTGATGTCGGTGTGGCGTGACGTGGCGCGAAGATACGGGTTCGTGGAATACGATGGCCCGCCCCTGGAGCCGCTCGACCTATACACGAAAAAGAGCGGTGACGAGATCGTCGGTCAGCTCTACACCTTCACGGACAAAGGCGATCGACAAGTCGCGCTTCGCCCCGAGATGACTCCGACTCTGGCCCGCATGGTCTCAGCGAAGGCGAGCTCAATGCGGAAACCGATCCGCTGGTTCTCCGTTCCCCAGCTCTTTCGCTACGAACGCCAGCAAAAGGGGCGGCTTCGAGAACATTTTCAGCTGAACGTTGACATCCTGGGTGAGGCATCAGTTGCCGCGGACGCAGAGCTGCTGGCGGTGGCGATCGACGTCATGCGCGCGTTGGGACTGACCGCGCAGGACGTCCGGGCGCGAGTGTCGGACCGTCGCCTGCTGACCGCTCTTCTATCGCATGTTGGCGTGAAGAAGGCTGAGCTCGCAGAAGTCTTTGCGGCAATCGACAAGGCTGGTCGCGAGCCGCGCGATGTCACGCTGGGTAAAGTGGAAAAGTCCGTCCAGGACGCTGAAGCGCGGCGAGGAGTCGAAGGGATTCTCAGAAACTCGAAGAGCCTGGACGCGCTCGCCAGCGAGTTCGCCGACGCGCCCAAGGTTGTCGAAGAAGTCAGGGGGATGCGCGAATACCTCGGCTTCCTCGACGCGCTCGGCGTTGGCGACTGGGTGGACTTCGATATCTCAATTGTGCGCGGACTCGCTTACTATACGGGGAAGGTGTTCGAGCTGTTCGATGCGAAAGGCGAGTTTCGCGCAATCTGTGGAGGAGGGCGCTACGACGATCTTCTCTCCACGATCGGTGGCGTGGATCTCCCAGCGCTTGGTTTTGGGATGGGGGACGTTGTGCTCACCGAGTTGCTGCGGTCGCGAGACCTGCTGCCGGCCGCGGAGCTGGGAACCGAGTACTGGATCGCGGCCGAAGATGATTCGCTCCTTCCCGAAGTGATGACTGTCGCGGGACGACTGCGCGCGAAATCGCGGAGCGTCGAGTACGCGCTCAAGTCGCAGACGCTTGCGCGCCAGCTCAAAACCGCGTCGAGCGCGGGAGTGAAGAATGTCGTTCTCCTGCGCCGCAACGATTACGCGAACGGCACCGTAACACTAAAGACGCTAGCTGATGGATCAGAGCGCAGCGTCGCACTCGAAGCATTTCTCGACTCACTGTAACGACGTAAATGGCCGACGACAAAAAGAAGCTGACGACGCGCTCCGAAGATTTCAGCGCCTGGTACAACGAGCTCGTGCTCCGCGCCGAGCTCGCCGACTATTCGCCTGTTCGCGGCTGCATGGTGATCAGGCCGCGCGGCTATGGCATCTGGGAGCGGATGCAGCAGCAGCTCGACATGATGTTCAAGGACACGGGGCACGAGAACGCCTACTTCCCGTTGCTCATTCCCGAGAGCTTTCTCCACAAGGAGGCGCAGCACGTCGAAGGATTCGCCCCCGAGACGGCGGTCGTCACTCACGGTGGCGGCAAGAAGCTCGACGAGCCGCTGATCATCCGTCCGACGTCGGAGACGATCATCTACGCCATGTACGCGAAATGGGTGCAGAGCTATCGCGATCTGCCGATTCTCATCAATCAGTGGGCGAACGTCGTCCGCTGGGAGATGCGCACCCGCCTTTTTCTGCGCACGCTCGAGTTCCTCTGGCAGGAGGGGCACACCGCGCACGCCACTCACGACGAGGCCGAAGAGGAAACGCGGAAGATGCTCGGCGTCTACCGCGATTTCATGGAAGGCTGGATGGCGATGCCAGTCGTTACCGGCATGAAGACCGAGTCCGAGAAGTTCGCGGGGGCGCTGCGCACCTACTCCTGTGAAGGGATGATGCAGGACAACAAGGCGCTCCAGGCCGGGACTTCGCACAATCTCGGACAGAACTTCGCGAAGGCGTTCGAGCTCAAATTCCAGACCGAGGCCGGAGGAATCGACTTCGCCTGGAACACCAGCTGGGGAGTGTCGACGCGCCTCATCGGGGGACTCGTCATGACCCATGGTGACGACAAGGGACTTCGGACGCCGCCGCTCCTCGCTCCGATCGAGATCGTGATCGTGCCGATCTGGAAGAACGACGAAGACAAGGGGCGTGTTCGCGCTGCGGCGCACTTGATCAAGGAGAGTCTGCTCGGCTGGGAACGCCGCGTTCCCGGCCGGCTGCGCGTGCACGTTGACGACCGCGAGGGCATCAAGCCTGGAGCGAAATACTACGAGTGGGAGCTGCGTGGAATTCCGGTGCGGCTCGAGATCGGACCGCGCGATCTGGATCAGAATCAGGCGATCATGGTGCGCCGGGACACGGGCGAGAAGAAGTCGGTCACGCTTGCTTCAATTGGTGAGCATGCGGCTGATCTGCTCCACCAGATCCAGGATTCAATGTTGATCGACGCTCGCGAGCGGAGAGAGAACAACAGCATCCGCGGTGGCATCACCTACGATCGCTTCCGCGAAGTGATGGAAGGTGATGGTGCCTTCGTTTATGCCGGCTGGTGTGGTGACGCGAAGTGCGAGGCGGCCATCAAGGAAGAAACGAAGGCGACGATTCGGGTCCTGCCGGACGAAGAGTTCAGATCGGCGGAGCCACCGAAGTCCTGCCTCAAGTGCGGACAGCCATCGACCGCTGAGGCGCTGTGGGCAAAGGCATATTGAGCCGGCGGGTGGCGCCTGAGCAGAGGGTGGAGAATTCGCCGGCGCCGAACGAAGCGTTCCCACGAGGACCTGAAGGCGCGCGGTGCGAAGAGGTATCGCTCGCAATCATCGCGCGCGAAGTAGGAACCCCGTGCTACGTCTACAGCTCCGCGGGGATCCGGGAGCAGTATGCGCAGCTTCGTGAAGCGATGGGAAAGCTGGACGCCCGGCTGCACTACAGCGTCAAGGCAAATTCCAGCATCGCGATCCTGGCTCTGCTTAGAGAGCTCGGCGCCGGCCTCGACATCGTGTCGGGCGGGGAGCTGTACCGCGCGCTCAAAGCCGGATACAAGGGACAGGACATCGTGTTCAGCGGTGTGGGGAAAACCGAGCGCGAGATGGAGGAGGCGCTCCGCGCCGATGTCTTGCTGTTCAACGTGGAGTCCGAGCAGGAGCTGCACGTTCTGGATGGCGTCGCCAGGCGCCTTGGCGTGAAGGCTCCCGTAGCTCTGCGCGTGAATCCGGAAGTGCTGGTCGATACGCCCCACCCGTACACGCGGACGGGCGAGAAGGGAATGAAATTCGGAATTCCGTTCGACGAAGCGCTATCGGTGGGAAAGATTGCTGCCACCCTTCCGAGTATCCGGTTGCTCGGCCTGGACATGCACGTCGGCTCGCAGATTTCCCAGTTCGCACCATACGAGGTAGGGCTCCAACGATTGCTGCACCTGCGCCGCGAGCTCGAGCGCGAATCCAAGGTTCGCCTTGAGTACCTGGACATCGGAGGCGGTCTCGCGGTGACCTACGACGCCGAGCGCTCAGTGGATGTCGGTCAGTTCGGCAAAGTGATCAGCGCACTCGTGGGCGGATCCGGCCTCAAGATCATTCTGGAGCCGGGTCGGTTTCTGGTTGGAAACGCGGGAGTGCTGTTGACGCGCGTCCTCTACCGGAAGCGAAGCGGAGGAAAAGAATTCATCATCGCCGACGCAGGAATGACCGATCTTCTCAGGCCGTCGCACTACAACGCGTATCATCGGATCGAAGCTGTGAAGCCGACAGGGAGGACGACAGTCGCCGATGTCGTCGGCCCGATTTGCGAGAGTGGTGACTTTCTCGCGCTCGACCGGCAGATCGATGATGCTGCGCCGGGCGATCTTCTTGCGGTGCAGTCAACCGGCGCCTACGGATTCGTCATGGCCTCGAACTACAATTCGCGACCGCGGCCGGCGGAAGTGCTGGTCGAGGGCGACAAGTTCGCGGTGATCACGCGGCGCGAGAGCTACGATGATCTGACTCGCAACGAGCTGTCGGCGCTTGACTGGAGGACTGCGTAGTGCGCATCGGAGTAATGTCTGACACCCACGACCGCGTTCCGGCGGTCGCCGACCTCCTCCAGAGATTCGCCGACAAGGGTGTGAGCATGGTGATGCACGCCGGCGACTACTGCTCGCCCTTCTGCCTCGCGCCCTTTCATCAGCGCGGAATAGCGCTCCTCGGCGTCTTTGGTCGCAACGACGGGGACAAGGAGACATTGGCGGCGTATGCCGCGCGCGGGATGGGAACGGAGATCTACGAATCGCCACACAGCTTCGATGTCGGAGGAAAGCGCGTCTTGCTGGTGCACGACATTGCTGAAGTCAGCGGGCGCTCCGTCGAGTCGCATGATATCGTGATTCACGGCTCGTCTCACCTTCAATCCCAGAAGAAGATCGGGACCACGCTGGTGATCAATCCTGGCGAGGCGTGCGGCTGGATTCACGGCAAGTGTACCGCGGCGATACTCGACACGGACACTGGGGAAGTAGAAAACATCACTCTATGAGCAGCCGGATCCTCATCATCGATTTCGGCTCACAATTCACGCAGTTGATCGCCCGCCGGGTTCGCGAGGCTCGGGTGTATTCCGAGATCCACCCGCCGAGTCGGACGGTCGAATGGATCCGCGAGTGGAAACCGACCGGGATCATTCTGAGCGGCGGGCCGAACTCGGTGTATGGCGACAACGTCCCGCTCGCCGATCCCGCCATCTTCGACATCGCACCGGTACTCGGCATCTGCTACGGCATGCAGCTGATCGCGCACATCGAAGGCGGAAAGGTGATCCGGACGGACCGCCGGGAGTATGGCCGCGCGGAGATGAAAGTTCTCGAGCCCAAGGGCTTGTTCGCGGGGTTCTCGACAAACGAGCCAGTGACCGCCTGGATGAGTCACGGCGACCACATCGAGCAACCACCCAAAGGCTATCGCGTCACCGCGGAGAGCAAGGGTAATCCGATCAGCGCTTTTCAGCACGAGAAGCGGCCGATCTACGGAGTGCAGTTCCACCCGGAAGTCGCTCACACGCCGCGCGGCGGAGAAGTGATCTCCAATTTCCTCTTTGGTGTCTGCAAAGCGGAGCCGACCTGGACTACTGGCGCCTTCATCGAGGAAGAGGTCGCGCGCATCCGGAAGACAGTTGGAAAGTCTCGGGTCATCTGCGGCTTGTCGGGTGGCGTTGATTCCTCAGTCGCGGCGGCGCTCGTCCACAGCGCGATTGGTGATCAGCTGACTTGCATATTCGTCGATACGGGATTGCTGCGGCTGCACGAGCGCGAGCAGGTCGAGAGAACTTTCCGCGCTCACCTGGGCATCGAGCTGATCACGATCGACGCCGAGAAGCGGTTCCTGGACGCGCTGGCGGGCGTTGAGGATCCGGAGAAGAAGCGCACCGCCATCGGCCACACCTTCATCGACGTCTTCGAGGATGCGGCGGCGAAGGTGGGCGACAACGTCGATTTCCTCGTGCAGGGAACTCTCTATCCCGACGTGATCGAGTCGTTCTCACCGCGCGGTGGACCGTCGGTGACGATCAAAACCCACCACAACGTCGGCGGGTTGAAGCCCGGGATGAAATTCAAGTTGATCGAACCGCTGCGAGAGTTGTTCAAGGACGAAGTCCGGAACGTCGGCCGCGAGCTCGCACTGCCCGAGGAAATGGTGGCTCGCCATCCTTTCCCGGGTCCCGGCCTCGCCATTCGGATCCTCAGCGACGTGACGAAGGAGAAGCTGGATCTCCTCCGCGCGGCCGACGCTATCTATCTGGAAGAAATTCGCGAGGCCGGCCTGTATGACGAGATTTGGCAGGCGTTCTCAGTGTTGCTCCCCGTTCGCAGTGTGGGAGTGATGGGCGACGAAAGAACGTATGACAACGTTCTCGGACTTCGCGCCGTCACGAGCACCGATGGGATGACGGCCGACTGGTATCCGTTTCCGTATGAAGTCCTCGGAAGGATCTCCAGTCGCATCATCAATCAGGTGAAGGGGATCAATCGGGTCGTCTACGACGTAAGCTCGAAACCGCCGGCGAC
>Ga0193699_10000346_pt1 | contig 20934 bp, 14 predicted proteins | sample L3c2metaG_FD_160095 | JGI IMG/M metagenome (GOLD analysis project Ga0193699, IMG submission 160095) | Soil microbial communities from a riparian zone of the East river system, Colorado, United States - L3c2 | ecosystem: Environmental > Terrestrial > Soil > Riparian zone | place: USA: East...
ACCGGCTCGCGCGCGTCGGCTTCGGTAATAATGCCGTCGAGACCGGCTGCGAGCTGCACCGCCAACGCCAGGTAGGGATTCGCTGACGGATCCGGTATTCGCAGCTCGACCCGGGTCCCGGTTCCCCGACGATCCGGGATCCGGATCATCGGCGACCGGTTTCGCATCGACCATGCAACGTTGACCGGTGCTTCATAGCCGGGCACGAGCCGCTTGTACGAGTTGACGAGTGGATTCGTGATCGCGGTAAAGCCGCGGGCATGCCGAAGGAGCCCGCCGATGTAGTGGAGTGCCGTGCTCGAGAGCTGCCACTCCGACTTTTCGTCCCAGAACGCGTTTTCCTTGCCGCGGAAGAGCGATTGATGCGTGTGCATCCCGCTCCCATTTTGGCCGAAGATCGGCTTCGGCATGAACGAAGCGGTGAGGCCGAACGTTCGCGCGACGTATTTCACCACAAACCTGAAGGTCGTGATGTTGTCGGCGGTCTTGAGCGCCTCCGCATACCTGAAGTCGATCTCGTGCTGCCCGTGCGCGACTTCGTGGTGGGCTGCTTCGACCTCGAATCCCATGCGCTCGAGAACATCGACGATGGCGCGACGCGCATCTTCACCGAGATCGGCGGGCGCGAGATCGAAGTACGAGCCGACGTCGTGCGTAACGGTAGAAGGCTCCTCATCCGGGCCCGGCTTGAACATGAAGAACTCGGCTTCCATGCCCGCGTTCATCGTGAAGCCGAGCTTGGCGGCGCGGGCGATCACTTTCTTGAGGACTCCGCGCGGGTCGCCGGCGAAAGGCTGCCCGTCCGGCGTGTTGATGTCGCAGATCAGCCTCGCAACGCGGCTCTTCTCATCACCCCACGGATAGATCTGGAACGTGCTGAAGTCGGGGGCCAGCAGCATATCGGATTCCTCGATCCGTACGAATCCTTCGATCGAAGATCCATCGAACATGATGTCGCCGGCGACCGCTTTCTCGAATTGCGACGCCGGGATCTCGACGTTCTTGTTGATACCGAGAATGTCCGTGAATTGCAGTCTGAGGAAGCGGACGTTGTTGGTCGCGGCGAGGTCCAGGATATCCTGAGCCGTAGCGCCCGAAGTATCGGGAATCTGGGAGCGATGTCGCGGCATTCCCAGAACGTAGCCCAGTTGGGCTGTTTTTGCAATTTCGGCACAGAAATGCTCCTTTTCCTTGCATATTTCGCGGGAAAAGCGCAATTTGACTGATCACTTGTGCATTTCTTGCACTTTTCGCGTCACATACTCACAAGCATAGACACCCATGACCGCCGCCTCCATCACTCCGCGCAAAGCCCTTCTCAGCGAGATCACGACCCGCGAGCCCCGGGTGGCACCCGGCTTCAATGAGGACGGAGTGCCTGGACCAACTTCCCAGTACTTCGGCATCAACATCCTCGGAGTCCGGCAGCTGCGCGACAAGCTGCCACGGGAAGTATTCGCGAGTCTGGCTGGATCGATTCGACACGGCAAGAAGCTCGATCGGGCCATCGCCCCAGTCGTAGCCCAGGTCATCAAGGAATGGGCGATCTCCCGCGCCGTTACCCACTTCACGCACTGGTTCCAGCCTCAGACCGGACTCACGGCGGAAAAGCACGATGCGTTCTTCGCATTCGATGACGATCGCCAGCCGATGGAATCCTTTACCGGCGACCAGTTGATTCAGAGCGAGCCCGATGCCTCGAGCTTCCCCTCGGGTGGGCTGCGCGCAACCTGGGAAGCACGCGGCTACACGGCGTGGAATCCCGCGAGCCCTGTTTTTATCGTCGAGTCGACCGGCGCCCGCACTCTCTGTATTCCATCGGTGTTCATTGGTTACAACGGCGAAGCGCTCGATGAGATGACGCCGCTGCTGCGCAGCTCCGACGTCCTCTCCCAGAAAGCCATCGAGCTCCTCGAGCTCCTCGGCGACAAGGGTGTCCAACGCATCTTCACCACCCTTGGACCCGAACAGGAATACTTCCTCATCGATCGCGCGCACTACTCGATGCGTCCCGATCTGGTGATGGGCGGGCGTACCCTCATCGGCGCTCCCCCACCCCGGGGACAGCAGCTCGAGGATCACTACTTCGGCGGAATTCCGGAGCGAATTCAGGGTTGTATCGCGGAAGCGGAGTTCGAGCTGTACAAGCTCGGAGTGCCGATCACCACGCGTCACAACGAAGTTGCGCCTTCACAGTTCGAGATGGCGCCCTACTTCGAGGAGACCGACCTCGCCGTCGATCATAACATGCTCGTGATGGCGACTCTCCGTCGCGTCGCCCTCAGACATGGACTACAAGCCTTGCTCCACGAGAAGCCGTTCGCCGGTATCAACGGCTCGGGAAAGCACTGCAACTGGTCGATGTCCGTCATCGCGGACTCGTCCGAGCTGGACGGCCTGAATCTCCTCAAGCCCGGCAAGACACCGCACCAGAACATCCGCTTTCTCGTATTTCTCGCCGCCGTCCTCAAGGCGGTTTACAAGCATTCCGGGCTTCTCCGTGCCGGCATCGCTTCGTCGGGCAACGAGCACCGGCTCGGCGCCAACGAAGCGCCGCCCGCCATCATCTCCGTTTTCATGGGCGAGATGCTCACGGGTATGATCGAGGAGATCGCCTCCGGAAAGGGTTCGGAGACCGCCGAGCAGCAGATGATCAAGCTCGGAGTGGCAAAGCTTCCGGAAGTCCAGCGCGACAACACCGACCGCAACCGGACGTCGCCCTTTGCATTCACTGGACAGAAGTTCGAGTTTCGCGCCGTTGGATCGTCGGCCTCGATCGCTTTCCCCGTCGCGCTTCTCAACACCGCCGTTGCAGACGCCATCGGCGAGATCACTGATTCGCTGCGAGACACGCTCAAGAAGCACAAGAAGGTTGACGACGCTGTGCTCAAGGTCGTTGGCCAGGTATTCAAGGAGACGGCTGCCGTCCGCTTCGAGGGAAACAACTACTCCGAAGAGTGGGTGAAGGAAGCCAAGAAGCGCGGTCTTCCGAATCTCCGCCGCACACCCGAAGCTCTCAAGGAGCTGGTATCCAAGCAGTCGCGCGCGCTTTTAACGAAGCTCGGCGTGCTTACCAAGGAGGAGCTGGAGTCGCGCTATCACGTTCGCGTCGAGCGATACGTGAAGGACATGCTCATCGAGCTGCATACGATGCGCGAGATGGTCGACACGATCGTGATCCCGGCCGCGTTCAGCTATCTGAGCGAGCTTGCAGATGCGGCGTCCGCGTCAAAGACCGCAGGTATCGCTGTGATCCCGCAGGTCACGACGGCCAACCAGGTAGGCGAGCTCGTGCAGGAGCTTCAGGAATTCAGGGAAGACCTGAGCGATGTAATCGCCCGCGCTGAGGCTATGCACGAAGATCCCGCCGGACAGGCGGAGCTCCTGACGTCGGAGGGAGCGGACACCATGGCCGAAGTGCGGAAAGTGTGCGACGCCCTCGAGTTGTCGGTCGCCGACGATTGCTGGCCCCTTCCGAAGTATCGGGAGATGCTCTTCCCCGTCTAGGGGCATTCATCCGCGATGCGTGGCGGGCTGTGCCTGAGTAATTTGAGCGAATGGCACCGCCCTCCTCTTCGTCCGATTCTGAAGTAAAAACAACCTGTCCTTCCTGCGGCGCGACAGCGAGCGGCCGCTACTGCGCGACTTGTGGCGCCCCACTGGCGGGAGCCACGTGTGCCTCGTGTTCAGCCGAGCTGAGCGCTGGGGCCAGGTTCTGCCACCGCTGCGGTACTGCCGCAGGAGCTGCTGGCCCTCCGGTTCGTGAGTCCAAAACCAACAGCCTGCCATGGGTCGTCGCTGCTTTGGCATTCCTCGCTCTGTTCGCGATGGCAGCAGGCCGCGGCTTCAATGCCCGTCCCTCGAGCACTGTCGACGGTTCACAGAATGCGCTGCCGCAGGCCGGCTTGGACGATCGTTCGATCAACACCGATGATCAGGCTGCCGCCGGGATTCGCGCTCCTGACATTTCGAATCTGTCACCACAGGAACGCGCCGATCGCCTCTACAATCGGGTGATGCTGCTCGCCAGCCAGGGGAAGGTCGACAGCGTGCTCTTCTTCGCGCCAATGGCGTTGACCGCTTATCAAATGCTCGCGCCGCTCAACGCCGATCAGCGTTACGACATGGGTCGAATCGGTGAAGTCGCTGGAGCAATCCCGCTCGCCAAGGCGCAAGCCGACACCATTCTGAGCGAGAATCCAAATCATCTGCTCGGGTTGATACTCGAGGCGCGTCTCGCAACTCTGGCGGGCGACAGTACCCGGCTCCATTCCTATGAGCGCCGGCTCATTAACGCCGAAAAAACAGAAACAAACCGAAAGCGCGACGAATACGTGCGGCACCAGGACGACATCGCTAACGCCTTGCAGCAGGCGAGGAAAAGTCTGGGAGTGAAATCATGACCTCACCAAACACCATCCATCTCGCCCACAGCCCCGATTCCGACGACGCCTTCATGTTCTACGCGCTCGCCGACGGGCAGATAGACACTCAGGGATTGAGCTACGTGCACGAGCTGCAGGACATCGAGACTCTGAACGGCCGCGCGATGCGTGGAGAGCTCGATGTGACCGCGGTCTCCATTCATGCCTACGCCTACCTTTCGGATCGATACGCGCTGCTTCCACACGGAGCATCGATGGGGGATGGCTACGGCCCGATGTTGGTCGCCACGAAGCCCATGACCCGCGAGGACATCGCCGGAAAGCGTATCGCGGTTCCGGGAATGATGACGAGCGCGTATCTCGCGCTCAGACTTTTCCAGCCCGACTTCGTCCCGGTCGTCGTACCCTTCGACGAGATCGAGCAGTCCGTCCTCGCCGGTGACGTCGAAGCCGGATTGCTGATTCACGAGGGTCAGCTCACTTACAAGGACGATGGCCTGCACCTGATCGCAGACATGGGAGCATGGTGGCTCGAGAAGACGGGGCTTCCTCTTCCGCTCGGCGGAAACGTCATCCGGAAGGACATGCCGCGCGAGGTTCAGAAGAAAGTCTCGCGTCACTTGCGCGAGAGCATCGCTTATGGCCTGGACCACCGGAAGGACGCACTGGATCACGCGATGCGTTATGCGCGCGGCCTCGATCGGAGCAAGGCGGACACTTTCGTGGGGATGTACGTGAACGACTGGACGCTCGACTATGGCTATCGCGGGCGGGCCGCAATCAGGCTCTTCCTCGACGAAGGGGTAAAATCGGGAATCATTACGCGCCCGGTGACGGTGGAGTTCATTGACGACTGAGCTCATCGAAGAGCTCGAACGCCGTGCCGCGCGCTTCGCCGCGGTCGCGACGGTGCAGCAGGCCATCTCGGCAACCATTTCACTTCACGAAGCGTACAGCGAGATCTACAAGGCGGTGGCATCGGTAGTAGACGCGCCGTGCTTCGCGTTGATGATTGCCGATCCCTTCTGCGAGAAGTTCATAGCGCATTGCATTGTCGTCGACTCCGAAGAGCGGGAAGGGGAGAGCGTCCTCGATTTTCCGAACGGAACGGAGACCATCGCAAAGGTTTTCCAGACCGGCGTGCCGCTCATCTCGTCGAAACCGGAGCGCTGGTGGAAGGGAACTATTTTTCAGGTGGCGGCCAAGCGCGAGGTGCAGAGTGAGATAACAGCGCCACTCACCTACCATGACCGAACTGTCGGAGTGATGCAGGTCCTGTCCTACAAGACCAATGCATACGACTCGCACGATCTCGATCTCATCATGTTGATCGCGCGCCAGGCGGCCGTGGCGATCGAGAATGCGCGGCTGTTTGACGCCCAGCGAAGCGAGCAGAAGCAGACGGAAGCCGCAGCCGAAATAGCGCGCCTTGCTCTTCGCAAGGTAACGGTGGCCGAGGCCAGTCAGAGCATTCTGAAGATCCTCGATGGCGTGGTACCATCCAGTGGAAAGGCGGTCGGCGTGATCTCACGCGACGGGCATTCACTCGCCTGCGTCGCTGCCTCCGGAACCTGCGAGCCGATGCTGGGCATCATTGGCCCGACGGATCAGAGCTCCGTCCGCGTAGCTTTGGCCAGGCAGGAACCCACCTTCGTCGAGAATCTCCGCGAGACGGCGTACAACCCCGAGCGTGTTCCGAACGAACCCGCGATCACGATCCCCCTGGTTGCGAGCGATCGCCGCATCGGCGCCCTCATCGTCACCTCCGAGACCGCACAGATGCAAACCGGGCCGCACGTCGATGCGTTGTTGCGGCTGGCACCAGCTGTCGCCCTCGCTCTCGACATGCTTCTGCTGAGCGAAGAGGAGCATCGAACGCACGCACGGGAGCGAACTCTCGCGGCAGCGCTGGCAACGATGGACCAGCCCGTTCTCATCCTCGGAATCGATGCGAAGGTGCAGTACGCCAACAGCGCTGCCATCAAGGAGTACGGGTACGACCTTTCCGAAATCACCGGACTTTCGGTCGACGATTTTGTCGTCGCATCCGCGGATGTTTCCAGACGACAAACGATTCCCCCGGTTCCTCGCGAGAGTGCCCTCTGGATAGGCGAACACGTTCATCGGAGGAGGGACGGCACTGAGTTCCCGGCAGCCGTGACGCTCAGCCACATTCGCGATGCGAGCGATGAGATCGTCGGCCTGGTGATCGGTGTCAGGAATCTCACCGAGGAGCGAAAGGTGGCGGACCATTTGAGCCGAACCGAGAAGCTGGCGGCCATCGGTGAGCTGGTCGCCGGCGTGGCCCACGAGCTCAACAACCCGCTCACGGGAATCTCTACCTTTGCGCAGCTCCTGCTCGAGGACAAGCTGGAGGGCGAACAATTTGAATCGGTAAGCCTCATCAAGCGTGAAGCAGACCGCGCGATCGGCGTGATCAGGGATCTGCTGCTGTTCGCTCGCAAGACCGAAGCGCGGGAAGTCCCCGTGGACATCAACACGATCGTCAAGCATACGGTGCGGCTCCGCGCGCTGGCGTCGCGCTCGAGCGGGATCGAAGTCCATATGCATCTCGACCAGTCGAACCCGCAGGTCCGTGGCGACGAACAGAAGCTCCAACAGGTTCTGCTCAACCTTCTCGTAAACGCGGAAGCCGCGATGCAGACCGTGCAGGTGCGACATCTCACGATTACCACCCGACACAAAAAGGGCATGGTGCAGATTGTCGTCTCCGATACAGGCCACGGGATGGCGCCATCGGTCAGTGAGCGGGTGTTCGAGCCCTTCTTTACAACCAAGCCACCCGGTGAAGGAACCGGGCTGGGACTGAGCGTGAGCTACGGCATCATTCAGGCACACGGAGGCACGATTTCCGTGGAGAGCACCCCCGATGTCGGCGCCACTTTCACGATCCTGCTCCCCATTGACGGCGAGGATGGCAAGTGACCCGGATCCTCATCGTCGATGACGAGGAGACCATCCGGCTCGCCCTGCGCAAGTTTCTTCGCTCCCGCGGATACGAAGTCGAGATCGCGGGATCCGGCGACCAGGCAATGGCAATTCTGGAGAAGGAGTCCTTCTCACTGATGCTATGCGATGTTCGCATGCCGGGAATGACGGGCGTTCAGGTCGTCCCTCTCGCGAGGGAGAAGGATCGGGATCTCGCGATCATCATGCTGACGGCTGTCAACGATGCCGCGACTGCTACCGAGGTCCTGGCGTCGGGCGCCAGTGATTATCTGATGAAGCCGGTAGAGCTGGCGGATCTCCAGCAGGCGGTCGACCGGGCTCTCGCCAAGAGAGACGAGCTCATCGATCTGCGCCGCGTCGACATGCTGATTCGCGAAGAAGTGGCGCTCCGCACCGCGGAGCTCGAGATGGAAAAGGAGTCTCTGCGGCTAATGTCGGTGAGCATCGCCGAGACGCTCATCAACGCGATGGAGGCCAAGGATGTCTATCTTCGGGGCCACTCCCAGCGCGTCGCCGAGCTCGCCGGACAGCTGGCGGAGGAGCTCGGTCTCGACGAACAGACCTGCGAGGATCTGAGAGTCGCCGGCCGCCTCCACGATGTCGGCAAGATCGGGATCCGGGAAGCAATCCTGAACAAGCCCGACCGTCTCACCGAGGAAGAGTTCCAGCATGTAAAACGACACGTTCAGATCGGCCTCGATATCCTTGCGCCCCTTTTTCACATCAAAAAGCCCCTCGAGTACGTCCAATACCACCACGAGCGGTGGGACGGCGGTGGTTATCCTCAGGGGCTGGCCGGCGAAAACATCCCCATGGGCGCCAGGATCCTCTGCGCGGCGGATACTTTCGACGCCCTCACATCCAAGCGCGCTTATCGCGAGCCGCTCGAGCCTCTGGCGGCTCTCCAGCACCTGCGCGTCGACTCGGGCAAACAGTTCGACCCGTGTGTTTATGATGCGCTTGTTCGAGTGATCACGCGTCGCCTCGGCCGAAGTCCGCCATAACTTCCAGCCCGGGAAAGACCCCTCCTTGACCTTGAGTCTGGAGAGTTGTATTCCGTGTGCAAATAGAGAGTAGCTTCACGCGTCCGTGCACAAGGCACGCGACGTGCGGGGGCAAAACTCAGAAAATTGCGCGCTATCACAGTGCGATTGCGGCCATTCCAGGAGGACTAATGCCGAGCGGTGAATCAGTGGAGCCATTGCGGTTTGCGGACGACGACGACGCGGATGATCTCGGTGGCTTCAGTCGCGGCAAGCGTTCCTACGATGACGACGAAGATGAAGATGGTGGCTGGGCGATCAACGAAGATCACAGCGACCGCCTGTGGGATAGCGCCGAAGACGCGGATGATGACGACGAGGTTGATTCCGACGCTACCGTCGTAAGCGAGGGCGATGATGCGGACGACGAAGAGGAGGAAGAAGATCTCTTCGGCGGAGGCGCTCCGAGAGGAAGAAGGGGGCGGCCGAAAGGTTCGGGAAAGAGGCAGGAGTCGTCACTCACAGGCGGAGGCGCCGGAAGCGCTGCTGCGGGCGGGGGTAGCGCGCCCGGGGGAGCTGGCAGCGGCTCCGGACTGGCTTCGAGACCTTCGACTAGTGGCTTTGGAGGAAGCACCTCCAGCCCTTCAGCCGGAAGCGCCTTCGGCTCCAGTTCAGCATCGGCGAGCCGGACTGGCAGCGCCGGAACAGGCGCCGGCGGGTCGGCGACCACTCAGCGATCAGCCGGCAGTGCATCGAGCGCGGGTGGCCGGAAGCAGGCAAGTAGCGGCGGCAAAAAGTCTTCCGGTGCCCGCAAGGCGGCCAAAGCCAGCTCCGGGGGCGGGAAGAAGGCTAAGAAGGCCGGCGGCAAAAAGGGCGGCACCAAGAAGGCAGGAGCACGGCAAGCTTCCGCCAAGCGCGGGAGCGCCAAGTCCAAGGGATCGGCCAAATCGCGCGGATCCGGCGGCGGCAAGAAAACGGGGTCCAAGGGTCGGAAGCGGAGATAGATTCTCCTTCCCCCGTGCGCGGTGCCCGAGGCGCGGTTACTCTCAAGTAACCGCGCTTTTTCCTTGACCAACGTGAAGTGAGGAGTATGCAGGAGAACGACGAACGCGAAGGCCCTTGGCGCAGGATTCTTTTGTCCGGTGGTGCGATCCTCGGCGCCGCCGCTGCCTACAATGCCTTCGCGCGTAAGGGCGTCGACAAGCTCACCAATCTGATCGGCGGGGAGGAGGGCGGGTTCGAGTGGCGCGATCGAAGGGTCGCCTTTACCAAGCGTGGCGAAGGTCCACCGATCCTGCTCGTCCACGGCATTCATGCTGCTGGCTGGTCCTACGAATGGCGAAACAACGTCGACGCGTTGTCCCGCACGAACACCGTCTACACGATCGATCTCCTCGGATTTGGCCAGTCGGATCGCCCCGTCATCCGTTATTCGGCGCGACTCTACATCTCGCTCATCTCGGATTTCGTCAGCAGGGTAATTGACGCGCCGACGGTGCTGGTGGCCTCTTCGCTGTCGGGCGCGTACGCGATTGTTCTCGCCGCTCGGGATCCCCACCGCTTCCCTGCCGTCGCTCTGATTGCGCCGTCTGGGTTGGTACGACTCAACGAGCCGGTTGGTATTGGTGGTGAAGCAGGCAGGCTCGCGGTCGACACCCCGATCGCCGGCACCGCGATGTTTAACGCCCTTGTATCACGGCCGAATCTGCGGCGTTATCTCAGAAACGCTTACTCCAACGACTCGCTGGTCACGCGCGAGCTCGTCGAGATCTACTACGCCACTTCGCACCAACGTGGTGCCCGCCACGCGCCCGGCGCGTTCCTCTCGGGCAACCTCAACATCGACGTGCGTCACGCGCTGCGACGCCTCAGTCAACCCGCTCTGCTCGTGTGGGGCGAGCAGGGATCCATCGCACCCGTCGAGGAATTTCGCGGGTTCCGCGAGCTCAAACGCGATCTTGAAATCTCCGTGCTGTCGCCGGCCGGCGATCTTCCGCACGACGAGCGTGCCGAGGACTTTAATGTTATCCTATCCACATGGCTGAATCGCCTGTCGCTCTCCTCCGCGCCCACGCTCGCCACGCTCCCTGGAACGCCCGCGGACTCGCCGCGCACGCAACAGCTCTTGTAGACGCAGCAGGAGTACGACCAACCAACGCATCGGCGCGAGCGGCGCCTAGTGCGCGCGCGGTTCGATTCTACGTAGCGAGCGGACTCCTCGACCGGCCGGAGGGAACCGGAACCGGCGCGACTTATGGTTACCGGCACTTGCTCCAGCTGCTGTCGATAAAAATCCGGCAGCGCGAAGGGCAGAGTCTCGACACGATCAAGACCGAGATGCGCGATGTCACCGGCGACGCTCTCGAGAGGAAGATTGCGCAGTCCTTGGCGCCTGCTCTTGGCGCCGGTGCCGACGAGGCGGTCGCGCACGATGGCGACTTGTCCCTGAGATGGCATCGATTGTCAGTCGCCGACGGGATCGAGCTCCACGTTCGTGAGGACTCGCCGGCGGCGCGCGAAGAAGCGGTGATCGCAATGCGCGAAGCCGTACGTGCCGCGCTTGGACGCGCCGACATCCGCTGAGCCGCTACATCACATAGCGCGCCGATCTCTCGCCGCGAAGGTGTTCTAGCAGTGCCTTCTTCGCAGTTTCGACCTCCTCCGGCGAGAGCCAGTCCGCCACTGTGAACCGGCGGCCACGCCCTTCGACAGCAATCGCGACACGGCCACCCCGCATCACCAGCAGCGCACCCGAGCCGCGCGGTCTCGATAGGGGATCGCGATCGACAAGCTCCAGCGGGAGATTGTAGACGTTGGCCGGATCACTCGCCGCCATCACTACGAATCCCGCAGTGGATTGGTCTTCGCCGGCGACGGTGCGAAGCCATTCGACCGCGTCGGGAACGGCGAACTGCGCGCCACCCAGCCCTTTGACGAAATACCCACGGCGCACTTCCCCGCGATACTCGAGCCGTTTGAGCTCACGATAGATCGAGCGCCACGGAACCGGCGGACGCTCACGACGCCACCACTCGCGCGAGACGATTCCATATCGTGCTAGCCACTGCCGGGCGATTCTCTCCGCCCGTTCCTCTTCGGGAACATCGGGACCGAGCGTGCCACGCCGTCTTACGAGTGACCATCGTCCGGTCCATCCGCTCGTCGCACCCCCAGCTTTGTCCGGCCGTCTCCACTTTGGAAGTCTTCTCAGGTTGGGACGAGTCCGCGTGAATCTCCTGTTGGGAGAGGGAGTGTAATCCGGCGGTAGCCAGCTCGTTGGATCGCTGCCGGTCCGCGGCACCATCGGCTTCCAGCGAGCGATCTCTCGCAATGCCTCGACAGTGTCGTTGGTCACTAGCCCCCACGCGACCAGCTCACGGATCGCTTCGCGCACAGCGAGCATCGTGAGGCCGGTAATCGCCTGGATGTCGCCAATGAACGATGCACCTTCGGCCGCAATCGTCGATCTCACTTTCTCGGCGTTCTCGCTCAGTACCGGCTCTGCCGAATCCGGCAGCCAAATCGCTCCTGTTCCGCGTTCGAAAAACCGCACGCGAGCAAGCGGTATAGCTCCCGATTCGGGATCGTAGTTCCCTTCTCCCGTCCACACCGGCTCACCGGTCGCGCTGAATTGTGACAGCCAGGTCTGGTCGTAGCTCTTCACTCTGGCGCGCAGATAGTCGCGATCCCACGCCGAGGCCGGTCGAGCCATACCATATAGTTGTCGTATCGCTGCCGCCGTACCCGCCGCTCCTTCAAGGCGATCACGATCGTCGAGATGCTGCCAGCGCTGCATGAACGCAGCAAAGTGCGTGAGATCGACGGCTTCGATCTGCTTCCTGAGCGCGGCTAGTGCTCGCCTTCGCCCGATCTCTACAATCTTTCGTGAGCACCACTCGATATCCGGCACGTCACGCCTGAATTTTCCGCGCACCAGCTTGCCCGTTCTCTCCCACTCGGTGAGCCGCGACTCTATCCACTCGCGCTCCCATCCGTAGCGGTCGTGAATCTCTTGCGCCGTTATCGGACCTGATTGGGTGAGAAAGCGAGCCAGAATTTCCCGCCGCGCGATGGACGCGTTGATGGCAGGGTGGCGCAGAACATCCGGGACGAGAGCTGCCGCGTCCTGCTCGACCAGCTCTGTCGTTCCACGCACGCGCGCCAGCGCTTCCGCACCGAACGCGGAGATGTACCGCGGATAAGTCTCTGTCAGAATGAAGCGCCACTCCTTTGCTTCATCGGCGCCGAGCTGGATCGCAATCGCGCGGCGACTGGCCAGCAGCTCGGCAAACGGATCACCGCGCACGCCTTCTTCTGCTGTGGCAATCCGTGCCCGCACCTCTTCGCTGTTGAGATCGCCGGCTCTGTCCAACAAGTGCGCCAGTTCGTCGTTCGTTCGAGCCCGCCGACCGGCTGCTGTTCCGCGCCGCTCTGCCAGCGTTTGCTCGATTGCTTCCAGCGTGATGTCGTCGCTCCCTTCCCCACCCATTACCTCGTCAAGGAGCTGCCGATCGAGCGACAGCAGCGCGGCTCGTTGTTCCGCACGCGGAGTATCGTCGCCGTACAGCCAGTCCATAACGAATCCGAACTGCAGACTGGCTGCGAATGGCGAGGGAGAATCGGTTTGCACGGAGTGAATGCGGATATTCCCGGCTGCGATCTCTGACAGCGTGCTCTTGAGCCCCTGCATGTCAAACGCATCCTGTAGAACTTCCCTGTACGTCTCGACGAGAATCGGAAAGCTCGGGAACTGACTGACGGTCTGCAGCAGGTCCAGCGACTTGAGTCGTTGCAACCAGAGTGGCATTCGTCGCCGCGGATTGCCACGCGGCAGCAGGAGCGCACGCGCCGCATTCATTCTGAACCGCGCGCCGAACAGCGAGGTAGAGCCGACTTCTTCCATCACCAGCTGTTCGGCTTCCGCGCCCGAGAGGCCAAGCAACGATTGGATCGGAGCACTCATGCCTAGGTCCGGCAGCCGCAGCATGATGCCGTCGTCCGTGGTTTGGACCTGCAGATCGATGTTGTTCATCGCCTCGCGCACGCGCTGAGCGAGCGCCATTCCCCACGGCGCGTTGATCCTGCCTCCAAAAGCGGCGTGGATCACGATGCGCACGGCGCCGGTCTCGTCTCTGAACTGCTCGATCACGATATTCTTGTCGTCCGGGACGATTCCGGTGGCTGCGCGTTGGCTCGCGATGTATTTCACCAGCGAGTTCGCTGTCGCTGCGTCACAGCCGTATTCGTCGGCGAGGCGTTTCTCATCCGGCGCTTCCGCCAGCTCCCGCCTCAATGCCCCGACACGATGACTGAGTATGAGCGACCGCGCCATGTATTCGCCGTGCCAGAACGGCATCCGCGCCGGTGTACCCGGTGCTGGCGTAACGACTACACGATCATGCTCGATCGCCACGATTCTCCACGTCGACGAGCCGAGCTGGAAGACGTCGCCCATTCTCGACTCGTGAACGAATTCTTCGTCCAGCTCGCCCAGCCTGGTACGATCGGGAAGATTGACCGTGTAGAGCCCGCGGTCGGGGATCGTGCCGCCCGAGATGACAGCGGTCATGCGCGCTGCTCGCGAACCTATGAGCACATCGTTGACGCGATCCCAGGTGATGCGCGGCTCCAGCTCGGCCGCTATGTCCGACGGATATTTGCCAGACAGCATCGCCAGTACTTCGTCGAACGCGCTTCTCGCTAGTTGATGGTACGGGTAAGATCGGCGCACGAGCTTGAACAGGTCGTCGCTTCGCCAGTCGTCGACAGAAACTGATGCCACGACGACCTGCGCCAGCACATCGAGCGCATTCTGGACGACGTGGGTCGGCTCGACATCCCCGGCACGCATTGCAGCCACGATTGCCGCAATCTCTACCGCGTCGTCGCGAAAAGTCGGCACCAGGATTCCGCGACTGGGGACACCGAGCGTATGGCCGGCACGGCCAACCCTCTGCAGTGCTGACGCGACCCGCTTTGGCGATTGAAGCTGTATCACCAGGTCGACCGATCCGATGTCGATCCCCAATTCGAGCGAGCTTGTCGTGACCAGCGCCCGCAAGGAGCCCGCCTTCAGTCGCTCCTCCAGCGCAAACCTCCGCTCCCTCGCCAGAGATCCGTGATACGGAAGCGCGATTTCCTCGTCAGCCAGATTGTTCACACGCGCGGCGATCTTTTCCGCCTGCGCGCGATTGTTGACGAAGACGAGCGTCGTTTTGGACGACTGAATGTGCCGGAGTACGAGCGGCGCCACCGCCGGCCAGATGCTGCCGCCGATGTTCCCGAGATCCGCGACGGGCGACTCGACGGAGATCACCATCTCCTTGGTCATGCCGCAATCGACTATCGTGACCGGCCTGAAGGCTGGATTCCCCGACGCAGTTTCCTCGCATCCACCCAGGAAGCGCGCGACTTCCTCGAGAGGCTTCTGGGTCGCCGACAAGCCGATTCGCTGGGGAGATCGCTCGACCAGCGCTTCGAGCCTTTCCAGCGTAAGCGCCAGATGTGCTCCGCGCTTCGTGCCGGCGATCGCATGGATCTCGTCGACGATCACGGCGCGTACGCTGCTGAACATTCCGCGCCCTTTCAGCGAGGTCAACATGATGTTCAGGGATTCCGGAGTCGTGATCAGAATGTGCGGCGATTTTCTCAGCATCCTTGCCCGAGCTGACGCCGGAGTATCGCCGGTGCGAACCGCCACTCTGATCTCGGGAAACTCCTTTCCCGCTACCGCGAAGCGTTCACGAAGCTCGGCGAGTGGCCGGTCGAGATTCCTCTGGATGTCGTTGTTGAGGGCTTTGAGGGGCGAGATGTAGAGCAGGTGCACCGCGTTCGGCAGCGGCTCCTCGATTCCGCGGACAATCAGCTCGTTCAGCTCCCACAGAAATGCTGCGAGCGTTTTTCCGGTCCCTGTCGGAGCGAGTACGAGCGTGTGCGCTCCGCTCGCAATCGCCGGCCATCCTTTCTGCTGTGGATCGCTCGGCTTCCCGAATGTTTCCTTGAACCACTGCCGTACGAGAGGATGGAAGCGCGCGAGCATGGCAGGGCTAGAGCACTCGCCGCAGCTTCTGCGCGCCCCACTCGAGAATCTTGCCCGAGAGCGGCCGCTTCCTGAATTCGTCCAGCTTTATTTCCTTCGACCGCGTCAGATCATCGATGAAGATCGAATCCATCTGAGCGCCGACTGTCCGATCGAGCGCAACGAGCAGCGATTCATTGTTGAACGACAGCGACCTGTTGTCGAAGTTCATCGACCCGATGTCGGACCAGATCCCATCCACGACCATCGTCTTGGCGTGCATCATCGTCGGCTGATATTCGTATATCTTCACGCCGCCCTCCAGAAGCTTTTCGTAATACGTTCTGCCCGCGTACCAGGTTGTCTTGACGTCGGTCTTGTTGCTCACCGTGATAACGCGAACATCCACTCCTCTCTTCGCGGCAGCGAGCAGGAGATTCATGAAGTTCTCCCCGGGCACGAAGTAGGAGTTGCTGATGTAGAGCGTCCTGCGCGCACCGGCGATCGACAGCGCCAGAAATCGCTCCGCCGGGGTGCTTCCCGTGCTTGGTATGGTGTACATCAGACCGGCCTGCATGTCTCCGATGTCGGCGAACGAGCTCTTGGGAAAGAACATGTCCCCCGTGAGCAGCTCCCCGGTCGCTTCCGCCCATCCCGCCGCGAATGCAGCCTGGAGCGCGCCTACCGTCGGACCTTCAAACCGGACATTCGTCTCGCGCCATTGATCCTCGTGTCGTCCGTCGCCCAGCCAATAATCCGCGAGCCCGAAGCCGCCTGTGTATCCAACCTTGCCATCCACGACGACCACGCGCACGTGTGATCGCTGCGCAGCCTTTTGCAGCGTGTACCAGCGGAGAGGTCTCAGCCACACTACTTCGACGCCCGCTTTCTTGAGATTCTGAACCCAATCTCGCTTGAGCGGCTGCGAGCCGAAGGCGTCCATCAGGAGCAGTACGCGCACTTTACGCTGTGCCGCATCGATCAGGTACTTCGCCATCGTGTCGGCGACCTTCCCCGGCTGCGAGTAATACATCTGCACGGTGATCGTGCGCTCCGCCGACGCCAGATCCTTCCACAGCTGGGGATAGGTTCCGTCGCCATTCAGCAAAATCTGGAGTTTGTTGCCCGGATCGATGTGTGTACCCGTGAAAAGCTCGATGCTGCGCGCGAAAAGCGGATCCTCGGCGCTCGGCGGGCCGTCCTTGTCGCCTTCGGCAATTACGCTCGTCACCGGACTGTCGTGCGTGACGGAAAGGATGCCTATAAGCATCAGAACGAGGCCGAACAGAATGAGCGCCGCGATTGCGGTGTACTTGATCAGCGACATATTCTCCCTGTATGACCTTCGTGGCCCGTCGGCGCATTACGACGCGTGCTATCGTCCTTGACCGGTCGCTCGAATCGCTCCCGATCTTTCGGCTGAGCGACTCCGCCGAGGATACGGCAATTTCCTTCTCTCCCGAGAGCGGTGGAAGATGGCGGGTACTCCCGAGCCCCGGCGATCGTTTGCCCGGGACTTTCGATCAGGATGTGTATATCGAGCTCCTGCACCGCTACCACGAGGCAGGCGCTCCTGAGGATGGCGTCATAAGCTTCACGCTCCACGCCTTTCTTCGCTCGATTGGACGGCGCGTGGACGGTAGAACATACGAGCAGCTTCGTTCGGCGCTGACGCGACTCGAGCGGACTATACTCGAGTCGAGCGGGGTGTACATTGCGGCCAAGGAAGGACAGCCGCTGGAAGGACGCTTCACCATACTCTCTTCCGTCTCCATTGCCCGGCGCCGATTGGCCGAGCGTGAACAGTTCACTCTGTTTCCGGTTCTCACTGCCTCGGAACCGGGCGATGCCCGCGTCACCATCGGTCCCGTGATCCGCGCCAACATAGCGGCGGGGCACACCGTGACGCTTTCCGCGGCCCACTACCTCTCCCTTACCAACCCCGTCGCCAGACGACTCTATCGCTTGCTCGAAGTCGCCAGAGAAGAAGGGGTGGTTACCTGGAGAGTGCCGCTCGCTTCGCTTGCCGAACAGCTCCCTTTGACCCAGCGTTACCCTTCCCATTTGCAACGAGTGCTCCAACCCGCCCACGAGATGCTCCTGGCGGCCGGGCTCCTTCGCGACGCCACCTTTAGACAGGTTAACCGCGACTGGCTGGTCGACTACGTGCTGGCTTCGCGCGCTGCCTGAGCGCCCTTATGTTCCGATGGTGTCTTTTGTGCGTCATTTGGGAACACTCACCACTCCCGGGCGTATCTATTACGTTACCGCCCTCTCTCATCGATTAGACCGTATGTCCCGATCCAGAAAAAGCATGCTCTTTGGCCTGGCGTTGATCCCGCTGATGGCTGGAGGCTTCGTATTTCAGCAGCGCGAAAGCCAGCAGGGTGCTCGCCTCCTCGACCAGGTCCTTAACATCGTCTCCAGCCGCTTCGTCGACACCGTCGATCAGGCGACTTTATACGAGAAGGCCGCTCGCGGGCTTGTTCACGAGCTGAATGATCCGTACAGCGTACTGCTTTCGCCGAAGGAGCTCTCAGCGTTCAACGCGCAGACCAACGGACGCTATGCCGGCATCGGGATGGAGATCGCCGAGACCCAGGGCTTCATCACGGTCCAGCGCGTATTCCCCCACACCCCCGCCGAGCAGGCCGGAGTGCAGGAAGGCGATCGGATCAACCTCATCGACACGACCAACATTCGCGGCTGGACTGTTTCGCAGACCTCTGATGCGCTCAAGGGCAATCCCGGTAGCAGGGTGCTCGTCAAATTCTCGCGGCCAGGTGTGCCGGAGCTGATTCCGATCACTTTCACGCGCGCGGTCATCAACATCCCGGCCGTTCCCTACGCGATCATGCTCGACGGGAAAGTCGGCTATATACCGCTCCTTCAGTTCAACGAGAGCGCGCGCGACGAGATCGAGAATTCCATCACCCGCCTGTCACGTGAGGGCGCGCGCGGCATTGTCATCGACCTCCGCGGTAATCCCGGCGGAATACTCGATCAGTCGCTGAGTGTCAGCAATCTCTTCCTCAAGAAGGGACAGCAGATCTCGAGCATTCGGGCCCGCAATGGTGAAAACCAGACGTTCGTCGCGAGCGACGACCCGATCGCACCGACCATTCCACTGGTGCTCCTCACCGATGGCAGAAGCGCTTCCGCTTCTGAGATCGTCGCCGGTGCGCTCCAGGACCACGATCGCGCTCTCATCGTTGGAACGACTTCCTTCGGAAAGGGCCTCGTCCAGTCGGTATTCCCGCTCGACGGCGGCTACGCGCTCAAGATGACCACGGCGAAGTGGTATACCCCGAACGGCCGCTCCATCCAGAAGGAGCGCAAGCTTCTTCCGAGCGGTGAGTTCGTGGAAGTGATGCCCGATTCTCTCGAAACCGATTCGGTCCGTCGCTCGCGTCCCGCTTTCCGCTCGGACGCCGGCCGGGTTGTCTACGGTGGCGGTGCAATCACTCCCGACATCATCGTGCGCCCTGACACGCTGACCACGGCGGAGCAAAAGGTGTTCAATGCCTTCGCTCCAAAGACCGCCGACGTCAGAGTCACGCTCATGGATTACTCGCTCGAGCTGAAGAAAACCGTGCGACCCGATTTTACCGTTCCGCCGACCTGGCGCGAGGAATTCTATCGCCGGCTCCAGGCCAAGGGCGTCACGCTGGACCACGCGCAATACGAGCAGGCCGCCCCCGAGATCGACAGGCTACTCGGCAACACCGTTGCTCGGCTGGCGTTCGGGGATTCGACCGCCAAGAGACGGAGTGTCATCGACGACAACCAGCTGACTCACGCGCTGCAGGTTCTCAAGCAGAGCGCATCACAGAAGGATCTCTTCATCATCGCCCAGCGCGAGCAGCCCAACGCGTCCACTACCGCTCGTCGATAATACGAACTTGGAAAAACGAGAAGCCCCGCCGGAATAAATCCGGCGGGGCTTTTTTGTTTCGGTCATGGCCACTGGTGCTTGTTGGAGTAGTTCGTGCCGAACACTTCCCGCAATACCGGCCGGGGATCATCCGTCCTCACGATCGCATCGATCCTTTCGCTCGTGGTTATCGGTCGGGTGAACTGAAGGTACCGGCGATAGCTGCGACAGAAGCAGAGCGGCCCTTTACGGGTGAGGTCGCCAAGCAGTATGTCGGGCTCGCCGAAGATCGTCATGGCGTAGAAAAAGTTGAGGGTTCGCGGCTTTGGCAAATCGCTCTGCCTCACATTTCTGGGCATGCTCCCGTGCTTGCCCCACTGGACGTCGATTGCCACCTGCGACTTGGGCCAGGGGGTATGGAGTATCCGGCCGTGCCAGTAAGTCCAGACGTCGGTAGGGGCGTAAGTCGTGTCGTAGCCTACCCATAGGACCTCTTCGTCGGTCGGAACCGTGAACGGAATCCACGACCCGTGGACGTCGTCCCGCCACAACAAGTGGTAGGCAATGACCCGCCTGCCGGGGTGCAGAACCGCCACCACCCGTTCCAGCGGGAACGATTCGTCCGGGTGCAGGTATAAGACCGGTGCCAGGCGCCGTGCCAGGATCGCTCCGCTGTCTGTTGGAGCAAGCGCGTCGGGCAGATTGGCCGGTCTGAGCGGTATGTGAGCATGTGGCCCGCAGGCAGTAACGAACGCCAGTGTAAGTCCAATGCAGATCCGCTCGCGAATCTCGATGGCTTTTCTTCCGTTATTCAATGGATAGCCGTCAACTGTCACCTTATGCGACGCCAACCGCGCAGCGCCGCAGGAAGCAACTGGAGAGCTCATGCGCAAGCCACGTCCGAATGCGTACAATCCTGCTCAGGCACTTTTTCTCATCAGCAACGATCGTCACGGATCTCCACTGAGCTGTCCATCATGCTCCGGATCGATCGAGCGTGATCCCCGGCAGATTCCGCCGCCCCCCTATACCCACGTGACCCTCCGTTGTAAAAGTTGCGGGCGATCGGCCCATTACGTGGCCGGAGCGGCGTAGAAGCGCAATCTGTTGCACAAAACTTGCCCTCCTCAGCAGTCGCCGGATTGAGAACGCTTCACAGGGAGAAATCCGGCCGGCGCACGGTGTCTTTCTCACCGCTGCCCGGGCGGTAATGGCTTTACAGATTGCCCTGCGGAGAGAGGAATAGCTAAATGGCACGCATCACCGGTACGGTCAAATGGTTCAACGACGCCAAGGGATTCGGATTTATTTCGCGCGAGGGAGGGCCAGATGTCTTCGTGCATTTCAGCGCGATAGGCGGATCAGGCTTCAAATCTCTCGCCGAGGGCGATAAAGTCGAGTTCGAAGTTGTTCAAGGCCAGAAAGGACCACAGGCTGCCGACGTGACGAAAGTCACCTGAGTGATTAGAGCTCACGAATGAAAAAAGCCCCGTTAAAGCGGGGCTTTTTTGCATCTGTGGGCATCACAGAATTGGTTTGCCGCAGGCGGCATTTGATTTGCTTTTATACATACCATCGATAGCTCATTCCAACCGAGGGACGCACGGATGGCTGCAATCTGGAAAGGGTCTCTGACTTTCGGCCTCGTCAACATTCCAGTGGAGCTCAAGACGGCTGTGCGCGCCGATCACATAAGCTTCCGGC
>Ga0193699_10000347_pt1 | contig 20849 bp, 14 predicted proteins | sample L3c2metaG_FD_160095 | JGI IMG/M metagenome (GOLD analysis project Ga0193699, IMG submission 160095) | Soil microbial communities from a riparian zone of the East river system, Colorado, United States - L3c2 | ecosystem: Environmental > Terrestrial > Soil > Riparian zone | place: USA: East...
TCGACCGCCTGATCCGCAAGAGCATCAACCGAAGGACCAACGGAACGACACGGCTCGACGAATAGGCGGTGGTCCCCGGACTCCGGAGACTTCGCTCACCGGCGGCAGCGGATTTGAAGGTGGGCAAACCACGGCGATTATTGGTCACCGGATTGCGGTGCGTTCCGCACGCGCTCTTGCTGGCACACGCTCCGCCGCGACGCCACTATTGACGTAATCCGTGCTATTTCAACCGATGACTGACACAGCATTTGGAAGCCGCTCACGCGCCCGACGGACCCAAGCCACCAGATGCTGACAGGGATTCCTGCAAGCCAGCTTATTGCCCACACCCGTATTTGATATTTGACTGTCAGCGCCATCCCAGCCGCGTCGACGCGACGGCCCACGCCAGCGCGGCACAAACGGCATAGCCGGTTTCAACCAGCCCCTCACGCACTACCTCACTTGCAGCACTCATCCGGCCATACGCCACATTGGATTGCGGTCTTTGTCCATGCCACGCCAGTCTCGGCAAATCGTCTCATGCGAACGCACGAAGACGCGCGAAAACTTTGCGTTTACTTATTTTAAAAGCCGCTCCAGCCCGACCGTCAGTGTTGAAGTCGGACTGTCGCGATCGAGATGAGATACTTGAACCATTGCGAGCCCTAGCAATACGGAGGATAAAATGAAGGCGGTTATTCAATGCGGCGGGAAGGGAACGCGCTTACGCCCGCATACATCGATTTTGCCAAAACCACTTATGCCGATCGGCGCGCGACCTGTACTCGAGCTTGTGCTCAAATGGCTCAGACGAAACGGAATTAGAGACGTCTTCATCACGACTGGATACCTGGGCCACCTCATTCGCAGCGTTTGCGGCGACGGGAATCAGTGGAACATGCGGATCACTTACACACAGGAGGTCGAACCACTCGGAACGATCGGACCGTTGTCACTCCTGCGCGAACAGCTCGACGGGCCATTCCTGGTTCTTAACGGCGACGTGCTGACCGATCTTAACCTCAATCAATTCGTGGGCGGTCATCGACGAAATCACGCGGCTCTCACTATCGCCACGGCCAGCCGTCCGACGAAGATGGACTTCGGCGTGATCGAGGAGACCGAAGGACATGTGACCGGATTTCGCGAGAAGCCTGAACTATCGCATCTCGTCAGCATGGGCATTTACTGCATGGATCCCACAATACTCGAGCGCATCCCCTCAGGTGTCCCATTCGGCTTCGACGATTTGATGTTCCAGATGCTGGACGAGGAAGCACCTGTGAACGTATTCAAACATAACGGCCTGTGGCTCGATATCGGGCGGGTGGAAGACTTCCTCAAAGCTCAGGACGTCGCATGGGACGAGCAGTCGCCCGCATTTGCAGCAACCGTCGCCGCTTGAGGCAATACCTCATGTCGCAGTGATCGCTTCTGCCTATTCACCGTTTCGCTCAACCCGCGATGGAGACTAACACATGCTATTGGTATCGGAGCCAGTCATGGGAGCGGACGAGAAAGCAGCCCTGGCCGCTGTAATCGAGAGCGGCTGGGTGACGATGGGAGACCGGGTCCGAGAGTTTGAGCAAGCGTTCGCTCGCATGCATGAAGCCGAGGATTCAATCGCCGTTGGGTCCTGCACGGCGGCCCTCCACCTGATCCTGCATTCGCTCGGCATTGGACCGGGCGATGAAGTTCTTGTTCCATCGCTGACGTTCGTCGCCACCGCCAATGCCGTCCTCTATGTGGGAGCACGACCGGTCTTCGTCGATATCGGCTCGGCGGAGGTTCCTTTGATGTCATTGGATGAGGCCGAAGCTAAGTGCACCGCGAGAACCAAAGCTGTCATTATGGTCCATTTTGCCGGCTACCTCGCACATCGTGACGCCTGGCAGTCCTTCGCCCGCCGTAAGGGCTTGCTCTTGATCGAGGATGCAGCGCATGCGCCGGGGCTACCGGCGGTGGGGACCTTCGGCGAGGCCGCAGCATTCAGCTTTTACGGCAATAAGAACATGACTACCGCCGAAGGAGGCGCAATCATTGCCCGCAGCCGCGCCTTGAGGGAAACCATCAAGCGAGCACGGTCTCATGGAATGACAAGCAGCACGCGCCAACGCCTCGCGAGTCGCCGTCCGGACTACGATGTAACGATCCTCGGATTCAACTACCGTATGGACGAGTTGCGTGCTGCCCTTGGCCTCGCACAGCTAAAGAAATTGCCGGAATGGAATGGCATCAGGCAAAGTCTATCTCAGAGCTATCGCCAGCTCATTGCGGAGCATTGCCCATCGGTGATGGTGCCCTTCGAAGCTCCGTGGCCATCGGCCCATCATCTGATGCCCGTCGTGCTGCCGACGGCGACCAGCCGACAGCACATCATCGATCGGCTACGCAAGCGCGGTATTCAGACCACGGTTCATTATCCACCTGTACATCGCCTGACGTTTTACAGAGATCTCTACCCCGATACTTCTTTACCGCGAACCGAAGAATTTGCCCGACGGGAACTCACGCTACCTCTCCATCCACGAATGACTCAGTCCGACGTCGAACTGGTCGTGAATTCCCTTGCGGCCGCACTTGGTGCCGAGTTACCGGTGGGGGCAGTCGCATGACCATGCGCGAAACGGCAAGCCAGCCTTTCACGCCATCTCCTGCTCGCCACGTGAGCTTGCGCCGCACCCTTGATATTCTGTGCGCTGGTATGGCTGCCTCCGTTCTCATGCCTGTCTTCCTGATCGTAGCGCTCGCTATCTGGATCGAAAGCGGCAGGCCGATCCTGTACTCGCAGCTCCGTCTTGGACACAACGGACGGCCATTCCGCATCTACAAATTTCGCAAATTCAGACCGAATTGCGACCTCCACGGCTATCCTCTCACAGTGGAAGGAGACGGCCGCCTAACAGCGATCGGCCGCATCCTCGCCGCAACCAAGCTGGACGAGCTACCGCAACTCTGGAACGTTCTGTGGGGAGATATGTCCCTCGTGGGACCGCGGCCTGAGTCGCTTGCTTTCACCGACTGCTTCCGCAATGGGTTCGAGAAAATTCTCGAACACAAGCCCGGCCTTTTTGGTCCGTGTCAGGTCATGTTTCGGCATGAAAGCAAGCTCTACCCGGCCGACGACTCTGCGGCGGATTTCTATCGACGGGTTCTGTTCCCGGCCAAAGCGAAAATCGACCTCGCCTACTTCCCGCGACGAACTCTTGCTTCCGACCTCGGCTGGATACTTCGTGCAGCCGGGGTAATCGCAGTGGAGTCCTGGGCCGCATTCGCGCGCAGCGATCGATCAAATGATTCCAGGAAATAGGACGGGAAGCGACGACAATGAGCTACCTTGGTGCCAAAATTCTCGTAACAGGGGCCGACGGTTTTATTGGGTCGCACCTGACCGAAGCGCTGGTTTCGGCCGGAGCCGACGTCACCGCTCTGGCCCAGTACAATTCCTTCGATAGCCACGGCTGGCTGGACGATCTGCCGGAATCGACCCGACGGAAAATAAATCTCGTGCGTGGCGACATTCGCGACGCAGCTTTCGTCAGTCGTCTCGTACCTGGCCACGAAATCGTCTTTCATCTGGCGGCACTGATCGCGATCCCCTATTCCTATCTCGCAGCGCAAGCCTATGTCGAAACCAACGTGCTCGGCACATTGAACATGCTCGAAGCTGCGCGGCAACACGGTACCGAGCGGATCGTGCACACTTCGACGAGCGAGGTCTACGGCACCGCGATAAAAATGCCGATCGATGAATCTCATCCGCTGCAGGGACAATCACCCTACTCGGCTTCCAAAATAGCCGCCGACATGATGGCGGAGGCATTCGCGAGGTCGTTCGGCGTACCAGTCGTGATCCTCAGACCGTTCAATACGTTTGGGCCGCGACAAAGCGAAAGAGCGATCATCGGCACCATTATACGACAGGCGCTCGATCCTTCCTGCCCGGCGATAATGGTCGGTGACGCAACGACCGTGCGAGATCTCACATTCGTTACGGATACTGCGGCGGCATTCATGGCCGCCGGACTCGCGGAGGGCATCGAATACGGCCAGGCGTACAACGCTGGCAGTCAGCGGGCGATCATGATCGGCGATCTGATCGACGTCATTCTCGAGCTTACATCCAGCCGCAAACCCGTTGTTCAGGATGAGAAGCGCCTGCGGCCAACGAATTCGGAAGTGCGAGCGCTTCTCGCTGATTGCACCCGCTTCGTACGGGAGACCGGATGGTCGCCGCAGGTAACACTGCAGGAAGGACTGGAGCGGACGGTCAACTGGTGGCGTGGTCGCCTTTCGGCGCGGCAAGTCCGGCTGCAGAAAGACTTCATCACATGATGACCGCGCGCAGCTGCGTCCCAGGCGGACCGGTTTTCGATTCGTCTCCCGCCTCGATTTGACGGACCGCGAAATTCGGCAAGGGTTGGCACAGGGAGACCGTCCATGAAAAGCAAAAAGCGAGGCAAGATCGTCACCTGCTTCTCGACTGTCTTGTGGGCGGGAATTGTTGTCTTCACCAGCAATGACGTATGCCTCGGGGCTCAATATAAGCTCGCGCCAGGCGATACCGTCGAGATATCGATCGGCGGCCTGCCCGATCAGCGCAATCGAGCGCAGATTCAGATCGACGGCACCATCGCCCTTCCCGGAGTGGGCACCGTGGAGGTCGCGGGCCTGACCCCGGCCGAAATGCAGAGCCGCATCGAGACACTGCTGCAATCAAGGATACTGCGTCAACGCTTGCCTGATGGTCGCGACCAGGCATTCGTCGTCAAGCCTGGTGACGTCATGGCAAGCGTGGTGGAATATCGACCGATCTATGTTTCCGGCGACGTGCTCACGCCCGGACAGCAGGTGTATCGGGCTTCGATGACGGTGCGCCAGGCCGTCGCGGTTGCCGGCGGCTTCAGCCTGTTGCGCTCTCGCGGCCAGCAGGCCGGCGCCATCGATCCGGCGGATCTCCTGCGCGACTATCAGTCCCTCGCCACGGAATACACCAAGGAATACTTCCATATTATCCGCACCAACGCGGAACTTGATGGCCGCGACACCTTCGATCAATCCGCACCGAGCGATATTTCCTTGCCCGCATCCGTGATCGATTCAGTTGTGCGGTCGGAGGCGGAGTCCCTGAAAACGTCGCAAGGCGACTACCGCACGGAACTGCGTTTTCTGGCGGACGCGGTAAAACAATCGGACGCGCAGTTCGTAACGCTCAAAAAACAGCACGACGGTGAAGAAAAGGGCGTTCAGGCCGATGAGGAAGAACTCGAACGGGTCATGAAGGCGTTCGGTTCGGGACTACTGGCAAGTCCTCGTGTCAGCGAAAGCCGGCGCGCCCTTTTGCTGTCGTCGACGCGACGCCTGCAGACCAGCGTCGAGCTCATGCGGCTCCAGCGCCAGCGCGAGGATTTCCTGAGGCAGATGGAAAGGGTTACGAGCCAACGAACCATCAATCTGCTCAAGGAGCAGAAAGATTCCAGCGTTCGCCTGGCGGACCTGCGGGTGAGAATGCAAGCGCTGAGTCAAAAGCTGCAGCCCGTAGGTGGCACGGGAGCCATCCCCATAGGGACAAGCGATCTGCATCCGGAGGTGACTGTCGTGCGAAGGCTCGGCCAGCGATGGGACAGGATCGCCGCGTCCGTCGATTTCGATGTAGAGCCCGGTGACGTAATCGAAGTCGCGTTGCGCCCGTCGGCGACCTCCAAGATGTCAAATTGATGGCGAAAAGGGGGTACCCCTTTGAGTGCCGCCTCTGTGGCTCTTGGCCGAGGGCCTAGATCAAATCTGCACGCTAAAGGCGTACAACGCTTTCCCATCGCGCTCATCCCTTTCAGACTCAATATCCAGCTCAAATTCCAGCAACCGTCCGCACGCGATCAGCTGCCTCGATCGCGTGGGGCAACGGGGTTACCCCCCATTGAACATTTACAGGCCCCAGTGAAATTGGAATGGTCTTGGCGCAATCAATCCATCGGCTAGCGCTGTGGGGGACCGACATGTTGAACTTAAGCCAGAGTGCCACATTGCCAAGGACAATCGCTTCGCATCATCAATCTACTGAATCGGTATTTAATATCTCGAATCGCGCTCCACCCATCCTTTCCGAAGCCGATTCTCATGACAAACTTGACGGCCTGCGCGCAGTACTCGCGCGCATTGGCTGCGGGCAGGTCTTGCTTAGGCGCGGCCGCGTCGTTGAACTCAGCGCAACCGGCCGCTCAATATTGGAGCGCGAATCCAGACACGGTGCCGGCCATGAAACCCTCTATGGCTCCGTAAAGCAGCTGGTGAACCGCGCGGGCGCACAAATTCCCGTCGGCTCTACATCGTGGCTGGCGACGTCTGCCAAGGAAGGCTTCACCGCGCTTGTAAATCAGATCGCGAATGCATGGTCCGATGAGACTATTGCAATCATCTTGCTGGATCTCGACGTTCACCCGGAGCCCTCACCTCGGACGCTGCAGCGCTTGTTTGGATTCACGGCCGCCGAAACTCAGCTCGCCGTCGAATTGGCACGAGGCCACAATTTGCTCGATATTGCTCGTGCTCGACGACTGAGCCGAACGACAGTACGCTCACAGTTGGCCTCCTTGTTCGTCAAGACACAGACGCGACGGCAGGCGGACCTGGTCGCATTGCTCGGACGCGTCGCCATCTTGCCGTAGCGCTCGGTAGACCGAGTCCCACGGTTTGGCGTCTTCTCTCGGCTTCAATCGATCTTGAAAAGCCCACGGCACGGTTGCTGGACTATGCTTCCGTGATCACCTGAACGTTCTTTTTCCGACGCCTCATTCGAATAAGCGACGGGATTCACTTTTGTCACCGGTGTCATTCGAATGAATGAAGACAGTTCTTGATCTCCTCCTAAGCTCTGCCGGTCCGCACATCCTACAAGAAGACGGACGTCGTTCGTACTATCTCCGGTTTCGGCGAGGTTGCGTCCGGGACCGAAAGGAAACAGCATGGCGCTGCACTTGCTTTGCGTGGGAGGCGAGGATCACGCTCTGCGGATCCCGTTCCTGACAGCTCTGCGAAATCGCGGCTTGCGAGTGAGCGCTGCTGGCACGGGCGCCGTGTTCCCGTTCGCAAAGAACGGCATTCAGTATCATCGCTACGATTTCGATAGATTCGGCGGGGGCTTTTCCGACCGCACCGCCATGGGTCAGCTCTCGCAATTGGTGAACCGCGTTCGGCCGGATGTTGTTCAGACCTTCGATACCAAACCAAACCTGTTTGCACCTCTTGCGATTCGAGGCGAGATTCCGGTGGTACGCACCATCAACGGAATGGGATGGGTCTTTTCCTCGACAGACTTGAAAGCCCTGGCGTTTCGACCGGTCTATCTGGCGATGCAGCGGCTGGCCGCTTGCTGGACCGCGGCGACGGTGTTCCAGAACAAAGCCGATAGCGGCTTCTTCCACCGCTACCATCTGCTTGGAAATAGCTCCTCTGCCGTCATCGGAAGCTCGGGGATCGATGTCGAGGCTTTCGAGACAGCACGGACGGAGACGGCCACCACCTCCGAGCTACGTGCCCAGTTGGGGCTGGACGACGCCGAGGTCGTCCTCACCGTGAGCCGATTGACTGTACAGAAGGGCATACCGACCCTTCTTGAAGCGGCGAAGATCGTCCACGAGGCACGACCCAAGGTTCGCTTTCTGCTCGTCGGTCCGCGGGAGAGCGAGGGACCGTTCGCCGTGGATCAGGCATTGATAGAGCGGCATGCACCATACGTGATCGCGACCGGCGCGAGATCCGATGTTCCGGCCCTTCTCGGGATTGCAGATCTCTTTGCCTTTCCAACTGAGTATCGCGAAGGTATTCCGCGCGTTCTGCTGGAAGCCGGCTTGGCCGGGGTGCCAATCGTCGCCTCGCGCATGCCCGGCTGCGATGATGTCGTGGCCGAGAACTGGAATGGCCGTCTCGTTCCGCCGCGCGACCCACGCGCGCTCGCCGCCGCAATTCTTGACCTTCTTCAAGATCCCGCTCGCGCAAGAGCCATGGGTCGGCGCTCCATCGACCTGGTGCGTCGTGAATTCGATCTGAATGTCGTGGCCGACCGCTATGCCGAGCTTTACAGGCAACTGCTTTCCCCCGGCAGTCCAGGTGATGAACGAGCGACGCGGCAGAACTGCAGTGAAATACAATGATTGGCAGCGCGCTTCTTGCCCTTGGCCTCGTACTCGGGACAGCTTCACAGCTGCGGCTTCCCGGTGTCCCGCTGGGGATTGGCGAGGTCTGCCTCGTCCTGTGGCTCTGCCTCGCATCGTTGCACGTCTTGACCGGCAGCAGCGTCCGCAACGCCAGAGCTCTGCTCTGGCTCGGCACATTTTGGGTCTGCTTTGCGCTTATCCTAAGTCTCGGGGCATGCCTGGCACTTCTGCGCCTAGAGATCATGGACCCCGCGACAGTGCTGCACGATACCTTCGCGTATCTGCTCGTCGCAGCCTTCAGTTGCTTGGTCGCCGCGACCATGAAATCCGACGGTACCCTACGCCAAACGCAATGGTTCCTGATCGCATTCTGGAACATCGCCCTGGTCGTGCAGCTTGCTTTGGGCTGGGAATTCATCCGCATGTCGTCGGTTTATCCATGGTATTGGGATCGGTTTCGAGGCTGGTCGGAGAACCCCAATCAGCTTGCGCTCTACTGTGCCGTTTTGACGCCGCTGTCGCTTCACCTCGTTCTTTCGGCCAAGGGATTTGGCCGTCTCGCGGCAGCGTTCAGCTGCCTCGCATCCTTCGTCGTTGGCCGGTTGACCAAGAGCGATACATTCCTTGTCGCAATGGCGCTTTCGACCCCCCTGTTTATTGTGCTGCGCTTGCGAAACTGGCTGACCTCACCCGAGCATCGATTAAGCCTGCGGTTTGCAGCAGCGGCGTTTGTCGCCATCGCCATCGTTCCGCTCGCGCTATCGCTAGCGCCCTATGCTGCAGCAACGGCCGATGACGTTGAAGGGCTGGCCGCCAGCATGATGAAGGATCACGGCGACCAAGCAACGAAGTCAAGCGCGACACTGCGGATGCAACTTTGGCAGGACGCGCTGTATATCGGGCTGGAAACCGGATCGCTCGGACTTGGACCGGGGCCGCATCTGGAGAAACCGACCGGCATCACTGACAAGGGTGTTCCACTTCCCTTGGAGGCTCACAACACGCTGATGGACGTGTTCACCCAAGCGGGCCTGCTCGGCGTGATCGCCGTTGTCAGCTTCTTCGCCGGCACTTTCGTGCTCCTGCTTCGCGCGAAGCACGACGCCTTGGCGATCCTGATCGTTGCGCTCGCCATTTTCAGCATCAGCCATTTTGTCCTGCGCCACCCGATCGTGTGGTTCGCGCTCGCTCTCAGCCTGATTCTAGGCTCGGGGCGCGCGCCGTCGCTGCATGCGCGCATTGGAACCTGAACCATGTGTGGGATCACCGGGATACTTCAGACGCCGCATGCTTCTCGATCCGCCGATTTGGCCGCGATCGGACCAATGACAACTCGCCTGCGCCACCGCGGGCCGGATGCCGACGGATACTGGTCCGATCATGACGCCGGAGTTGCGTTCGGGCATCGCAGGCTCGCCATCATCGACCTTACCGACGCGGGCCGGCAGCCGATGTTTTCGCACAGCGGCCGGTTCGTCATTACGTTCAATGGCGAGATCTACAATTACAGATCGTTGCGGCGGGAACTTGAACGCCAAGGCCAGAACTTCGTCGGCAATAGCGATACGGAGGTCCTGCTGGCGATGATCGAGAGGTGGGGGCTTGAGACGGCCCTGCGGCGGAGCAACGGAATGTTCGCTATCGGCCTGTGGGATCGCTGGGACCGCATTCTGCATTTGGCCCGTGATCGAATGGGAAAGAAGCCCCTCTACGTCGCGCGGACGCCGAATGCCGTCGTCTTTGCTTCAGAGCTGAAAGCCATCGCCGCCTTCCCGGACTTTCGTCCCGCGATCGATTCGCGCTCGGTCGCTGAATTTCTCGGTCGGGGATGGTTACCGGAGGACCATTGTATATGGCAAGACGTCTTCAAGCTTCCGCCCGGTAGTATTCTGTCCTTTGGTGCTGGCGATCTTCTGGCTTTGCAGGACGCTGCAACGCTGCGGACGAGGGCATATTCCTGGTGGTCGCTGATCGATGTCGCCAGGAAGGGCCGTACCGCGTCGGCTCCCGCCGATGATCACCAACTGGTGTCGCATGCCAGCGAGCTACTTCACGCCGCGGTGGCCGACCGCATGATCGCTGACGTGCCGATCGGGTTATTTTTGTCGGGCGGCATCGACAGCTCGACCGTCGTCGCTCTGATGCAATCTCAATCCAGCCGACCCGTCCGCACGTACACGATCGGCTTCGGCGAGCGCGGCTTCGACGAGGCGGCCAATGCTGCGGCCGTAGCGCGCCATCTCGGCACAAGTCACACCGAGCTACGCCTCACGCCCGCGGAAGCCAGAGCGGTCATTCCCGAACTTCCGACGATTTGGGACGAGCCGTTTGCCGATGAGTCGCAAATTCCCACGCTGCTTCTGTCTCGGCTCGCTCGGCAAGAGGTAACTGTTGCTTTGTCCGGCGATGGCGGCGACGAATGCTTCGCCGGATATTCCAGGCATCTTCTGTCCGCCCGTCTGGCTCCTCTCCTGACCACGAACCGATCGCTTCGGAAAGTGGCGGCAGCCGGCGTGGCGCTGCTCGGACGCGGCCTGCGGGAGAGCGTTGCGGACGCGCTTTTCCTTCCAGATCGGTTGCAGCGGATGATCCAGGGCGATCGGCTCAACCGCCTGGCGCAGCTTCTCGGAGGCAATGACGTTGACGAGATGTACCGCCGAACGACGCGGCTTTCTGAACTGCAATTGACGCCGGAACAGACGGCCGCCGGTTCGGGATCGGTGCCGCCGCTCAACGATCTTCTGTCCGACTTTATCGTCCGCGACATGCTGGAGTATCTGCCTAGCGATATTCTGGTGAAACTCGATCGCGCCAGCATGGCGACCAGCCTGGAGGCACGTTGCCCGATCCTCGACCATCGGGTTGTCGAGTTCTGCTGGACATTGCCGAACACCGCGAAGGTGCGCCATGGCCAAGGCAAATGGCTCTTGCGGCAGGTCCTCAGCCGCTACCTGCCACGCCACCTCTTCGATCGCCCAAAACAGGGATTCGACGTACCTATCGGCGCCTGGTTGAGGGGGCCACTTCGTTCGTGGGCGGCGGACCTCCTTTCCGAGTCGCGTTCTTCGCCACCAGCATTTGCTGGACGCCGCGCGGGTCCAGAACTGCTGGCTCGAGCATCTAAGCGGCCGCCGCGATCACTCGCGAACGCTCTGGGCGGTCCTGATGCTGCAGTCCTGGCTGGAGACGACAGTTGGATACGGGGCGTCCCGAACAGCGGACGTCCTGGAACCTGCGCAGTAGAGGAGCGCGCAATGGAAGCGTTGACAGGTAAACGGATTCGACCACTGACCATTCTTTCGCAAGAATGGCCAAAAACCGAACCGAATCCCCCTGACGACGCCGTCAAGACACTGAAGCAGGTGCTGGACAGCATCAGGCGCTACAGGCCCTTTATCCTCAGGATGATTATTGTGGGCGCCCTGCTCGCCGTACTTGGCAGCCTTTTTATGTCCCCCTCCTACATGGCGACCGCGCAGCTTGCCGTGCACGCGCGAAGCGACGCTCCCGGCCCCGCTGGCAATCCCGCCGCACCTACTGCCGGCTCCGATGATTCCACCATCGACACACACGTCACGGTCTTGTTGTCCGAGGCCTATCTGCGACGACTCCTGCCAACGCTGAGGGCGCTCGATGGTGCAGAGAACGACAGCGCACGGTCGTTCTTCCGCACCGCATGGTCAAAGATCAAGGAACTGCTCTTTATCGGCCAACGTCAGCCGAGCGACGGCAGGGCAATAGCTGCGTTGAAGGGCCCTCTGAAAGCCAGTCAGGAACGCCGATCCAGGATCATCAGTGTCATATACACGGACGCCGATCCGAAACGGGCTGCGGAAGTCGCAAACTTGGTTGCACGGTCCTATGTCAATGAACTCGTCCGACAGAAACAGGCCGTAGAGGCGCAGGCTCTGGACGCGATTGCCGTACAATCGGCCGCGGTTCAGCGCGACTTGTCGAAGGCACAGGTGGAACTGGACGCCAGCCGCCTTGGCCAGACTTCGCCATCGCAGAGAGCCGCCCTGGAGTGGCAGATGACCACGTTGGCACAGCAGTTCGAAACGCTGCTGCGACGGCGGCAGGAACTGACCACGAAGGGCGTGGGCACCGAACCAGAAGTGACTCTGATCGCGGAAGCCTCGCCGCCGGACCTTCCCAGCTCGTTGAACCCGTTCCTCCTCGTTCCTCCCATCACGATTGCCTTCGCCTTGTTTGCATGCCTGCTCGCAGTTATCCTCCATCGCTTTGATCGAACTCTGCATACCGAGGCCGAAGCCGCAGAAGCGTTGCGCATTCCGTGCGCCGGACTGATACCCTCGATCCCGCGCGAGCTGAGTAGACAGCCTCGACGCATTTTGGAGAAACCCGCGATCGCGTACACCAAAGCAATTCGCTCTACCGTCGTATCTCTATTGGCTTCTGATCCAGTCGCCTCGCAGTCGCAGCGAATTGTCCTCGTGACATCCAGTATTCGCGGGGAAGGTAAGAGTGCGGTTTCGTGGAGTTTTGGCTTCTACGCTGCACAACTTGGACAACGCGTTCTATTCCTGGACTTCGGTCAATTGTCCCGTCGACCCGGCGGCGACACCGCGGATCTATTCAGAGTGTTGGCGCACGACCATCCGCTTGCCGATGCGATCCAACACATCCAGGAACTTGGCATCGATTATTTGTCGGCAGGATTATCCGACGGAAATCGCCTCTGGCTGCTGGCAAATCCAAAGATGTCTTTGCTGTTCGAGCAGTTGAGAGACACCTACGATCTCGTGGTCATCAATGCTCCCTCACTGCAGGACGCGCCGGAAGTAAGACTTCTGGCTCGTTGGGCGGACCATGTCCTGCTTGCTGTCCGCGCCGGAAGCACCAATCGGGATATAGCACAGACCGCGTTGCATCAGTTCGCTCGAACTGGGGACCTCAATGCCAATACCCAGTTCTGGTCAGTCCTGACTCGCAGATACCCATCGGAGCCCGAGCCGTCGGATATGGAACGGTTGCCCCAGTCGACTTTGATGATGCGTTACCGATGGCTGAAGGCGGCCGTGGCACGATGGATGATGATTAATCCGGTAATCGACGTTTCCGACTCTGCACAACCTAATTTGAGGCCCCATAACTTATCAGCAAGCGACCGAGGCGCGCATGATCGTCGAGACTTTCGGACCACTGGCTGAGGCAAGACGACGTCCGGCCAAGCACTGGCTGACCGTCTTTGCGATTCTGAATTTTTCGTCGACCCCACGCCAGGTATCGCCGTCAATTTTGCGAGCAGCAAGAAGACCCAGAACGCTAGGCGTATCCTTCATTCTAACCATGCCCACACTGAATTGATATCGTAGTTTGGGCCGAAAATGATGAGGACCTTCATGCAGGCTCAGACGGCTCAGACAGCTATTGGTGCACATTTGTCAGATAACACGTGGGGTCTTTTGGACCCGAACCTACCCTTTAGAGCCCAGAGGGAACCCGCAAGGCTTCTCTGGATGAACTCTCCTGAAATGCCTCTCGATCTGCAAGGCCCTATCGATCGGCCGTTCGACCGCATGGGAGCCGACTTCGCGGGTGCGCCCGCGATCGAGCACCTCAAGGCGGTCGCAAGGAGATTTGCTGACAGAATCGCCATGAGCGATGGCACCCACCACGTCACCTACTCGGACTTTCTGGCGAGAGCTCTGAGACTGGCCCAAGCGATTGCCGCAGTGACCTCCGAAGGCGAGGCCGTCGGATCGTTTTTGGGCAATTCGGTCTGGCAGCCGATCGCTATGCTGGCATGTATGGCTGCTGGGAGGCTCCTGGTCCCGCTCAATACACGCGATCCGGCCCGCCGACTGGCGGATATCGCCGCGGCTGCGCGGATTTCTGTGCTGATCGGTGAGGGCGAAGCTAGTGCTGCCGAATGGATCGAAGCCAGCAAACTACGTTGGATCGATATTGAACCTATTAGCGAGCGGACCGTCGCGAGTCCTCCACTTCCGGCAGTCTCCGTGGATGCGCCTGCTCTTGTGCTCTATACATCGGGCAGCACCGGGCAACCAAAGGGAGTTGTGAACAGTCAACGCAGCCTGCTCCAGCGTGTCCAGCAATATGTGGACGCATGTCACACTGACGCCACCGACGTGTTCATGCCTCTGAGTGGACCCACGACGATCGCTGGCTGCCGAGAGATGCTGTCGGCCTTGTTGACCGGCGCAAGACTGCACATCGTGGACGTCGAGGCCCTCGGCCTGCGCGGCCTGCTGCGTCAGATGCGCTCGCAGCGGGTAACGATTACCTATATCGTCCCTACCCTGCTGCGGGCGTTAATTACGGCCAGCGAGCCAGGCGATTTTGAATCGCTTCGCATTGTTCGCATCGGCGGCGAGAAGGTGCTGTGGACCGATATCGCTCTCGTCCGGAAAGTGGTGCGGCCCGCCTGCTTCATCCAGGTCAGCTATTTGTCGACCGAGACGACCGGCACGCAGTGGTTCATTCCCCACGATTGGGACGAGCAGGACGTCACTGTCCCCGTTGGCTATTTGCTTCCGGGGATCTCGTTCGCCATCTTGGATGAAGATGGGGAATCAGTCCCGATCGGCGACGTCGGAGAACTGGTCATCAGGAGCAGGTACGTTCTGCTCGGTTATTGGGAAAATGGCCAACTTTCCCCTGCACTGCCTGATACGGATGATCAGCTTTCTCGCGTCTTCCCGACAGGCGACCTCGTTACTCTCGACGCGCGCGGACTGATGCGGGTGGTCGGACGAAAAGGACGTCAGCTCAAGATCAATGGTCGGCGTGTCGAGCCGGCCGAACTCGAGACCGTCCTGCGCAAAATTCCCTATGTGAGGGACGCCGTCACCATCGTTACGGACGCGAACGAACTGGTTGTCTTTGCATCATCCGGCGATCCAGCAAGGTCGACTTTCACAACCGATATTCGAAACGTGGTCAGGCAGACGCTTCCTACGGCATTGCATCCAACCAGGCTGCACGAAATCGCAGAGATTCCGCGCATCGCTGGAGGAAAGGTGGACGCCGCAAGACTGAAGGTGCTTGATCTGGAGAACAGAAAGAGTTCACCCGCGCCTCGGCTGCCAGCGATGAACGGAATAATGGAAGCCGAGGAGGTCGTGCAACAGGTGTGGACTAGCATCCTCGGTACGGCCGACGCCGCTGGTCGCTGGGACGAGGCAGGCGGCGATTCCCTGAAGCTTTTGCGTTGCGTCTTGGGCCTGGAAGAGCTAACCGGCAGAGAGCTCAATATGGAAGCCTTCACGGTGGACATGAGCGCAGCCGACATGATTCACGTCCTCGTCACCGACGCTCGACCGGAGCGGAGACAACAGGATGTGGAGATTCTCCCCCATCTTGTGATGTTGCCGGGTTCAATGGGTTACGGCCCGAGCCTGGCAGCATTCGGCGCGCAATTGAGCAAGGTGGCTCATGTGATCCCGATCCGCTACCCGGATCTGACCGCGACCCTCACCGGGTGCGGCTCGGTCGACGACATGGCTGCATTGGCGATGGAGCAAATCAAAGCCGCGCAACCTCGCGGCGACATACGATTGATCGGCTATTCATTGGGGGGCGGCGTGGCCTTTGAAGTCGCCACCCGGCTGATCGTAGAAGGTCGATCGGTAAAATTCCTCGGAATTCTGGACACGAATATCGGCCCGCGTAAGCACAACTATCGTGAGACACTGTCGCGTACGCTGCAGCGAATTGGATCGCACCGGGTCACCATCTACCGAATGCTTTGTCGCGCTATCTCGAAATGCGTTGTTCGCCTGGGATGGCAGGTGCCGTTCTGCCGACTTCTGGAATCGAGGATTTGGACCCATCTACCAGGCACCCGCTTCATCCTCAGGCTGGAGCTCGAGGAAATCCTGCGAATGCAGGCATTTGACCGCTGGAGGGCAGCTAGTAAAACTCGCCTTCCAATCACTGGAACAATCTTCGCTTGTCACCGTCGCTCGTCGCAAGCGCATCTTGGGTGGGATTCTCTGTTCGCGCAGCTGGACATGATTCCGATTGCCGGCGGCCATCTTGATCTCGTTATCGACCCGCATCTGTCTGTCAACCGACCGGTCATCGAGCGAGCCATCGCGTCGTCCTATTCCTAATCTTCGGCCAATGGATCCGACAGATTGGAACGAGGCGACGCAGAGCGCAGAAGTGCGCGCACCCGGATCAAGGTCGCAGGTAACTCCAGCCTCGCTCTTGCAGCTCCATGAGCCGGACCACTCCGGATTTGGTGACCTTCGCCTGCGAGATGAGAGGGATATCTTTCGCCTCAACTTTTGCCATATTCTCTCGGGTATTCCCGCATGCTGAAAAGGTGAGCTCTGGCATGGTTTCGCTCATGGACTTGATGCGCGCTTTGACGGGAGAGGTATCATCTCGCAGCATGTGCAATCCGGGTCCAAAGGCGACCACTTCGATCTCAACCTTTTGGCCGATGTCGCTGTAATGCTGAGCTGTGTTACTGACGTTATTGAGAGCGAGATTCATCGTTGCGGGGTCATTGACGTCGACCTGTACAGAGAGCCGATGTGGCCGCGTTCGATCGGCGGGGGTGGTCATCTTGGCGTTAGCATTGATCTTTGCGGAAGTGCCGCCTTGCGCAGAACCGCTGGTTTGGGTGCTCAGCACCAGGGTGAGCCCCATGGCGGCCACGCCGGCGACGACGACGAATGATCTGTTCATGATGTTTCCTTGAGAGTGCTGGGAGTGCTGACTCAAGTGTGTGCCACAGCGTAGTCATGCGCGAATACACGGGTCAAGAATGCTTCAGAAAATGCGGGCGTGATCTACTTTATTGCCACGATTAGTGCATCTACCTCGTTGTGACTACCTCCATTGCGACATCGACAAACGGCCGACGAAGGCAGTGTCATGAAAAATAATCACATCTAAAAGCCAACCTGAGTTGTCACGATGGGGTCACAGGCAATTGAGGCAGCATCGCAGGAACGGAAACCGGTTGAGGGTTCACGCGTAACAAGCAGAGCCGCTGCGCGTGCCTCTGCTGTGGGAACTTGTATTCTGTGGCTTTTCACTGGAGCTGCGGAGGATGGACTATGCAGTGAAGGCACAATCCGCGCGCAGGCTTTCACCGCACCCACCGAAAAGGGACGAGAAGTCTCCGGGCTCTACGCCATTCGAAACGAATCCTCGCTGGTCGCCGAGACGATGGCGGTCGAGCGGCAGATTCTCGAGCGCGGGCGTGAGACCATCGACAATCCCGCAGGTCGGCTGACTCTCGTTCAACGTTCCGACGCAGCGCAAGGCACAGCCGTGCAAGCCCCTGAACCCGCTCCAGCACCGGAGCAAAAGCAAGCCCTTGAACAGGAGCAGGAACGGGACAGGGTTGAGGCCCTTGCAGGTACGCTTACCTCGTCCCTCCGAGCAGAGCTCAATGCCGTCCAGTCGGCCGCGGAAGCGGCGAGGATCAAGCAAAGACAGGAGCAAGATCGGGCAGACAGCCTTGCGCGTGAACTTGCGACCCTCCGGGCGGAACTCGATACGGCGCGGTTCATAGGCAAGGAAGCTGCCCAGGCCATCGAGGTGGGGATCAGACAAACGCAAGCGCTCGAACAGGAACGAGACAGAGCAAACAACCTTGCGCGTGAGCTTACCTTCCTTCGGGCGGAACTCGACGTGGCGCGGATCGCAGTTTCGAAAGCCGTGCAAGCCGCCGAGGCGGAGGTCAAGCAAGAGCAGGCGCTCGAACAGGAGCGAGGCAGGGCAGATGACCTCGCACGTGAACTCGCGGCTCTCCGGGCGGAACTCGATACGGCGCGGAACACAGCTTCGGGGACCGCGAAAGCCACCGCGGCAGAGATCGAGCAAAAGCAGGCGCTCGAACGGGAGCGGGCCAGGGCAGACGCCCTCGCCCGTGACCTTACTTCCCTTCGGGCGGAACTCGATACAGCGCGGATCGCAGCTTCGGACGCCGCGAAAGCCACCGCGGCGGAGATCGAGCAAAAGCAGGCGCTCGAACCGAAGCTCAAACAGCAGCGAGAAAGAGCCGAGGCCCTCGCGCGTGACCTTACTTCCCTTCGGATGGAACTCGATACGGCGCGGATCGCAGCTTCGGACGCCGCGAAAGCCACCGCGGCGGAGATCGAGCAAAAGCAGGCGCTTGAACCGAAGCTCAAACAGCAACGAGACAGAGCAGAGGCCCTTGCGCGCGAACTAACCTCCCTTCGGGCAGAACTTGACGCGGCGCGTGCGGCGACCCCGGAGGCCGCGCGGATCGTCGAGGCTGCGAAGATCGAACAGAAGCGGACACTTGAAAAGGAGCGCGACAAGACCGAGACGCTCGCCCGCGAGCTTGCCTCGGCGCAGAAGCAGGCCGACGAGCGTTCCAAACGTCTCGCTGCCGCGCACGCTGAGGTGCTGCAGGTGACGGAGACAAACAGGGCCATCGCAGCAGAGCAGAAACTGGCTCTCGCCAGCGAACGCGAGCGTGCCGGCGCCCTTGCGCAGGAGCTTGCCTCCGTCAGGAATCAACTTGAGGCCGCAAACCGGCAGTTCGCTGCCTTGACTGCTTCTCGGGCCCTCACCTCACGCGAGCCTGCCGTTGATAGCCCGCTCGAGCGCGTGGCCCAGTTCTATTTGAAGATAACCGAGGGAAAGAGCCGCTGGCCGGAACAGACCTCTGTCCAAGCCGCCGCTTCGAACTCGGAACGGTCGTCGGCGTCAGAATTGCCGCCGGAAGCGCAGTCGACTGCTCGCGAATCCGCGCCGGAATTGGACCCGCAAGTCCCCGTGGTGTCAGAGGGATCTGCGTCGGCGAGCGCCGCTACCCGCTCCCTTGTAGACGAACAGAGGCTGCTTGCTCGGGCAAACGCATTGCTCCGGCAAGCTGATATTAGCGGCGCTCGCCCGTTGCTTGAACACGCTGTTGATCGTGGCAGCGCCCGTGCCGCCTTTATGCTGGCCGAGACTTACGACGCCCGCGTGCTGCAATCGTGGCGCGCACGCGGAATCCCCGGCGATCTTACGAAGGCACGCGAACTGTATGAAAGGGCGCAGGCGGGCGGCATTGAGGATGCGAAGGAGCGGATCAAAATGCTGAAATAGCTGTCGGCCCGTAGCTCGGCCGCCCAGGGTAGTCAGCCGGAGAATGGAGATGCGCATGTCGCTCATAAAGCTCTCATCCACGATCGCAGTAGCGGTGCTCGGCCTTCAACTGGCCGCCAACGCCCAATCCCTCCCGACACGCGAGACGCCGGCTGCGGCGGCCACGAGGAAGGCAGACACGGCCGCGAAAGAGCGCATCAATGCATGGACGGTCGGCCTCGCCGGCGGCCTTATTGAAGGCGCTCCGCTTCGTCTCGCGGCAGAGATCGCTCGCGTCGCAAACGAGGAGGACAAGCTTCACGTCCTCCCGATCGTGACGCGCGGAGCAACGGAAAACGTCAATTCACTGCTCTATCTCAGGGGTGTTGATGCGGCGATCATCAACACGGATGCTCTTGAGGAGTATAAGGCTCAGGTCCCGTTTATCGAGCGGCGCATTGTCTACGTTCTGAGCCTCTTTCCGTCCGAATTGCACATCTTCGTCCGTCCCGAGATCCGGTCGCTCGAAGACCTCAAGGGCAAGAAGGTCAATTTCAATACGCAAGGCACGGCGGCCGCCTATTCCGGTCCGCTGATCTTCAGCCGGTTGGGTCTAAATGTGGAAAAGATGTTCATTCCGCACCAGGTCGCTTTGGAGCAAATGAAGCGAGGAGAAATCTCGGCCGTCGTGTTTGTGACGTCAAAGCCCGTTGACGCCTTTCTGAAGGGACGCTGGGATCCAGGCTTCAAGTTCCTCGCCGTCGAATACGACGCCAAATTCGAGGACTACTATCTTCCGTCATCGATCGACACGACGGACTATCCGAGCCTGGTGCCAAAGGGTGAGCGGGTAGCGACGATTGCCGTCCCCACCATCCTTGCGGCCTACAACTGGCCACAACAGTCCGACCGATACCGGCGGGTGGCGCGCCTCGTAGACCACTTGTTTAGTCGCCTCGACCGGCTGCAGTCCCCCGGTTTCGATCCGAAATGGAAGGAAGTAAACCTGCGCGCCAGGGTGCCGAGTCTCGAGCGGTTCCGGCCAGCGCAGGAATGGCTTGATCGTCCGCAGGCGGGGACAGCGGGGCTGTCACAATGAAGGGTGTGGGTGCTCTCGCTGCGGCCGTGCTTTTAACCCTGAGCCAGGCGGTGTGTGCTCAAACCGGCGATGCCGTCGATCGCCTGAAGACATGCTCGCAGTTTGAAGGCATGAACCGGTTGAAATGCGTCGACGATCTGTTGGGAGAGATGGCTGAAAAGCCTGATACCGCGCCGTCTCAAGGCCCGAACTGGATCATCAGCGAGACGACCTCGCCGGTGGACTATCGGCCGCAGATTGCGGCGCTGACGACAGCGCGCGCGGCGTCGCCAGATGCGCCATCCTCGCTCGCCATCCGTTGTCGCGCCCATCGCACGGAGTTGATAGTTTCCACAACGGGCTCCTGGAAACAGGTCCCGGATGGTGAGGTGAAGGTGGTGCACCGGATCAACGAGGAGCCGTCTGTTGAACAGCGCTGGAGAGCCGTAGAAACGGGGAAAGGTCTTGCCTTTCCAGGCGACGTCGTCCGCTTCCTGCGCTCCATGCCGGATGGCGGCCGGATTCTGGTTAAAGTGTATGCCGGTAAAGGTCTGCCATCTGAAAATACGTTTCAATTGGCCGGCCTGGAT
>Ga0193699_10000349_pt1 | contig 20839 bp, 16 predicted proteins | sample L3c2metaG_FD_160095 | JGI IMG/M metagenome (GOLD analysis project Ga0193699, IMG submission 160095) | Soil microbial communities from a riparian zone of the East river system, Colorado, United States - L3c2 | ecosystem: Environmental > Terrestrial > Soil > Riparian zone | place: USA: East...
TCATCAATGTCGACCAACCGGTCGTCCTCTCCCGCGACTGACGGGCATCTTTAGGGCCGTATACTGGTCCTGGAAGGTGAAGGCGTCCGGAATCATCAGGGCGGACTCGGCGGCCGATGCGCGAATTTGAGATGGCCTTACCGCCAACTCTTTTGGAAACCCGTCAAACTTTTTCGGCACGGACTGCGGACCGAAGATTTTAGCCATTAAGAGCGGCCACATTACGCGGCTCACAATCGGCGAAAGTGTATGGCTGATCACGTCGCCTGCTAAAGGCACAGCTGGCGATGATAGGGCCACTACGTCTCCCCTAGCGGTTGGGTAGTAGTATCCCGAGGCCAAAACCAAGCCGCGGACAAGCTCCGGATGCTTGAGTGCCAGGGCAATTGCGACCGAAGCGCCCCAGGAATGTCCCAATACCAGCGCGTGGGAAACGCCAAGCCGCTGGAGCGCTTTGTTGATCAGTTCGGCCTGTGCTACGGGGGTCCAAATAACATCACGGGGGCGATCACTGTGGCCAAAGCCGGGACGATCGAAAACAATCACGCGATAATTCTTCGCACCCCACTCGATCAGCCCGCTCGACTCAAAATCCTGAATCATGCTGCCGTTGCCGTGGAGAAGGACCAGAGGTTCCCCTGCGCCACGCTCGACGTAGTGTAGTCGAACACCGTTTATATCCAGGAACTGACCCAGCGGAGGGTTGTCGCGCATAGCTTTCTGAGCGAGATATCGGTTCGCCAAGGCGGATAGTGCCAAAGCGCCAATCGTCACCGCGGTCGCTGCCAGATAGGGACGTGTGCGAGCCGCCTCTCGGCCATGATGGAATTTGACTGCTGACAGGCGTGCTTTAGGTCCTGCTGCGTTCATGATTGCGCTCAGTGGGCGTGCACGAAGTCCCGGATATCCAGAGAAATGTTGCAGCGCCTAGTGAACAATCAACGGGCACCTTCGTTCCTGTGCATCGCAAGCTAACTTCCGCATCGGATGCGCACCGACAAGTTCCTTTGCTGCCCCGAGACGTAGCGCGATGTTCGCCAAGTCTCGGAGCGTCGGAACCGACCATGCCTAACATCCCTTGCAGATGCCTTTGACTTTCGCATCGACCTTTGCATCTTCGGCTTTAATGGCGGCATCGCCTGGAACCGGAGGCAGGGGGTTTGTTACACCATCGATGCGGCCCCCGGGTCCGACGCCCGACCCGGCTCGATTGTTGGACAATCCCGTTGAGTTGGTTGCACCGGACCCACCGGTGACAGCGCCTGTTGATCCGGAAGGGGCCGAACCGCGGCATTCGTACCTGGAAGGTATAGGCCATTCGATGGTTGATGCGCTATTCTCGCGAAGCGGTTGTACCAGTCATCGCAGGTGCCGCTTTCGTCCGCGTGAATCGTGGTACCGTTCGCGATACGAGCGCCAATGAGAAGCGGCTGCGTTTCAAGGAAAACCCCGGAGCTTTCGCTCCGGGGTTTTTGTTTGTCGCGCTCCGTTCGACGCGATCAGCTCTGCGAGTGACGCGCCATGAAGTTGTCGTAGGCGACTTCAGCGACCTGGAACCATTGGTATCCGCTGTTCGAGAAGGCCGTCAGCGATTCATAGACCTTCTTGAAGTTCGCGTTGGTCGCAGCCACTTCGGCGTGCAATTCCTTGGCCGCCTTGAAGCTCGCTTCCATGATGGCCGGCGAGAACGCGTGCAGCTTGGTGCCGCCGGCGAGCAATTTCTTCAAGGCCGGAGGATTTTGCGCGTCGTATTTCGCCATCATCCAGTTGTTGGCATAGTGACCGGCCTGCTCGAGAATATTCTGATAATGCTTCGGCAGCGCATTCCATTTGTCGAGATTGACCATGGCGAGCAGCATCGGGCCGCCCTCCCACCATCCGGGATAATAATAATGGGGAGCGACCTTGTAGAGGCCGAGCTTCTCGTCGTCATAGGGACCGACCCATTCAGCCGCGTCGATCGTGCCCTTCTCGAGCGCGGGATAAATATCGCCACCGGCCAGTTGCTGCGGCACCGTGCCGAGTTTCTGCATCACGCGGCCGGCAAAGCCGCCGATGCGGAATTTCAGTCCCTTGAGATCGTCGAGAGTGTTGATCTCCTTGCGGAACCAGCCGCCCATTTGACAGGTAGTATTGCCCCCAAGCAGCGAAGTGACGTTATAGCCCTTGTAAAATTCGTTGAGAATTTCCTTGCCGCCGCCCAGCATGTACCAGGCCTGGTTGATGCGCGCGTTCGGTCCGAACGGCACAGCCGAACCGAAGGTAAAGGTCGGGTCCTTGCCGAAGTAATAATACGAAGCCGTATGTCCCATCTCGACGGTGGCGCTTTGCACGGCGTCGAGCACCTGCAGCCCTGGCACGATTTCGCCCGCGGCAAAGGTCTGGATCTGGAATTTGTTGTCGGTCGCCTCACCGACCACTTTGGCCATCATCTCCGCGGCGCCATGCAGCGTGTCGAGCGATTTCGGCCAGCTGGTCGTCATGCGCCATTTGATCTCCGGCATCGATTGCGCGATCGCCGGCGCTGCCATGGTTGCGGCCGCCGCCGCGCCTATCCCGGTGACCTTGATAAAGTCTCGTCGTTTCATTGAGTTTCTTCCCTTGTGTGATTGCTGTTGGTTCGCCTTCGTCGCGAGGCTTGGCACCAGCATGGAACATCCGGTTCCCGATTTCCATGACGAACTGAGCTACCGCAATGCGAAAAGCCCGGCCTCCTTGCGGAGACCGGGCTTCGTGTTGCTACCTGCTTAAGGTTTAATCAGCCGCAGGCTTGAATCACCCGCGCGTGCGCGAGCGGATCATGAAGCTGTCGAAGGTATATTCAGCCACCTGCCACCACAGATACTGGTCGGAGCGGTAGGCCTGCATCGCATCGATCGACTTCTTGAAGTCCGCGTTCTTGCCGGAGATTTCAGTCCACAGCTCGTTGGTCGCCTTCAGACAGGCTTCCAATACTTCGTTGGTGAAGGGACGAAGCTGGGTGCCGCCGGCGACCAGACGCTTCAATGCCGTCGGGTTCTGCATGTCGTAACGCGCGGCCATCCAGCTGTTGGCGTTCGCCGTCGCATTGGTCAGGATCGCCTGATAGTTCTTCGGCAGCGAATTCCACTTTTCAAGGTTGGCGAACGCGTGGACGGTCGGGCCGCCTTCCCAGAAACCCGGATAGTAATAGTACTTGGCGACCTTCGCGAAGCCGAGCTTCTCGTCATCGTACGGACCGACCCACTCGGCGGCGTCGATGGTGCCCTTTTCGAGCGCCGGATAGATGTCGCCGCCGGCGAGCTGCTGCGGCACCACGCCGACCTTCTGCAGCACCTGACCGGCAATGCCGCCGATGCGCATCTTGAGGCCGGAGAGATCGGCAACGGTCTTGATCTCCTTGCGGAACCAGCCGCCCATCTGGGTGCCGGTATTGCCGCAGGGGAAACCAATGACGCCATGTTTCTTGAAGAACTCATTGCCGAGTTCCATGCCGCCGCCCTGGTACCACCAGGAATTCTGCATGCGCGCGTTGAGGCCGAACGGCACCGACGCGTAAATCGCGAAGGTCGGATCCTTGCCGACATAGTAGTAGGCGACCGTGTGGCTCATCTCGACGGTGTTGTTGGCAGTCGCGTCCAGTGCCTGCAGGCCCGGCACGATTTCACCCGCCGCGAACACCTGGATCTGGAATTTGTTGTCGGTCATTTCGGCGACGTACTTCGCCACCTGCTCAGCGCCGCCATAGATGGTGTCGAGCGACTTCGGGAAGCTCGACGTCATGCGCCATTTGATCTCAGGCGAGGATTGCGCAATCGCGGGCGAGGCAATTGCCGTGGCCGCGGCACCGGCTGCGGAAACTTTTAAAAAATCACGACGCTTCATTCAGGCATCTCCTTATTGGGGGCGTTCTTCCCAGATTTCCTGGAGCTTTTCCGTTCGGCGGCGCGAATATGGCGTCGTCCGGGCGCTCTGGCGGGCGGTCTTTAACACGGAAATTCGCCCGAGGAATACGCGACAAAGGCATGACTGCACTGATTAAACGAAAGTCGCATATGTCGGGAAGCCGGCTCAGGCGGCGGCGATCGCGCCCTGCAGCTGATCGCGGACTTTTGAGCCGATCTCCCGATAGATCGCCGCATAGGGGCCGTCCGGTTCGCTGTCCACCACGGGTGTGCCTGCATCGGAGGTGGCGCGAATCGACATGTGCAGCGGGATTTCGCCCAAAAACGGCACGCCCATCCGTTCGGCTTCGTGCCGCGCCCCGCCGTGACCGAAAATGTCCGATCGGGTGCCGCATTGCGGGCACTGGAAATAGCTCATGTTCTCGACGATGCCGAGGACGGGCACATTGACCTTCTTGAACATCGCCAGGCCGCGCCGCGCGTCGATCAGCGACAGGTCCTGCGGGGTCGAGATGATGACCGCGCCCTTCAGCGGCACATTCTGCGCCAGCGTCAGTTGGGCATCGCCGGTACCCGGAGGCATGTCGACGACGAGAATGTCCAGCGTGCCCCACGCCACGTCGCGCAGCATCTGGGTGATCGCCGACATCACCATCGGGCCCCGCCAGATCATCGCGGTCTCCTCCTCGACCAGAAAGCCGATCGACATGATGGCAAGGCCGAAGCGCTGAATCGGAATCATCTTCTTGTCGGCATTCAACGCCGGCTTCTCGCGAATGCCGGTCAGCCGCGGCACCGACGGCCCATAGATGTCGGCGTCGAGCAGGCCGACGCGCAGACCGAGATCGCGCAAGCCCAGCGCCAGATTGAGCGCGGTGGTCGATTTTCCGACCCCGCCCTTGCCCGAGGCCACCGCGATCACGGCGGCAATGCCGGGAATCTCCGACTGCTTCGACATCGGCGACACCGGACTTTGCGGCGGCCGATGGCTGGAGACGGGTTGCACGCCGTGCGCATGGCGATGCGGCGCCGGTGGCGCGGCCGGGGAACCGGGCTTGCGTTCGGCGGTCAGCGCGATCATCGCGACGGTGACGCCGGGAATCGCGCGCACCGCCGATTCCGCCTGCGCCCGAACGCTTTCCCAGGCCCGGGCCTCGGCGGCATCGACATTGATCGAGAAGAACACCTTGCCGTCATTGGCGGTGATGGCCGACAGCACATTGGCATCGGTCAAGGCGACGCCGCGCGGCGACGCCACCTTGGCCAGGGCATCCAAAACCTGCTGCTGCGTCACGCTCAATGCGTATCTCCCGGGGCCTGCATCCGAAGGGGACAGATAGAGCGATCCGGCACAAAAGGATACCGCTCTTGCGCGCCATCAGGCCTGCGCAACGGGATAGCCCGGGCCCTCAGACTGGCTCCTTGGACATTTCATAGTTGAGTTCGATCATCACGCCGTTGGGGTCGGTGACGAAAATCTGCCAAACCTCGACACCGGGCACCTCGCGGACGTCGAACGGCAAATTCCTGGACGTAAGCCGCGCTTTCATGCCGGCAAAACCCCGGCTCGCAAAGGCGACATGGTGGACAACGCCGGAATCGGGCTTCTGTTGCTCGTCGGTGCGCGAAATATCGACGAGATGAACCACCGGCTTGCCTTCGCTGTACATCCAGGCGCCGGGGAACGGGAAATTGGGCCGGTCGCCGTTCTTGAGGTCCAGGACCTCCTCGTAGAACCGAACCGTGTCGCCGAGCTTCCGGGTCCGGATGTTGAAATGATCGAGCACGCCTACGCTCATGCGATGTCACTCCCTGGCTGTTGAAATCCCCGTCGTCGAAGACCCGATCCTAGCACAAATCCCTGCCCGCCCGGCAAACGGGGGCGTTGCCCTTCGGGCTGCAGGGTTTATTGTGCGGCCTTCCGCATCCTGTTAAGGGCCGGTTCGAAGACGAACTGCCCCTACTCCCTCCCCAGAACACGGTCCGGCTACTCAATGCCGGCAAAACCCCAAGGTTGCTCACATGGCTAAAGTCGCTTTTCTCGGTCTCGGCGTTATGGGTTTTCCCATGGCAGGACATCTGGTGGCCAAAGGCGGCCACGAGGTGACGGTCTTCAACCGGACGCCGGCCAAGGCCAAGGCGTGGGCCGAGAAATTCGGCGGCAAGACCGCTGCGACACCGAAGGCCGCCGCCGAAGGCCAGGATTTTGTCATGGCCTGCGTCGGCAACGATAACGATTTGCGGGCGATCACGCTTGGCGCCGACGGTGCCTTCGCGGGCATGAAGAAGGGCGCAACTTTCGTCGACCACACCACGGCTTCGGCCGACGTCGCGCGTGAACTCGACGCCGAGGCGACCAAACGCGGCTTCAAATTCATCGACGCGCCGGTGTCCGGCGGCCAGGCCGGCGCCGAAAATGGCGTGCTGACGGTGATGTGCGGCGGCACCCCGGAGGCCTTTGCCGGCGCCGAGCCTGTCATCGCGGCCTATGCCCGGATGTGCAAGCTGCTGGGGCCCGCAGGCTCCGGGCAATTGACAAAAATGGTGAACCAGATCTGCATTGCCGGACTGGTCGAAGGCCTTTCGGAAGGAATTCATTTCGCCAAGAAGGCCGGGCTCGACGTCAACGCCGTGATCGACACCATCTCGAAGGGGGCAGCGCAGTCCTGGCAGATGGAAAACCGCTACAAGGCCATGAATGAGGGAAAATTCGATTTCGGTTTTGCCGTGGAATGGATGCGCAAGGATCTCATGATCTCTCTCGCCGAGGCCCGACGCAATGGCGCGAGCCTCCCCGTCACCGCGCTGGTCAACGAGTTCTATTCCGAGGTCGAGAAGATGGGCGGCAAGCGCTGGGACACGTGCAGCCTGTTGGCGCGGCTGGAACGCTGAGACTCCGCCCTGTTCATCTGTCAGGGAAATGTGAAGTCGGGCGACCAACGGAGTTCGCCGAGCGTTCGGAGGAAAAGCGGCGCGTTGGCGAAGCGCTGCTCCGGGAAGCGGACCAACCTTGCCGCCGTTTGTCATCTTTCCTGCTGAACCCGAGTCGGCTTCGACCGGCTCGGGTTTCGCTGTTTGTGCTATTGAAGAATGCTACTGCTTGCTCGGGTCATCGGCTGGATTAACGTAAGTTATCGCGAATGGCCCTTGACCTTGAATTTGAACGACGGAAGGAGTGCTTGCCCAACCATAGTGGTTCATTTTGGCAGGTGCTTCGCCGAATCCGCCCGCCGTTAGCTCTATCGCTTTTGTCTCATCAAGTTTGTCGCCCATTCCGATGTGAAAGTTGCCTGATACCACGGTAAGCGTTTCAGTCGTTGGATGATTATGCGCGGGAACTTTATAACCGCTCGGCATTTTTAGGCGAAGAACGAACGGAGCATCTTTGGCGGGGTCCCCCGAGAGAACGGTGATTTCCGCTCCCTTCGGCAACGCGGGAGGTGCCGGTCCCCATTTGAGGTCACCAGAGTTGATTGGCATTTTCATATCATCGGCAATGGCCGTGTTCGCACCTGCCAAGACAAAAGCCAAAGCGATCAATCGGCGGAGCATGATTGCCTCCTTTTTTGGTGAAGCATCATTCTGAGACAACGGTGAACCAAGTTCAACTGAATTGCCGGCCTCCATTTCGCCGATTGCTAGTCCCATCAAAAAGCGACAGCGACGCTGACCTTGGATTGTCAACGGTGAATGAAAAGATGTGGAACGACGGCGGCGCAATCATGGATCTTGCGATGCCCGCTTTGCACCGATGGGCCGACATCGCCAGGCGTCATCACCAAGTGCGAAAAGTGCCAACAACGCAAATAAGCAGGCTTACTCAATGATGCGGTCGGCCATGACAAGGAGGCTGGATGGGAATCTCTATCTCCAGCGTCCTTGCTGTCTTGAGGTTGATAGACAGCTGAAATTTCGTTGGTTGCTCAATGGGCAAATCGGCTGGCTTGGCACCCTTTAAGATTTTGCTGACCAAGACCGCCGCGGTACGAAAGACTTCGTCGGTGGCGTTAGGTAGAACATATCTGTTGCCGCCCCTTTGTCCGATTGTCGGGTTACATCGGAAGTGGCTGGTCGCCGGTCTTGCCGGACCTCACGATCAAGATAGTCTGCAACTCTGGTCAAAGGGAGCAAATGCCATGTCGAGAACGCTGACCCGCCGCGCGGTGATAGGGGGAGGAGCCGCGCTGGGCTCCCTCACCATCGTCAGCCGCACCGGTCTTGCCGCCGACTTCAAGTTCCGCCAATTCCACAATCAGGCCCTCTCGAGTCCGCTGCACAAACGGCTGGTCGAGATGTGGGTGGCGGTGAAGACGGAGACCAACGGCCGCGTCGACACCGAGGTGTTCGCGGAGAATGCGGGCATTCAGGGCTCGGACCCGGCTGCGCTCAAGATGGTGATCTCCGGCGAACTCGACTTCTTCACGCTGATGGGCGGCATTCTGGGCCAGGCTGTGCCAGTCGCCGAAGCGCAGCAGGTGCCATTCGCCTTCAAGATGGCGGGCGACGCTCACGCTGCCGCGGACGGTGCGCTCGGCGCCTATCTGCGCGAGGAAATGGCGGCGAAAGGTTTGTACGGATTTCCGGTGATGGCCTTCGATAACGGCATGCGTCAGACGTCGACCACCAGTCGGCCGATCGTAGTTCCAAAGGATTTCGACGGCATCCGCATCCGCTTGCCCGCCGGGCAAATGTTCGCCGACACGTTTAAGGCTCTCGGTGCCGAGCCGGTGACCATCAACGTCAACCTGATCTACGACGGGCTCAAAGACGGCAAGGTCAATGCTCAGGAAAATCCCCTGGCCGTCACGGAGGTATTCAAGCTCTACGAAGTGCAGAGACACATGGCCATGACCAACCACATGTGGTCGGGCTTCAACCTGATGGCCAACCTCGCTCTCTGGCGGAAGCTGCCGGCCGATATCCAGGCCGTGATTGAGCGCAACGCCACGAAGTACGTGCGCCTGCAGCGCGAAGACCAGGGTGCATTTAACGGCGGCCTGCGCAAGACGCTGACCGAGCGTGGCATGGTGTTCAACGACGTGGACCAGGAGCTGTTCCGCGCCCGCATGGCCCCTGTCTACGCCGTCTGGAAAGAGAAACTCGGCGCCAAGTGCTGGTCCCTGCTCGAAGGGCACGTCGGGAAGCTCGGATGAAGTACGACCTGACAAAAATCAACGGAGGTAGAGGAAGACCACGATCAATCGGCGCAAAGGTCGGTCGATGATGCTGATACTCAAGGCGTCTTCGTGCGCCTGCTTCTTGGTCGCAATAGTTGGCGGCCTCTTCGGCTCCCGATGTCGCCTATTGGCACTTAGCTGACGTCGATGTTTTGGCAAATGTCCGCTTTGCGCTGCCGGCTCAACCGGACATGCCCTCAAGGTCGCTTTTGACCCGAAGCGAACATCTCCTCTCGAGAAAAGGGAGGCGGCCCGATCAGAGCCGCCTCCGCCAACATGGAGCGCTGTGCCGGTCAAGGCGACTACAAAGATTACTTACTGTTCAAAATCGCTTCATTCAAACCAGGCGCCGCCAACCAGATTCGAGAATAAATTCGTATTTAATTGGCAAGTCCGCGCGGGCCGCTATTTCTACGGCTATCACCTTCCTGTGCAGTATCGCACACGAGAAGGCTCCGCGATCTGTAGAACTACCTGATTCCAGAAGCCTGGCTTTGGCTGAGCCTGCTGCTCAATGGCACAATTCGGTATGCTGGGACATCTCGTGTGAAGGAATAAAGGGATGGCCAGCGGACCCTCTGAAAAAGATCGTGCGATCCGGCTTTCGACCGAACTGTTCCTGCACATCGAGCTCGCCGTCTATGTGGCACTCGGCATACTTTTGTCCGTGACCGCATTGCTCTCGCTCGGGAGCACAGCGCTGCTTCTGTTGGAGGGAATGCGTGACTGGAGCGGCACCCGCACGATATTCCTTATCGTCGATCGGTTGATGTTCGTACTCATGCTGATTGAGATCCTGCATACCGTACGAGGTTCCGTCCGTTCGGGTACGTTGACCCCCGAGCCATTCTTGATCATAGGGCTCATCGCTTCGATCCGAAACGTACTCGTCATCACCCTGAAGTCATCAGGAATGACCTCGGAGGGCCACGGGGCAATTGAAGGCGAGATGTTGTTCCGTTCCTCGATTATAGAGCTGGCAGTCTTGGGAGCGCTTATTCTGATCTTTGTGGTCTCGATTTATATGCTTCGGCGGGGCCACGCCCTGACGGCAGCGAACGCGCCTCAAGCTGACGAGGACCGCTCACCACGGGCGGGAAATGAGAGCAGACCGGCACGGGTCCAATGATTCCGACTTCCGATTTTGGCACTTAACTGACGTCGACGTTTTGGTAAACGTCCGCTTTGCGCCACAAGCGGACCCGAGCCGGCCGGTGCCGTGCCGCCGCCGGGCGGCTCTGCATAAGCGCGCCGAAAAAACTGGCATCGAAACGAACCGCCCTCTATCCTCGGCACGAGGTGGAACGCCCCGGGTTCCGAGGAAGCAAAATCTTGCATATCGTCATCTCCACGATCGGGACGGCCGGCGACATCTATCCCTGCATCGCGCTCGGCCGCGCGCTCGCGCGGCGCGGCCACGAGGTCGACTTTCATGGCGGCGCCTATTTCCAGGAGGCGGTCGAGCGCGCCGGCCTTGCCTTCACCGCGACGATGAGCACGGCGGCCTATCTGGAAGCCGCCGCCGATCCCGCGATGTGGGATCCGAAGCGCAGCATGCCGGCTTTCTGGCAGCGGATGAAGCCGGTGATTCCCGTGGCCTACGAGCGGATCATGGAGGCCGTGCGCCCGGGCAAGACGGTGCTGGTGGGCAGCGCCATGGCCTTTTGGGTGCGGCTCGCGCAGGAGAAAACCGGCGCGCCCACAGCGACCATCCATCCCGCGCCCTTTGCCATCCTGTCCGCCGAGGCGCCGCCGGTCTGGGGCCTGATTCCCTGGCTCGGCCGGCTGCCGGCCTGGGCGGTGCGCGGCGTGCTGTCGGCCGCTGAAATGCTGCTGCTCGATTCCGTGATGCGGCCGGATCTCAACGCCTTCCGCGCCACGATCGGCCTGCCGCCGGTGCGCCGCATCGCGAGCCGGTGGCTGCATTCGCCCGACCTGGTGATCTGCGCGGTGCCGGAATGGTTCACCCCCGCCCCGCGCGACTGGCCGCCCAACACGGTGCGCACGGGGTTTCCGCGTTTCGAGGAGGCGGCGGGCGCGCAGCTCGACCCGGCGCTCGCCGCCTTCATCGAGGCGGGCACGCCGCCGGTCGCGGCGACGCCCAGCTCGGGCATGGCGCATGGGCGCGCCTTCTTCGCGCGCACGATCGAGGCCTGCGCCGCGCTTGGCCGGCGCGCCGTCCTGGTCACCAGCTTCCGCGATCAGCTTCCGGAAGTACTGCCGGATTTCGTCTTCCATGCGCGCTACGTGCCCTATGCGCTGCTGCTGCCACGCCTCGCCGCGATCATCCATGCCGGCGGCATCGGCACCACCGCTCACGCCTTCGCCACCGGCACGCCGCAGCTCTTCACCCCGTTCAACCACGACCATTTCGACAATGCGGCGAAGGCGGTCAGGCTCGGCGGCGGGCTGGCGCTCTCAGCGGATGCGCCGGCGGCGAAATGGATCGCGGCCTTGTCCGCGCTGCTGGAGCCGGGCCGCTTCGCCCCCGCCTGCGCCTCCCTCGCCCGGCGCATGGCGGCGGATCCGTCGGGGACGGAACGCATGGCCGATTACGTCGAGCGGTTGCGCCCCGCCGGCGAGGCCGCCGCGGCATGAGCGGCGCCGCTCCGGCCGCGCCGCCGGCGGCGATCGGCAGGCCGGAACCGCGCCGGATCGCCGACCTGCCGGGGCCGCGCGGCCTGCCGCTGCTCGGCAATGCCGCGCAGATCCGGCCGCGCCGCGCGCATATCGATTTCGAAAACTGGGCGCGCCGCTATGGCACTTTCTATCGCGCGCGGCTCGGCCCGCATACGTTGCTGGTGGTCTCCGATCCCGCCGCGATCCAGGCGATGCTGCGCGACCGGCCGGAGGGCTTCCGCCGGCCCTCCCCAGTCGAGCGGATCGCGCGCGAGATGGGCACCGATATCGGCCTGTTTCTCGCCGAGGGCGCGGAATGGCGGCGTATGCGCACGATGGTCGCGGCGGGGCTCTCGGCGCGTCAGTTGCGCGCCTACTTCCCGTCTCTCCGCCGCGTCGCGCTCAGGCTGCGCGATCGCTGGGCGCGCGCCGCCGCCGCCGGGGCCGCGATCGATCTCAATGCCGACGCGAAACGCTATACGGTCGATGTCGTCGCCGGTCTCTCCTTCGGGGCGGATGTGAACACGCTGGAGACCGATGACGACCCGATCCATCCCCATCTGGAATTCGCGATGGCGATGCTCTACCGCCGCGTGATCCTGCCATTCCCCTATTGGCGGCTGTTCCGCCTGCCCGCCGACCGCCGGCTCGCGCGGAGCCTGGCCGTGATCACCAAGGCCACCAACGGCTTCATCCAGGCCGCGCGTGCGCGCCTTGCCGCCGATCTGACGCGGCGCGCCGCTCCGGCGAATGTGCTGGAGGCGATGATCCTCGCCGCTGACCAGCCGGGCAGCGGGCTCGACGATACCGCCGTCGCCGGCAACGTGATCGACCTGCTGCTGGCGGGCGAAATTACCACCTCGAATACGCTCGCCTGGCTGATCTATTTCCTGTACCGCAACCCGGACAGCCTGCGGCGCGCGACCGCCGAAATCCACGCCGCCGTGCCCGCGCTCGGCACGCTCGCGATCGAGCAGATCGACCGGCTCGATTTCGTCGAGGCCTGCGCGAACGAGGCCATGCGCCTCAAGGCGGTCGCCCCGATGCTGCTGGGCGAGGCCCTGCGCGATACCGTGCTCGGCGATGTCGCCGTGCCGGCGGGCACGATCGTGATGGGCCTGCCGCGGGTGGCAAGCCTCGACGAGGCCCATTGCGCCGATGCCGCTCGCTTCAACCCCGATCGCTGGCGCTTCGGTGCCGCGCCGGACCGCGCGGCCAAGGGAGTTTCCGCGCCGTTCGGCGGCGGGCCGCGCATCTGCGCCGGGCGCTATCTCGCGCTGCTGGAAATCAAGCTTGCCATCACCGTGCTGCTGCACGGCTTCGAGATCGAATCCCTCGATGCCGGACCCGGCGGTATACCCAGCGAGGAAATGACCTCGGTGGTCGGCCCGTCCGCGCTCACGCTCCGTCTTCGCGCACCGCGATGGAAACGTGAGGAGGAGGAGCCGCCTTTTTGACAAAAAGCGGCGCGAAAAACTTCTGCCAACTTCTGTCCCTGGCATTTGCGGCGCCAACGCCCCAGGCCAAAGCTTAAGGAAGTTTTTTTGCTTCTTTTTTCAAAAAAGAAGCGCTTTCTGCTTCTTCATCCTTCCCGAAATTTTCAGGCCTTAAGCGGATGGACGCGCTCCTCGACACCCTGCTTGCCGGCATGCGGGCCACGCCGGCGCGGCGCGCGATCGTGGAGCCGCGCGGCGCGGGCGGACGCACGATCGCCCGGGCCGCGCTCGCCACGCGCATCGAGGCGCTCGCCGCCGGTTTCACGCGGCTTGGGCTCCGCGCGGGCGATGCCGCGGTCTTCGCGGTGCGCCCCGGCATCTGGTCGATCGCCGCGCTCTTCGGCCTGCTGCGCGCGGGGGCGAATGTGATCGCGGTCGATCCCGGCGTCCGCGGCGCGCTGTTCCTCGAACGCATGCGGCTGGTGACCCCGCGTTTCGTGATCGCGGATTCGCTGGTATTCGCGGCGAGCGCGCCGGGGCCGCTCCGCCTGCTGTTGCGCCGCAAGGGCATCGACCTGCCGCATATCCAGTCCCTCGACTCACGCTTCGTACGCGTCGGCCCCTGGCTGCCCGGCGTGCCGCGCGCGGCGGATATCCGCGATGTTGTCAAAATGGGCGAGCAGGCGCCGGTCTCGGCTGCCGGCGCGTGGTCGACCGAACGCACGATGGGCGTGATCTTCACCTCCGGGACAACCGCGGCGCCGAAAGCGGTCGAGCACTCCGCGCGCAGCCTGGGTGCTGCCTTCTCGCTGATCAGCCGGCTGATGGCGCTGACCCCGGAGGACGTGGTCTACAGCACGCAATCCCATCAGGCGCTCGCCGCCCTGCTGGCCGGCGCCACCGCCGTCATCCCGCCGCGCATGCAGGCGAAAGACGCGCTCGCCGCCATCGCGCGCCATCGCGTCACCCATCTCTACGCGGTGCCCTTCGAAATGGCGGCGATGCTCGCGGTGCTGGAATCGACCGGCGCGCGCCTGCCCGATCATCTCGCCCATATCCTGCTCGGCAGCGCGCCGATCGGGCGAAATTTTTTGCGCCGCCTGCGCGCCGTCTGCGCACTCCGCACGGATATCTGGTGCGCCTATGCGATGACCGAGCTGGTGCCGGCGGCCCTGGTGGAATCGCGCGAGAAACTCGCCGATCTGGAAGCGGATGGCGATCTGGTCGGCCGGCCGGTTGACGGCGTCGAGGCACGGCTCGGCACGGACGGCGAATTGTTCCTGCGCGGGCCCAATCTGTTCAAATCCTATATCGGCGGCGGCGCGGTGGACTGGCACGCCACCGGCGATCTAGCCCGGTTCGATCCCGCGGGGCGCATCCGTCTACTTGGGCGCAAGAAGGACATGATCATTCGCGGCGCCTACAATATCTATCCCGCGCTCTACGAGGAGACGATCGCGGGCATTCCCGGCGTCGCCGCCTGCGCGCTGGCGGGCATCGCTGATGAGCGCGCGGCGGATGAAAAACTCGTCCTCGCAATCGAGCCGAAAGCCGGCGAGGATCCCGCGCGGCTCCGCGCTCGCGTCGCCGCCGCACTCCGCACGGGCCCCCACGCAGTCGATGCTTTCGCCCTGCCGGATGCGATCGTGGTATGCGCGCTCCCCTATGCCGGCCGGTCGCGCAAGCTCGATCGCGCGCGGCTGGCCCGGCTCGTGCGCGAGAAAGCCGGCGCCCATGACCGCTGAACCGTGGCGCGGCCTGCATGTCGCGGTCACCGGCGCGAGCGGCTTCCTGGGCGGGCGCCTGGCCGCCGCGCTGGCCGCTTCCGGCGCGCGCGTCTCCGGCTTCGGCCGGCGCGCGCATCACGATCTGCCCGGTTGCGCCTACGAATCCTGGGATATCGAGGCCGGCCCCCTGGCTTCCGCGCCGGACGGCGTGGATGCGGTCGTGCACTGCGCCGGCATGGTGACCGATTGGGGCAAGCGCGCGGCCTTCTTCCGCTGCCATGTCGAGGGCACGCGCCATGTGCTCGCGAGTTTTCCCACCTGCCCGATCGTGCATGTCTCGACCGCGAGCGTCTACGATCCCTTCACCCCCAAGCGCGGCATTCGCGAGGACGCGCCGCCGACCGCGCGCTATCTCAACGCCTACGCCGAGAGCAAGGCGGCGACGGAGACCGTCGTGCGGACGCGCGAACGCCACATCATCCTGCGGCCGCACGCGATCTACGGGCCGGGCGATCACGTCCTGCTGCCGCGCCTGCTCGAAGCGCTGATCTTCGGGTGGCTAATCGCGGTGGGCGATGGCGACAACCCGATCTCGCTCACCCATGTCGACAACCTGGTCGATGCGATCCTGCTCGCGCTCGGCGCGTCGGTCGCGAACGCCGCGTGCGGCACCTTCAACATCGCGGACGCCGCCCCGGTCCGTCTCGACGCCGCGCTGCGCGCGGTGCTGAAGGCGAACGGCCACACGCCGCGCATCGTCTATCTGCCGAAGCGCCTCGCCTGGAGGCTCGGCGGCGCGCTGGAGACGCTCTATCGCGCGTGCGGCGCGTCCCGCGCCCCGCGGCTCACTCGCTACCGGGTCGCCCAGGTCGCTGACGAATACAAGCTTGATTGCAGCAAGGCCGCATCAATCCTTGGCTATGCGCCGACGCGCGACCTCTTCGGTTATCTGGCCGCGGCTTATGACGAACGGCGGACCTCCAGCATCTCATAGGCCGGCAGCAGGATACGCCGCGCGGCGCGGCGGCGGGTGATCGCGAGCGGCCCGGCATCCAGTAATGTGGAGAGCGCCGCATGCAGCTCGCGCTTGCCGAGCGCGGCGCCCAGGCAGAAATGCGGCCCGTGCCCGAAGGCGAGATGCGCGAAGGCCGGCGTCTGCGTCCGCGAGATGTCGAAATCGCGCGGCGCCGCCCCCATCGCCGGCGCGCGCAGCGCGGTGAGCAGGCAAACGAGCAGGCGCTCGCCCGCGCGCAGCCGCTTGCCGCCGAGTGTGGTGTCCACGACCACATGCCGCGTCATCAGCGGCACCGGCGTGGTCAGCCGCAGCCCTTCGTCGATCGCGGCCGGCAGAAGATCGCGCCGCGACGCGAGCAAATCCCATTGGCCGGTCTCGATCAGCAGCGAGACGATGCGCGGCAGTGCCGCGGCGGTCGTCTCCGTACCGGCGAGAAACAGCAGCCCGGCGGTGCCGCGGCTTTCCTCGAAGTCGAGGCCGAGCGCGCGCAGCCTTCCGGGCACGGTGGTCTCACCGCCCGCCTCGTAGGCGGCGCGGGTATCGGCGGTGAATTCCTCGAAGCGCCGACGCAGGAACGCGATCCGCGATCGGCCGAGCCGCCGGCTGGACAGCCCGAGCACCGCGCAGAATTCCTGGCCGGACTGGTAGAGCTTAAGACAGATATCCTCCGCCCGCTCCGGGGGCAGCGCGATGCCGAGCAGCGCGCAGGCGATGCGGCCAGTGAACAGCTTGGCGAAGCGCGCGAGATCGAGCGAGCCGCCGGCGGACAGTACCGCCGCCGCATCGTCGAGCGGCGGCGCCATTTCGCGGGCGAGCAGTTCGTCCATGAAACGCGGCGTGAACAGCCCTTGCAGCTTGGCGCGCAGCCGGCGATGCGGCTCGCCATCCATGTTCACCAGCGCGCTCGGGCCGATCACCTCGGTCAGCACATGGCTGAGTGCGGCATCGCCGGTCTTGCCAAAACGCGCGGCATCGCCGAGCAGTTCGCGCACCAGCGCGGGGTCGGAGACGAAATGGCCGATGCGCGGCAGCGAGACCACCGAGCCGATCCGCGCCGCCGCCGTGCCGAGCAGCCAGATCAGCGGATGCGCTGCGATCAGCAGCCGGCGTTCCCGCGCACGCGCGCGGCGCTGGGCGATATTCACCGTATATCCACCAGCACGGGTTTGTATTTGCGGTTCCAGTACCACAGCAGCGAGTTCCGCAACCCGTAGCGTTTGATGCGGCGCACCGATTGCGCGACCACCATGTCTGGCAGGAAGCAAACCGAAGCGGTCAGGCAACGGACGCGGTTCTGCAGGATGCGATCCTCATTATCGGTCTCGAGCGCGATGCGCGGGAAGCCACCGCTCGCGCGATAGAGCCCGGCCTCGATCGCGAGATTGCCCCCGCTCGCGAGGATGTAGCGGCACCGGAATTCAGCGCCGCGATTATGCGGCAGATAGGGCGAGACGGCGCTCATCAGCGCCGCGAGCAGATCGATGCAGAGGCGTTCGGCCAGGCCGAGCCGGTGGTCGTCGGTACGCGGACGCACCGGCCCGGCGAGGAACAGCGCGCCCGCGGCAAAACCGCGTTTGATCGCGGCGATCCAGTCCGCGCGCGGCAGGCTGTCGGCATCGGTGCGCGCGATATGGCTCGCGCCCGCCGCGATCGCCGCGCGAAACCCGGTATCGGCTGCCGCCCCGGTGCCTTTCTCGGGCTCGGCTGCGATGCGGATATCCATTTTCGGCCGCGCCGCGCGGAACGCCTCGATCGCAACGACGGTCCCGTCCGTGCTGGCATTATCGACCAACAGCAGGATGAACACCGGATCGCTCTGCCGTGCGAGCGCCTCCAGCGTGGCGGCGATCCCGGCGGCCTCGTTGTAGCAGGGCACCACCACGAACAGCGACGGCGCAACAGCCCCACTCATCGGTTCTGTCAAAACGTCAGCAGGGTGACGCCGAGGCTGAGCCCCCCGGCCAGCCCCACGCACATGAGTTGATCGCCGCGCGCCACATCGCCGGCCTCGATCGCGCGCGCGATTTGGGTCGGGATCGTGGCCGAGGCGATATTGCCGAGTTCCGCCACGGTGACGACGAGTTTCTCTGGTGGAATGCCGGTGGTCTCGCAGAACGGCGCGATGAAGGGGCGGGTCACCTGATGGCAGAAGATGCGCGCGAAATCCTCCATCGCCGTGCCGGTGCCGCGCAGCGCCGCGGTGAGCAGGCCGGTGCCGATCTGCAGGAAAGCGTCGCGCAGCTGCACCGCGTTGCCGCGGAAATAGCTCCATTCGTCGCCGCGCGGATGCATCGAGCCGCCGCCCGGCAGGGTGGCGAGCGACCAGCGATCGCTCGCGGCGAGGAATTTCTGGAAGAATATGCCTTCGACTTTCGGGTCGCGGGTGAGCAGCAGCGCCGCCCCGGCATCGCCCATCGTGTAGCCGGCGGCGCTCTCGAAAAAGGCTTCGAGATCCTCGACCACCCAGCGGATCGCGCGCGACGGGCTCTCGCCGGTCACCACCAGCGCACTCCGGTAGTCGCCGCTCCGCAGCAGCGCGGTCGCCACCTGCATGCCGTTGAGGAAACTGTTGCAGGCATTCTTCACATCGAAGACCGGACAGCGCAGGCCGAGCTTGGCAGCGACGATATGGGCGGTGGCCGGCTCGACCAGATCCTGCGAGGCCGATCCCCAGACCAGCAGCTCGATATCCCGCGCGCTCGCGCCGGCGCTGTCCAGCGCCCGGCGCGCCGCCTCCACCGCGAGGTCCGAGGCTTGCATGCAATCCGGCAGATGATGGCGGGTTTCGATGCCGGTGAGCGAGCGGAGCAGGCCGCGGCGCAGACGCAGCCCGGGGCTCAGCGCGGCGATGCGCGCCTCGATCTCTTCGGTGAGGATTGGTTCGCCCGGCAGATAGGAGCCGGCGGCGGCGATCGCGACATGCGTGGGAGTCCGATCGAACCGCGGCCCTTGCATCTCCGGGGCATCAGCCCTGGAGATGCCGCCGCCTGTTTTTGGCCCGATCTGGAACGTACCTATGTCCGTTGCACAGCGCGTCATCGTCCTGGCCTCAACGAGGTAGCCGTTGTTCAACAGTAGGACAGCGGCTTCGAATTTTCCGATCGTCCGCGCCAACAGTGCGAGCGCAACCGCTTTCGGACCGGCAGTGCCGGCCTCGCTTTCATGGACCGTGGAATCTTCAAAGACCGCTTTGCCCTTCGCTATCAGTCGTTCGGCAAGCCGAAACCAGTCGGGTTCCGTGAGAGTTCGCCGCCGTCCAGCCGGCCGCAAGGTCTTCGACCAATTTCGCGATCTCGTCGCGCGCGTTGTGGCGGGCGAATGCGGTGCGCAGCGCCTGGGCGCGCTCGCGATATTGCGGCTTGGTGAGTACGGCGCGGACCGCCTCGCGAATCTGCGAGGCTGATGGCCGGCCGGTGTCGAGATTGATGCCGGCGCCCGCCCACGCGACCCGCGCGGCAATTTCCGGTTTTTCCTCGCTATCCCCGGCAACGACGGCACACCGAGACTGAGCGCGTAATTGACGGCGCCATAACCGCCATTGGTGACCATGACACTCACTTTCGGCAGCAGGCGGTCGAGCGGCAAGAATGCCGCCGCCTTCGCGTTGGGCGGCAACGCCGCGGGGATCGATTCGACCGGTGGGCCGCCGGTGCTTGCGATCACGGTCAAATCCTCGTTCGCCAGCGCCGTCAGAGTTGGCCCGACAAGCTGCCCAAGATCATCGTTTACGAGAGTGCCCTGGATAACGAGCACGACCGAACCGGCTTTGTCGACGTCGTTCTGTATTGTCTTTCGTGACAATTCTTATCACAGGCGCCCTCATCCCACGCATCAGGATGGAACATTACCCGACGGTTAGCATCAGCTGGAGCTGGTTACGTTTACAGGTATCTTGCGCGCAGGAAGATGTGAGGAGAGTTACGGATTTGATGTGGAGCCGGTATGACTCTCTATGCTGTCTGGCCGTACTTTGTCCTGGTGTTCGTCGTTTCGATCGCATGCGGCGGGCTGCCGCCATTCAAGCTTGTCGACGACGCGCGCGCGGACGGCGGCATGCGGACCGAAACGCTCGACGGTTTGCGCGGCTTTCTCGCGTTGAGCGTGTTCGTCCATCACTTGGTCATCACGCATCGCTACCTGCAAAGCGGCACCTGGGATTATCCGCCGTCGGCTTTCTATACGTTGCTGGGACAGGTCGGGTTCGGTGTCTTCTTTATGATTACCGGTTTCCTGTTCTGGGGAAAATTGCTTGATGCGCGCGGCCGCCCCGACTGGTGGACGCTGTATCTCGGGCGGGTCTTCCGAATCGGACCGATGTATGTACTCGTGGTCGCGCTGATGCTGTTCGTGGTGGCGTACCGGACCGATTTCCAACTTAGGGAGCCCCTTGCAACGGTTTTCATCTCCGTGTCCGAGTGGCTTGCGCTGGGCGTTTTCCCGCACCAGCCAGAGGTCAACGGCTATCAGGGGACGGGACTGATTCTCGCCGGCGTGACGTGGACCATATTCTGCGAGTGGGCCTTCTATGCGGTCTTGCCGCTGCTCGCGATAATTGCTCGCTCGCGCCGGCATGCGCTGTTTGTCGGCAGTGGCTTAGGGGCGTGCCTGCTGACATCCGCCTGCGCGCCGACGCTGACGGCCGGGTTGGCGACTCCCATGACGGCGGGGCTCGTGATGGGTATTGCCGCCGATCTACTGGCTTTCTTCCTGTCGGGTATGTTGGTCGCGTCATTGCGCCGCGGCAGCATGCGCGAACGCATGCCCACCGGTTGGCTATCGCCGATCGCACTCGGATGCCTGGGCACGATTTTCGTCGCTTTCGATACGGCGCTGGGCTCCGTGCAGATCGCCTTGATGGCGCTGTTCTTCTATGCCGTCTGCAACGGCGGCTCACTGTTCGGCTTGCTGACGACGCGCGCCGCGCGCCGGCTCGGCAATGCCAGCTATAGCGTCTATCTATTGCAAGGCATTGTGTTGACCG
>Ga0193699_10000350_pt1 | contig 20818 bp, 17 predicted proteins | sample L3c2metaG_FD_160095 | JGI IMG/M metagenome (GOLD analysis project Ga0193699, IMG submission 160095) | Soil microbial communities from a riparian zone of the East river system, Colorado, United States - L3c2 | ecosystem: Environmental > Terrestrial > Soil > Riparian zone | place: USA: East...
GTCGTCTCCTCCTCGCCGACCAGGCGCGGGATCAACATCTTCGCCGCAAAGGGAGCGCCGGTCGTCGCGGTCAACGACGGCGTGATCGAAAAGATGGGCCGCTCCGAGCGCCTCGGCCGCTACATCGTCCTCGAGGACGCCTACGGCAACCGCTACACCTACGCGAAGCTGGGCCGCATCGTCCGCGACCGGCGCACGGTCGTGATGCCGACCGGCAAGGAGAAGCGGCTCCCGGTCGACAGCCAGGACCTGCGGCCGCGCGTCTTCGCCCTGCCCGGACGGGTCGAGGGCGGGCGTCGGACGACAGCGAAGGCGAGCGTCCAGCAGACCGCGGTCAACGGCGGAACCCTCAAGGTAGGGTCGAAGGTGATCGCTGGGACGGTGCTGGCGCGGATCGCCCCCGGCGCAGATGGCGCCGACCCCCACATCAACTTCTCGATCCGCCCCGCCGGACGGGGCGCGCCGCGGATCGACCCGAAGCCGATCCTCGACGGCTGGAAGCTGCTCGAGGCGACGGCGATCTACCGCGCCAAGGGCAAGAGCCCCTTCGCGGCGGAGCTCGGCGGCGCCGGCGTCCTGCTCCTCTCCAAGGAGGAGCTGCAGCGGCGGGTGCTCGCCGACGAGGCGCTCGACATCTACGGCTGCGGCCGAACGGACATCGCCGCCGGCCAGATCGACCGGCGCATCATGGCGATGCTCGAGTACCTCGTCGCCAAGGGCTACAGGCTGACGATCACCTCGCTCAAATGTGGCCACAGCTTCTACAGCGCGTCCGGCTACGTCTCCGAGCACAGCACCGGCGACGCGGTCGACATCGCCGTGATCGACGGCGTGCCGGTGACCGGCCACCAGGGACCCGGGACGCTGACCGACGAGCTGATCCGGTCGGTGCTGCAGCTCCAGGGCACGATGCACCCGCATCAGGTCATCTCCCTCGAGGACCTGCCCGGACCGACCAGCTTCCCGCTCGCCGACCACTATGACCACGTGCACGTCGGCTACCACCCGCTTAGCGGCCCGTTCGACCAGCAGTTCAACGCGCTGCTGAAGCCGCGCCAGTGGCAGCGCCTCACCGACCGGCTGGGCCAGATCGACAATCCGAAGGTGCCGACGGCGCCCTCGCGCTACGCGCTCCCCGACCGCAAGGCGAAGCACAAGCGCAGCGCGAAGTCCGGCGGCACCGGCAGCGGCGACTGACCATCCAGCTCTTCGGATTCGTGCAGCTCGAGTTCCCCGGTGCGCTCGCCCTTGCGGACGGCCGCTACCTGGCGCGTGCCGGCACGGAGGACGGCGCCCAGAGCGTGCTCGTGATCGAGACGCTCGCGGCGCCCTCTCCGCGGGGCCGCCGGCGGCGGGCGAACGCGGCCGAGCCGGACGCCGAGCTTCCGACGCTGCCGCTGACACGCGTAACGGCAGTGCGGGCCCACGAGCCCTTCGACTCCGAGGAGACCGCGATCCGCTGGCTCGACAGCGTGACGGAGAGCGAGGAGGCGCTCGAGCTGGTCCTCGCCGAGGGCGCCGGGCTGCTCAACCGCGCTCTGCACGCGCACGCCACCGCGAGCGCCAATCCTCACCTCGGCGAGATCAGCGCGACAAGCGCGATCGCCGCCCGGGTCGGCTACGGCAGCGGCGAGCAGGTCGCGGCGAGCAGGTTCACGCAGGCGCGCGACGTCGACGCCGGGGCGAGCAGGGGCTCGCGACGGCAGCGGCGCGCCGAGGAGCTGCGGCCGCAAGAGCGGGTCGCCGCGGTCCTGGCGGGGCGCGAGCGGATCGACGCCTGCGAGACGCTGCTGCTGCGCGCCCGCGCCGACCTCGACGCCGGTCGCCTCCGCGAGGCCGCCCTGCAACTGCGGATCGGGCTGGAAGCGCTACTCGTCGAGCTGAAGGGAGCCCTCTTGGATCCGGCCCATGAGGCCGACATGGCGGCGCTCGGCGAGCGGCACCCGGAGGCCGTCGCGGCTGCCACCGCGGCCCTTCAAGGAGAGCTCGACGCCGAGCGGGAGCGCGCCGTCCGCGAGCTGACCGCGATCTGCGAGCGGGTCCTCCGTCGCCGCCGCGTACTTCGCGGCTGAGGGGGATACCCCGCCCGGACAAGTGCCGGTCTAATTAGACCGGCACTTTGAGTATCCGCCCGTTCGGGGGTATCCCCCTCAGCCGCGCGGTCGCCGGGGCTTAGAGGACGAGATGGCGGGCGACGACGTCGTCGAGCAGCGACTCGGCGAGGTGGTGGGCCTCCTCGAGGGCGATGCCTTCGAGCGAGGGAATGCCGATCACGGTGAGCCCGGCGGCGCGGGCGGCGGCGACCCCAGTCGGCGAGTCCTCGAGCGCGACGACCGAAGGCCCGGCCTCTACCGACAACCGCCTGCACGCCTCGAGGTAGGGATCGGGCGCGGGCTTCGGCGCCGCCACTTCGTGTGCGCTGAGTACGACGTCGAAGCGATCGTCCAAGCCGACGATCTCCAGCGAGCGCCGCACGAAGCGGATCGGCGAGTTGGAGACGAGCCCGAGCGGCGTGCCGCGCTGCGCCAGCCTCTCGAGCAGCTCCCGCGCCCCGACCATCGCCTCGACCCCGTGCTCGAGCTCGGTGACGACCAGCTCGTTCAGCTCTTCGATCAGCTCTGCCGCCCGGCCCGGCTCCCGGAGGCGGCGCTCCAGGATCCCGCCGGCGATCTCCGCCGAGGTGCCGACCAGCTCGCGCTTGTCCGTGGGGGTGAACTCGATCCCCCGCCGTTCGAAGAGGTCGCGCTCGGCCCGGGTCCAGACCGACTCGGTGTCGAGCAGCAGGCCGTCGTTGTCGAAGATCACCGCCTCGGGCGCCAGGAGCGCCGGTTCCTCGAAACCCCCTCCCATCGCTAGGCGAGCGCCGCGAGGACGGCGCCGAGCTCCTCGTCGACCTCGCCGGCGAGCTTCAGCTCGGCTTCGCGGTCATACGGGGTAGGGCCCTTGGTGACGATAACCAGGCGGCCGCCGCTCGCCAGGACGATCCGCGGCAGCTCCGCCACCGGGAAGACTTCCAGCGAGGAGCCGACGCAGAGCATCACCTCGGCTCGCTCGGCGAGCTGGCGGGCGCGCGTCATCGCGCTCTCGGGGAGCAACTCGCCGAAGAGGACGACGTCGGGCTTGACCGCCCCGCCGCAGGCGCGGCACCTGGCGACGCCCTCGGCGTCGAAGAGCGCGTCGACCTCCTCGATCCCGTATGACTCCAGGCAGCGCACGCAGGAGGAGGTCTCGATCGAGCCGTGCACCTCGACCACGTTCCGCGAGCCGGCGGCCCGGTGCAGGCGGTCGATGTTCTGGGTGATCACGCCCTCCAGCTGCCCGCGCCGCTCCAGCTCGGCGAGCGCCGCGTGGGCGGCGTTGGGGCGCTTGTCGCCGAGCGAGTGGAAGCGCGGCCGGTAGTAGGACCAGAAGCGCGCCGGGTCACGCTCGAAGACGTCGATGTGGGCTACCTCCATCGGGTTGACGTTCTCCCACAGCCCCGTCTCCGGCGTGCGGAAATCCGGGATCCCCGACGGCACCGAGACCCCCGCCCCGGTCAGCGCCACCGTGCACGCCGACTCGCCGATCATCTCGGCGAGCCGCTGCGCGCTGCCCGTGACCGTGGCTACCTGCCGCTCCACTTCGGGGTGCGTTTGGTGAGGAAGGCGGAGATGCCCTCCTTGGCGTCCCCGCTGCCGAAGGCAGCGGCGAAGGCCCGCTTCTCGGCCTCGATCCCCTCGTCGAGATCGCCCTTGTGGGAGGCGAGCTTGATCTGCTCGCGGGCGACGGGCGCCTGGGCGGCCAGCTTGCCGGCCCACATCAGCGCCGTCTCCAGCAGCTCCTGGTCCGGGACGACCCGGTTGGCGAGGCCGAACTCCAGCGCCTCGTCGGCGAGGATCGCCTCCCCGACGAGGTTCATCTCAAGCGCCTTGCTGGGCCCGACCAGGCGCGGCAGCCGCTGCGTGCCGCCGAAGCCGGGGACGATCCCGAGCTTGATCTCGGGCTGGCCGAAGACGGCGGCCTCGGCGGCGATCCGCACGTCGCAGGCCATCGCCAGCTCGCAGCCGCCGCCGAAGGCGATCGCGTTGACGGCGGCGACCGTCGCGACGCGGGCCTGGCCGAAGTCACGCAGCAGGGCGTGCGCGGTGTGGAGAAGCTCCTCGCCCGCCCCCTCGTCCATCGCCGTGAAGGCCTTGATGTCGGCTCCCGCGGAGAAGACGACCGGGACCGAGGAGGCGATCACCATCGCGCCGATCTCGTCCGAGGCCTTGACCCGCTCCCAGACCGTGCCCAGGTCGCGGATCACGTCCGGCGAGATCGCGTTCATCGGCGCGTTGGCGAGCCAGGCGACCGCGACGTCGCCGCGCGTCTCCAGCTTCACCGTGTCGGCCTGCGCGCCCTCGTCGGGCTGCGGGTAGGGGTAGAAGCCCTGCCCGGACTCGATCCCGAGGCGGCCCTGGGCGACGAGGCGGCGCAGCAGCACCGGCGGCGCGAAGCGCTCGCCGTATTTCTCCTGTAGCCGCTCGATCCGCTCCAGCACGGTGTCGAGGCCCTCGACGTCGGCTTTCCAGAAGGGGGGCAGCAGGCCGCGGCGCGGGTCGAGGCCGGCGCCGGCCATCATCCCGAGGTCGATGTCGCGGACCGAGCAGACGCCCTCCTCGACCAGCAGGCAGGCCTCGATCAGCGCCCGGCCGGTGAACATCGCGACCAGCTCCTCGGCGTCGGGGTCGGCGTCGCCCGGAACCGTCTGCTCGCCGTCTTTGAAGAAGCCCTCTCCGCCCGACTTGGCGCCGAGCTTGCCCTCGGAGACGAGCTGCTGCAGTCCCTTGTGGACGTAGAAGCCCTCACCGTAGGACTCGCTCAGGTGCTCGGCGACGTGCAGGACGGTGTCGAGGCCGAGCAGGTCGGTGAGGAAGAAGGGGCCCATCGGAGAGACCTGGGCGGCGGCGATCGCCTCGTCGATCCCCTTCAGCGAGAGGCCCTGCTCTTCCTGGGCGCGCCAGATCTCGCCCATCGTCGCCATCAGGATGCGGTTGACGACGAAGCCGGGCACCTCGCCGCAGACGATCGGCTGCTTGCGGATCGCCTGTGCGAAGTTGTAGGCGGCGGTCGCCGTCTCGCGCGAGGTCTCCTCGCCGGCGATCACCTCGACCAGCGGCATCACCGACGCGGGGTAGAAGAAGTGGAAGCCGACCGTCTTGTCTGGGCGCAGCGTCGCCTCGCCGATCTCGGTGATCGAGAGCGAGGATGTGTTGGAGGAGAGGATCGCGTGGCCGGGCGTCACCGCGTCGAGCTCGCGGAATACCGCCTGCTTGATCTCCATCCTCTCCGGCACCGCCTCGACCACGAAATCGACGTCGCCGAAGCCCTCGTAGCTGGTGGTGCCCGTGATCAGACCCATGACCTCGGCGAGGCGGGCATCTGCCTGCTCCTGCGTCAGCTTCTCCTTCTTGACCAGGCGAGCGAGCTGGCCCCCGGTGACGGCGCGGGCCTTCTCGACCGCGGCGTCGACGAACTTCTGGTCGATGTCCTTGACGAGGACCGGGATGTCTGCGGCGGCGATCGCCTGCGCGATCTCACCGCCCATGGTGCCGCCGCCGACGACGGCGGCCTTGGAGACGAACATTGGCTTGCGATTCCTCCGGGATCGGGGACGGGGCAAGGCTATAGACACCGCCTTTGCGGGGCGTGTCCGAGTTTTCCGGCCATATGGGGCCCGAAAACTCGGACACGCCCCCCGCTGGTTCAGGTCGAGCTGGTCGCTGCCGATAAGGACCTTCTATGCGCAGGGGCATGGCGATCCTCACGGTGGTGTGCGGCCTTCTCCTCGCCGCGACGGGCGCGGGCGCTGCCGTCCCCGAGGCGACGCTGCTGCCGAGCGGCCGCGCCGTCGCCCCTCCCTCGGCGCCGCCCGCGGTCAGGGCGATGATCGAGGCGGGGAACCGGATCCGCCACCGGCCCTACCGCTGGGGCGGCGGCCACCGCGACTGGCGCTCGCGCGGCTATGACTGCTCGGGCTCGGTCAGCTACGTGATGCATGCCGCCGGCCTGCTCGAATCTCCCCTCGACTCGACTGGCTTCATGCGCTGGGGCGGCGGCGGGGGCGGCCAGTGGGTGCGGGTCTACGCCAACCGCGAGCACGTCTTCGCGGTGATCGCCGGCCTGCGCTGGGACACCTCGATGACGACCGAAGACGATGGCGACGGGCCCGGCTGGAGCGAGGAAATGCGCTCGGGCCGTGGCTTCCGGCTGCGCCATCCGCTCGGCGTTGAGGGCGCCATCCCCCTCTCCCGCTGAGTTCGCCTTTCTCCGCGGATATCGCGGAGAACGACAAAGTCAGGGACGAGCTCGCGACCGCTACGCGTGGACAAACCCCGCCGGGGAACCTTGTACCTCCGTACAAGCCGCGCCGGCTCGATTCCCATTACTCTGCAATGTCTCTCCGCAGGGAGAGGATCGATCGCCAACCGCGCCCGTTCCGCGGGCGCTTCGCCGAGTGAGGGACTGACCAAGCGATGACACGCATTCGCCAGCACAACGTAACCGCGGCCCAGTGGAGCTCCAACGGGGAGGCGCTCGGCACGCTGGACCTGACCCAGCCCGAGAACGAGGTCTTCGGCTCCAACGTCTTCTCCGTCGCCGTGCAGCGCGAGCGCCTGCCCGGCAAGGTCTTCGACAGCCTCAAGTCCGCCCTCGAGAGCGGGGAGGCGATCGACGCCGAGACCGCCGACGCGGTCGCCGAGGCGATGAAGGAGTGGGCGCTGGAGAAGGGCGCAACCCACTTCACGCACGTCTTCCAGCCCCTCACCGGCTCGACCGCCGAGAAGCACGACTCATTCTTCGAGCCCGCCGGCGATGAGGGCAAGGCGCTGGCCGGCTTCTCCGGCAAGGAGCTGATCCAGGGCGAGCCCGACGCCTCCTCATTCCCGACCGGCGGCGTCCGCGCCACCTTCGAGGCGCGCGGCTACACCGCCTGGGACCCCACCTCCCCGGCCTTCATCCTCGAGAACCCGAACGGCTCGCTGCTCTGCATCCCGACCGCCTTCGCCTCCTGGACCGGCGAGGCGCTCGACGCCAAGATCCCGCTGCTGCGCTCGATGGACGCGCTCTCGCGCTCGGCGATCAAGGCGCTGCGCCTGCTCGGCGACGAGGAGAGTCAGCGCGTCTTCACTACCGTCGGGCCCGAGCAGGAGTACTTCCTGATCGACGAGCAGTACTTCTTCGAGCGCCCCGACTTGATCTCGACCGGCCGCACCCTGTTCGGCGCCCAGCCGCCCAAGGGCCAGGAGCTCGACGACCACTACTTCGGCACGATCCCCGAGCGCATCCTCGCCTGCATGCTCGAGGCCGAGCTGGAGATGCGCAAGCTCGGCATCCCGGTCAAGACCCGCCACAACGAGGTCGCCCCGGGCCAGTACGAGATCGCGCCGGTGTTCGAGAACTCCAACGTCGGCTCCGACCACCAGCAGCTGACGATGCGGACGCTGGAAAACGTGGCACGGCGCTACGGCCTCGTCTGCCTTCTGCACGAGAAGCCCTTCGCCGGCATCAACGGCTCCGGCAAGCACAACAACTGGTCGATGGGGACCGATACCGGCAGCAACCTGCTCGACCCCGGCGATACGCCGGCCGACAACCTCCACTTCCTCTTCTTCTGCGCGGCGGTGATGCAGGCCGTCAACAAGCACCAGGGCCTGCTGCGCGCCTCGGCCGCCAACATCGGCCAGGACCACCGGCTCGGCGCCAACGAGGCGCCGCCGGCGATCATCTCGATCTTCCTCGGCAGCGAGCTGGTCAAGGTCTTCGAGGCGATCGCCACCGGCGAGGGCGACCCCCACACCCCCGCCTCCTTCCTCGACCTGGGGGCGACGGTGCTGCCGACGCTGCCGATGCACGGCGGCGACCGCAACCGGACCTCGCCCTTCGCCTTCACCGGCAACAAGTTCGAGTTCCGGGCGCTGGGGTCGAGCCAGTCGCTCGCCTTCCCCAACACGGTGCTCAACACGATCGTCGCCGAGGCGATCGACGAGCTGGCCGAGGCGGCAGGCGCCAAGGCGGACGGGGGGATGGACACCGAGGCGGCCGTGATCGAGGTCGTCAAGGAGTCCTACCTCGCCAACAAGCAGATCTGCTTCGACGGCGACAACTACTCCGATGAGTGGCACGCGGAGGCCGAGCAGCGCGGGCTGAAGAACCTGCGCACGACCCCCGACGCGCTGCCCGAGATGCTCAGCGACCAGACCGTCGCCGCCTTCGAGAACTACAGCGTGCTCTCCAAGCGCGAGCTCGAGTCGCGCTTCGAGGTGGCCGCCGAGCAGTACGCGCTGCGCGCCAACATCGAGGCGGAGACGACCTTCTCGATCGCCAAAACGATGATCCTGCCGGCCGCCCTGCGCCACCTGGCGCTGATCGGCGAGGCCGGCGTCTCAGCGCTGGAGAACGACCTGCGCGGGCGGATCGACGAGCTGGTCACGACACTCGACCGGCTCGAGACGGCGAACGCGGACGAGGTCGAGCTCGAGGGCCTCGAGGGCGCCGTTCACGCCCGCGACAGGCAGCTCGCCGCGACCACGGCGGTGCGCGAGGCGGCCGACAAGCTCGAGAAAGTCGTCGCCGACGACCTCTGGCCGCTGCCCAAGTACGAGGAGATGCTCTTCATCAAGTAGCGGGCCCGGCGTCAGCCGCGTGGCAGCACCCGCATCGGCAGGCCGCCCTTGGGCGAGAGCGTCGGCATCTGCCGCACGGTCATCGTCCGCCCGGGCAGGGCGTCGAGGCGCAGGCGCTGCAGCAGCATCGTCGCGACCAGCTTCACCTCGGTCTGGCCGAAGCGCTTGCCGATGCAGATCCGCTGGCCGCCGCCGAAGGGGACGTAGGCGCCCCGCGGCAGCGCCGCCTTGCGCTCTCGCGTGAAGCGCTCGGGGACGAACGCCTCCGGCTCCGAGAAGACCTCGGGAATCCGGTGGCTGGCCCACGAGCAGTAGTTGACATAGGCGCCCTTGGGAACCGTGTAGCCGCCGAACTCGAACTCGCGCACGGCGCGTCGCGGACCGATCCAGGCCGGCGGGTAGAGACGCAGGACCTCGTCGAGGACCTCGTCGAGGTAGGGCATCTCGCGCTCGAGCTGCTCCGAGGTGGGCGCGCCTCCGTTCAGCACCCGGTCCTGCTCCTCGCAGAGGCGGGCGAGGACGTCCGGGTGGCGAGCGAGCTCGTAGAGCATGAAGGTGAGCGTCGAGGTGGAGGTGTCGTGTCCGGCGAACATCAGGGTCATCACCTGATCGCGCACCTCGCGGTCGCTGAACGCCTCGCCGTTCTCGCCGCGAGCGGCGAGCAGCAGGCTGAGGATGTCCCGGCCGCCGGGCCCCGCGGCGGCACGGCGCCGCGCGATCTCGCCGAAGACGATCCCGTCGAGCACCTCGCGCGAGGCGACCAGCTTGCGCCAGGGAGAGCCGGGGCCGCGCAGCAGGCGCAGCGGGTAGTCGATCCCGTAGAAGCCGAGCGCCCGCTCGAAGTGCTCGGCCGCGGCAGCGCCCTTGCCGTCCTCGTCGGGATCGAGCCCGAGCAGCGCCCGCATCGCGATCCGCATCGCGAGGCCGCGCATCCACCCGTAGACGTCGACCACCTGGCCCGGCCCCAGGGCGGCGATCGCCGTCCCCGCCTCCGCCTCCATCGCCTCCACCGCGGCGTTCAGCTGCTCGCGGTGGAAGGCGGGCATCATGATCGCCCGGGCCCGGTCGTGGTAGTCGTCGTCGATCGTCAGCAGGCCGTCGCCGAGAAGCGGGATCAGGTCGCCGAAGCTCGACTCGCGCCAGTGGAAGTTCTCCGGATGACCAACGGTGACAAAATGGTTGGCCTCCGGGCCGAGCATGAAGACGACCCGCGTGTGGAGGAGGCGGAGGCTGAAGATCGGCCCGTGCCGTTCGTATTCGGAGAGCAGCAACGGCAGCGGGTCGTGGGCGACCCGACGGGTGCGGGCGATGCTGAAATCACTCGGCCCGGGCGGGTACCTGCCGCGCCCGCGCCACTCGGCGAGCAGGTCTTCCGCCACCCGCCGCGCCGGGTTGTCCGACATTTGCGGCGGCTTGGCGACGGGGACAGCGGTCTCGGAGGCCACGCCGCGATCTTAGTTGGCTGACTGGCCAACCCCGGGTCAGGTGGTCGCGGCGAGCTGGCCGCAGGCGGCGTCGATGTCGCGACCGCGGGTGAGGCGCACCGTCGCGGTCAGGCGCTGCTCGGCGAGGATCGCACGGAAGCGCTCGATCCGCTCTGGCGGCGAGCCGTCGTAGGCGCCGGTCGGGTTGTAGGGGATCAGGTTGACCTTGTAGGCCTGCGGGTCGAGCAGGGCGGCGAGCTGGCGGGCGTGCTCGGGCAGGTCGTTGACGCCGTCGAGCATCACGTACTCGACGAAGACCCTGCGCCGCCGCCGGGCCCGGTAGCGCTCGCAGGCGGCGAGGACCGCTGCCAGCGGGTAGCGGTCGTTGACCGGCATCAGCTGCGAGCGCAGGCCGTCGTTCGGCGCGTGCAGGGAGAGCGCGAGCGAGACCGGCATCTCGCACTCGGCGAGACGGTCGATGCCCGGGGCCCAGCCGACGGTCGAGATCGCCGTGCGCCGGTGGCTGACGCCGAGATCCGGCAGGCGCTCGCAGGCGGCGAGGACCGCGTCGAGGTTCATCGTCGGCTCCCCCATGCCCATGAAGACGACGTGGCCGATCGGCTCCAGGCGGCGAAAGTGGAGCGCCTGGTCGAGGATCTCCTCGACGCTGAGGTTGCGGCCGAAGCTCATCTGGCCGGTGGCGCAGAAGGTGCAGGTCAGCGGGCAGCCGGACTGCGAGGAGAGGCAGACCGAGCGGCGCCCGTCCCGATACCGCATCAGGACGGCCTCCAGCGGCCGCCCGTCCTCGGTGTGGAAGAGGGCCTTGACCGTGCCGTCGTCGGACTTGGCCTCCGCCCGGAGCGAAAGCGTCGAGAGCGGCACCGCCGCGGCGAGCCGCTCGCGCAGCACCGCGGGCAGGTTGGTCATCTCCTCGTAGGAGCGGGCCCCGCGCGCCACCCACTCCCAGACCTGGGAGGCGCGATAGGCGGGCTCGCCGGCGTCGGCGAGCGTCTGGGCGAGGAGGGCGCGGTCCACCCGCCCGAGTCTAGGGCGAGGGGGGCTGCTGCTCGGGCGCGCTGGCCGGCTGCTCGTCCGGCAGGCGCGGCGGCATCGCGTCCCCGGGGGCGGGCGGCAGCTCCCGTCCGGGCATCGCCTCGGCCTCGGCGCGCCAGAGGTCGTTGAGCGAGACCTGGATGTAGGCCCAGAGGCCGGGCGCCAGCAGGAAGTAGAGGATGAGCGCGATCCAGCCGTTGAGCGGTTCGTTGCCGGCGAGACGGGCCGCGCCCTGCACGCGCTTCGTGCCGCGCCAATACGTGATCAGCGCCGGGACGACGATCAACCCTCCGGGGAAGAGCGCCAGCACGGAGTTCGTCGGGTTCTGGCCGAGGTCATAGCCCTTGACCCGCCCGTAGTCGCTCAGCTCGCGGTTGATCCGGTACCACCAGACCAGGTGGTAGATGCCGAGCGTTACGAACGGCAGCAGCGCCACCGCCCAGGGGCTGCGGACCTTGACCTCGTCCTGCGTGCCGCGGATCTGCATCTCGTAGGCCATCGAAGCTCCGTTCTTGGGGGACGAGGGGGATTACCGACCCTAACCCACGGTTCAACCCCAGGCCAGCGCTCCTGCAGGCCGCCAGGGGCGGATGGCTCAGCGACGCAGCCGGCTGCGCACGAAGCCGGGCCAGGCCCGGGGCCTGCGGCCCACGGCGAGGACGAGCGGCGCCGAGTCGAAGTAGGAGACGCGTTCGGTTGCAAGGCCGTCCGCTCCGAGCAGAAAGCGGTCGACGGCGTGCCAGGAGATCGGACCGCCCCCCGCCGTGCCACTGAGGGTGAACTCGATCAGGACGCCGTCCGCGGTCGCTCCCCAGCGATGCACCTCGCCGGTCAAGTCGGGGATCAGCCCGAAGAGGGCGGCGAAGGCGCGCTTGCCGTCGGCCAGCGTCTCGGTCGTCGGCGTCATCGGCGCGACGAGGCGCACCCGCTCGGCGAGGATCGCGTCGAGGCGCTCCGGGCTCGGCGCCCGCCAGAACTCGCCGAAGCGCCGCGCGAAGTCGGCGGCCATCGCCTCCGACCCGCTGGCGCCCGCCTCGGCGCTCATCCTGGCACCTCGGCGAGCAGGCGCTCGAACGACTCGCGCGCGTGGTCGAAGACCCGCCTGTCGCCCGACATGCGATAGCGCGAGTTTGCTCCGATCACCAGGGCGTAGAGCTCGAAGGCGAGCCGGTCCGGTCGCCCTGCGCCGGCGATCCGGGCCTGCCCCTCCAGGCCGCCGAGCCAGGCGTCGAGCGCGCCCGCTATTGCGTCGCGCACGGGACCGGGGCGGTCGTCGTACTCGGTCGAGGTCGCGGCCCAGAAGCAGCCGCCCGAGTAGGCGCCCGACTCGACGTGCGTGAGGTAGCCGTCCGCCAGCGCCCGCAGGCGGGGCCCGCCCTCGGGGGCCTCGAGCGCCGGATCGACGACCGCCGTCCGGAAGCGCCGCGCCGCCGCCTCGACCGCCGCCAGCTGCAACTCCTGCTTGGAGCCGAAGTGGGCGAAGAGGCCGCTCTTGCTCATCTCCAGCTCGGTCGCGAGGCGGCCAATCGTCAGGCCCTCGAGGCCCTCGACCGAGGCGAGGTCCACCGCCCGCTCGAGGATCGCCGCGCGGGTCTGGGCGCCCTTGGTCCCCGCCTCGCTGGCGGGGGCCGGCGCTTGAATCGTTGTAGCCACGCCCCCACCTTATCGAATAGCACGAACGTTCGTGCAAATGCAGTAGGGTCGCCGTTCAGCCCCGCGAGGGGATCACGGCTTCAAAGGAGAACCAATGGCTGGCCACGCGGTGAAGAAGATCGACGAGATGGAGGCCGTCTACGGGGGGGCCTTCAAGCGGGCCCGGGCGGAGTTGGGCGTTGAATCGTTCGGCATCCAGGTGATCGACATGCCGCCGAGCTTCGAGAACTATCCCGAGCACGACCACGAGAAAGACGGCCAGGAGGAGGTCTACGTGACGCTGCGCGGCGGTGGCGAGATCGAGATCGAGGGCGAGCGCTTCCCGCTCGACGCCGACCACATGGCGCGGGTCGGCCCGGGGGTCACGCGCAAGGTCTGGCCGGGAGCCGACGGCATCCGCCTCGTGATCGTCGGAGCCGTCCCGGGCGGCAGCTACGAGGCCCCCGACATCTCCCAGCTCGGCGAACCCGACCCGATGGCCAGCTGAACCTCACCCCGCGGGGACGTGCCGCAGCTTAGAGGCCACTATGGGTACTTAAGCTACGGCACGTCCCGCCGCTCGTGGCCGGGGCAGCGGAGAACCGGCACGCGCGGGTAGCGCGGGTAGGCCGGGTCGGTCCGCGAGCGCTGGCAGAGCGAGAAGACCGAGCCGCGCGTGTTTGGCACCAGGCGCTGGTGCCTGCAGCTGTCGCAGAGCCCGTTGCCTCTGGCCGCGGCGCGACGGCCGCTCACGCGCGCTCGGCCCGCCTCTTGACCGCGCCGAGCAGGCGGCGCGTGGCGAGGACGTGGCCGCGAGTGCCGATTACCAGCGCGCGGTAGGCGCTTCCCTTCAGGCCCGGGAACTCGGCCCTCGTCTCGGCGCGGAGGCGCGTCTCCCCGGCATCGACCCGATCGAGGCGGAAGATCAACGCGTAGACGGAGAAGCGGTGGTTGCCGACAAGCGCCAGCTCGTGAAGGGGGGCAATCCGATCGACATGAAAGCCGGTGACGGCTGAGCCCTGGGCGAGCGGGCGCGGTCCGGCGGCGGCGACGTCGGCGCAGCCGAGCAGGCGGGCGAACCGCGGAGCCTGGCCGGACCCCATGCTCTCGACCATCCACAGCAGGGCCTCCCAGGTGACGTCGGCGCTGGCAGCGATCGTCGTCGAGTGCTCGTCGACGTGGGGGAGGTCTTCAAAGCCGGGGGTCATCGCGACAGCGATCGTATGGGCTCTCCAGCGGGGAGCCCTCCCGTGCCGGCCCGTCCCGCAAATTGCGGGCCGCAGCCCAGCGGTCGCCGCTTGTCCAGCAGCTAGCTTTGAACGATGAGCGACGCGGCCACCCTGTTCGAGACCGACGCAGCCTCCTACTCCGGCACGGTGGAGGTCCTGAGCGTGATCTTCGCCGCCGAGGACGACGGCTACGCGGTCCTCGGCGTGCAGGAGGCGGGCTCGGGTGAGGAGTTCGCGCTGGTCGGCCCCGTCGCCCACCTGAACGCCGGCGACCGGGCGGAGGTGAGCGGCGAGTGGCAGACGCACTCGCGCTACGGCCGCCAGCTCCGCGCCCGCGGCGCGATGCCGATCGACCCGGCGGACCGCGAGGGCCAGATCGCCTACCTGACGTCGCTGCGCCACATCGGACCGGCGCGGGCCGAACGGCTCGTCGACGAGCACGGCGAGACCGTGCTGCAGGCGATCGCCGCCGACCCGGCCGCCGTGTTCGGGGCGCTGCGCGGCGTGAGCGTCGCGCAGGCCTCCGCCGCCGCCGAGTCGTGGCAGGCGAGCCGCGCCGTCCGCGACCTCCACGTCCAGCTCGCGCCGCACGGACTGGCGCACCTGGCGGCGCCGATCCACGGCCGCTACGGCGAGAGGGCGATGGCGGTCCTGCACGAGGACCCCTACCGGTTGACCGAGATCGACGGCGTCGGCTTCGCCCGCGCCGACCGGATCGCTCTGGCCGCCGACGTGCCGCCGGACTCCGACCGCCGCGCCCAGGCCGCCGCCGTCTTCGCCCTGACCGAGGCCGAGCAGCAGGGCCACACCAACCTGCCGGTCGAGGAGCTGCGGGCGCGCGCCGCCCGGCTGCTCGGGCTCGATCCCGACCCCGACGTGCTCGTCGCCGCGCGCGGCCTGCTGCTCGAGGAGGGCCGCGTCTACCGCGAGCCGACGCATGCCGCCGAGCTCGCCGTCGCCGCGACGCTGACATCCCGTGCCGCCGCTCCCCCCCACCTCGACCACGAGCCGGGTGAGTCGCCGCCGGTCGACGACGAGGAGAGAAGCCTCACCGAGGAGCAGTGGGCGGCGGTCCGGGGCGCGTTCGCCGCGCGCATCTCGGTCCTCACCGGCGGCCCGGGCGTCGGCAAGACGGTCTGCACGCGGGCGATCGTCGAGGAGGCGGAAGCGGCGAACGCGAAGATCGCCCTCTGCGCCCCGACCGGGCGCGCGGCGCGGCGGCTCGAGGAGGCGACCGGCCACGAAGCGCAGACGATCCACCGCATGCTCGAGTGGAGCCCGGGGCGGGAGCCCGGCTTCGCGCCCGGGCGGCCGCTGCCGGCGGACCTCGTCGTCGTCGACGAGTCCTCGATGCTGAACCTGCGATTGATCGAGATGCTGCTCGGCGGCCTCGCGGAGTCGACCCACGTCGTCTTCGTCGGTGACGCCGACCAGCTGCCTCCGATCGGCGCCGGCAAGCCTTTCGACGACCTGATCGCCTCGGGGATTGCGCCCGTGGTGCGGCTCAACCAGATCTTCCGCCAGGCCGCGCGCTCGATGATCACGACCGCCGCGCACTCGGTCAACAGCGGTCGACCGCCCGAGCTCGAGCCCGAGGAGGGCCAGGAGCACGATTTCTTCTTCATCGACCGCGCCAATCCCGAGCGGGCGCTCGACACCGTGGTCGAGATCGTCGCCGAGCGGGCGCCGCAGCGCTTCGGCTGCGACCCGGTCCGCGACGTGCAGGTGCTGGCGCCGATGTACCGTGGGGCGGTCGGCATCGACGCCCTCAACGAGCGTCTGCAGGGACGGCTCAACAAGGGCGGGGCGCCGGCGCTGAACGGCCGCTTCCGCGTCGGCGATCGCCTGATCCAGACCCGCAACTCCCACGAGCTCGGGTTGATGAACGGCTCGATCGTCTTCCTGCGCTCCGACGACCCCGGAGAGGAGGAGATCGTCGTCGACACCGACGACGGCGGCGTCCTCACGATCCCCTATGGGGAGACCGCGACGCTGCGGCTCGCCTACGCGATCTCAGTCCACAAGGCGCAGGGGTGCGAGGTCCCGGTCGTCGTCGGCGTCTGCCACCGCTCCCACGCCCGCATGCTGAACCGGCCGCTGCTCTACACGGCGATCACCCGGGCGCGGGGAGCCTGCGTCCTGGTCGGCGACCCCGCCGCGCTGGCGATGGCGGTGCGGCGCGACGACGGCGGCGGCCGGCACTCCGGCCTGGCGCAGCGGCTGCTCGACTGAGCCGCGCCGCGATACTCAGCGGATGGACCCGACCCGAGGCGAGAGACCGTCGTTCGTCGCGATCGCGACCACCCTCGGCGGCGTCGCGCTCCTCGCCATGCTGGTCCTCGCGATCCCGGCGCTGCGCGACGCCTTCGAGGCCGCGATCCACGGCGACAGCGCCGAGGTGCGGCGGCAGCTCGACAGCCTCGGCCTCGCTGGGCCGCTGCTGATCCTCGCCCTGGCGCTGATCCACGCCGTCGTCTTCTACCCGGCTGAGATCGTCGACGCGGCGGCCGGTTTCGCCTACGGCTTCGGGCCGGCGCTTGCGCTGACGATGCTCGGCTGGCTTCTCTCCGGGCTGCTCTGCTTCGCGATCGGCCGTTCCGTCGCGCGCCCGCTGCTTGACCGCTGGCTGGGGACGGTGCGCTTCGAGCGCGCCGAGGCGGCGATCGAGCGCGGCGGCGCCACGCTGCTGATCGCGGTGCGCCTGATCCCGATCCTGCCCTTCAGCCTTACCTCCTACGCGGCGGGCGCCGCCCGCGTGCCGCCATGGCGCTTCCTCTGGACGACCGCGCTGGGCTACTTGCCGATCACCGCGCTCTCCGTCTACTTCGGGACCCGGCTCGAAGGTCTCAGCCTTACCGACCCGCTCGTCCTCGGCAGCGCCGCGGGGCTGCTGGTTCTGCTGCTCGGCGGCCACCGGCTGGCGCGGCGCCTGGCCCCGAGCCAGGCGCCCTGACGCTCAGCCGATCCGCTTGACGCGGAAGCGATAGACCGCGGGCGTCTCGTCGACGTTGCCGGCGCCGTCGCGGGCGGTGACCCGCAGCGCGTGCCTGCCCAGCGAGAAGCGCCGCGCGAGCCTCTCGGCGCAGAAGCGCGCCAGGCCGCCGTCTATGCGGCAGGCGAAGACCACGCCGTCCTCGTTCGACCCGAAGCGGAAGGTCGCCCGCGCCGTCCGCCCGAAGGTCCGCAGGACCTTCGGTGGACGCTTGCGGAAGAAGGTCTGCGGCGCCGTGTTGTCGGGGACGGCTCCCGGGGGCGAGGCGGTGGAGGCGGGCGAGGCCGGTTTCCGCGGGGGAAGGCAGGGACCGGGCGGCGGCGCTTCGGCGGGCGGCGCCCCCGGAGAGGGCGGCGTCACGCCGAGCTGGGCGAGCGCGCCGACCGCGTCGAGCAGGCCCGAGCCAACGGCGGTGGCGGGGAGCCCAGGGACCGGAACGGCGGCTTTCCTCTGGGCGTCCTCGACTTTCGCCGCGTCGGCCCCCGGCTCGGCCTCCCGCTCCAGCGCCGCGACCGCCGCCGCGTGGGGGGCCGCCGCCGAGGTCCCGAAGAACCTCCAGGCGCCGCCGACGCAGGAGCCGAAGAAGGTGCTGGCGCCACCGTCGGTGGCAAGGAGGTCCGGCTTCGCCAGCACCTGCGGACTGCCGAGAGGCGGAGCGGGGATGATGTTGTTCACCGGCCCGAAGTAGTGGGTCACCGGCCCCCGCGACGAGAAGAGCTCGGGAGCCGTTTTGGTCGTGTAGCGGATCGCGCCGATGCTCATCGCGTCTTCGCCGCCGTTGTGGCCGAAGATCGTCGGGCCGACGACGTCGCCCCCGGAGGATTTCGGGTACTCGATCGCCGTCACGCCGCCGCCGTTCTGGGACAGGATGAACTTGAGGCGCGGGCTGAGGCCGGCAAAGCGGTTGATCGCGAGCTGCACCGTCGCCGCGGCGCCGGTCCGGTTTTTCCAGGCGACGATCTCCAGCGGCCGCTGGCTTTTCACGTTTTGCTTGGCGCTCGCGGCGATCACTTTGCCGCCTGCGGGGTCGAGCAGGAAGGCGTCGAGGTCCGTGGCGACGCCCCCCCAGGGTTCTGCCCACTGCAGGTCGACGATCAGCGTCGCGCCGCTGGCGACCGTGATGCCGAACGTCGGGTCGACGCCGGCGGCGGGATCGAAGTCCATGCAGTGGCTCGGGTTGAACGCCGGGCCGAGCGCGGCCACGGGCGCAGGGCAGCTGCCCGAATCGCGAAAGGCCGGCGCCTCCCAGGAGCCGATGTCGTTGCCTTCGCCGTCGATCAGGTTGTCGTTGCCGGCCGCCGAGAAGTAGGCGACGTCGTCGTCAGCGGTGACTTCGCTGACGGCGACGCCGATCGGGCCTTCCTGGAAGAACGGCTCTTCCAGGTAGCTGACGTCGTCGACGATCGCCTTCGCACCGGCGCTCGCCAGTGCCCGGATGTTGTCGGCGAAGCTCGTTTCGCCGTTGAAGGCGGTGGCGAAGGAGAGCGGGGCGCCGGGCGCGAGGTCGTGGACGATCTGGGCCATCGCCCGGCCCTCGTCGGCGCCCAGGCCTTCGCTGTCGTCGAGCACTTCGACCGGCGTCGTATGGCCGCAGGGATTGCCCGGCCCCGGAAGGTCGCCGCTGGCGACGTCTTCGGCGGCGCCGGTGGGAGCGAGCGGGTTCCGGTCGAACGAATCGGAGAGGACCCCGACCTTGACGCCGTCCCCCTCGACTTCGAATTCCGCCCGCGCTTCGGCGGCGCGAAGCTGCTCGTCGCCCTCCGAGGTCTCCAGCCCGAAGCAGGGCACGTAAGCGGCCGTGCCCGGCCCGAAGGCCGACGTCCCGCGCACGATCGGGGCGAGCACCTCGGTCACGGCCCGCACCCCGCCGAGCCGCTCGAGGCGGGGCAGGCCGGCGGGATTGACCGCCGCCGTCACGGTCTGGTAGCGGCGGCTGACGCTGACGACCTCCGCCCCCGCCGCACGCAGATCGTCGGCGCCGTTGGCGGCGCCGTGGTCGAAGCGCAGGTCAACGAGGACCCGGTCGCCCTGTCGCAGAAGGCTGCCGGGGCCTTGCGAGGCGAGGCTGAGGGCGGCCGCCTGCGCGGCGGGGGGCGCCGCGCGCAGCGCCGGCTTCGCCAGCGCGGCGAGCCGTGGCGAGAGGTCTCCCTCGCCCGAGCGGGCGAGCGGCGCCGCGTCCGCCCACGGCGCCAGGGCAAGGCACAGCGCCGTCGCGATGGCGACCGGCAGCCCTGCCCGCGCGCGCCTGCGTGCGTTTTCCCCCAGCGCCATCTCCGTCACGGTATATCGGCCGCCCCCGCAGCCGGCTCAAGCCAAAACCGGGCTAAACGAGCCTTCGACCCCGCCGCGTTTCCGCAAAGGGCTCCAGCCTGCTACGGTGCCCGCGTTCGGCCGGATAATCCGGCAAAGTCGTGCGTAGCGCTCGCGTCGTTGCTTCACCGCATCCTCCGCGTTCGCAGCACATCGAAGTGGAGGCAATGCAATGCCCACTGGAACAGTCAAGTGGTTCAGCGACGACAAGGGCTACGGGTTCATCACTCCCGACGACGGCTCGAAGGACGTATTCGTGCATCACAGCGCGATCCTCGGCGAGGGCTTCAAGACCCTGGCGGAGGGCTCCAAAGTGAGCTACGAGTCCGAGGAAGGCCCCAAGGGCCCCGCCGCGGCGAGCGTCCAGCAGACCTCGTAGTCGCAGACCGCTCTTAGCTTTTCGAGGCCCGCCGCTCGGCGGGCCTCTTCTTTTCTACCCTGACCATGGCCATGGCCACTCGAGACGACCTGCGCAACATCGCGATCATCGCCCACGTCGACCACGGCAAGACGACGCTGGTCGACGCGATGCTCTGGCAGACGGGCGCCTTCCGCAAGGGGCAGGACGTGGCCGAGCGGGTGATGGACTCGATGGACCTCGAGCGCGAGAAGGGGATCACGATCCTCGCCAAGAACACCGCCGTCCACTACGACGGCGTCAAGCTCAACATCGTCGACACCCCCGGGCACGCCGACTTCGGCGGCGAGGTGGAGCGGGGCCTGACGATGGTCGACGGCGTGCTGCTGCTCGTCGACGCCTCCGAGGGGCCCCTGCCCCAGACCCGCTTCGTCCTGCGCAAGGCGCTGGAGGCGAAGCTGCCGGTGATCCTCGTCGTCAACAAGGTCGACCGCCCCGACGCCCGCGTCGCCGAGGTCGTCGACGAGGTCTACGAGCTCTTCCTCGACCTCGACGCCGGCTCCGACCAGATCGACTTCCCGATCGTCTACACCAACGCCAGGGCCGGCTGGGCCGCGCTGGAGGAAGGCGTCGAGGGAACCGACCTCTCCCCCCTGCTCGACCTGATGCTGGAGAAGATCCCGGCGCCCGAGCACGATCCCGAGCACCCCTTCCAGGCCCACGTCACGAACCTCGACGCCTCCCCCTATGTCGGCCGCCTGGCGCTCTGTCGGATCCGGAACGGATCGGTCCGCGCCGGGCAGCAGATCGCCTGGTGCCGCGCCGACGGCCGGGTCGAGCGGGAGACCCTGTCCGGCCTCTACGTCACCGAGGCGCTCGAACGGATCGACGCCGCGGAGGCCGGACCGGGAGAGATCATCGCCGTCGCCGGCATCGACGAGGTGACGATCGGCGAGACGCTCGCCGATCCCGCCGATCCGCGGCCGCTGCCGGTGATAACGGTCGACGAGCCGGCGCTCTCGATCGTCGTCGGCATCAACACCTCGCCGCTCGCCGGCCGGGAGGGCGACAAGGTGACCGCGCGCCAGATCCTCAACCGGCTCGAGGCCGAGCTCGTCGGCAACGTCTCGATCAGGGTGCAGGAGACCGAACGCCCCGACGCCTGGGAGGTGCAG
>Ga0193699_10000351_pt1 | contig 20809 bp, 24 predicted proteins | sample L3c2metaG_FD_160095 | JGI IMG/M metagenome (GOLD analysis project Ga0193699, IMG submission 160095) | Soil microbial communities from a riparian zone of the East river system, Colorado, United States - L3c2 | ecosystem: Environmental > Terrestrial > Soil > Riparian zone | place: USA: East...
CGTCTCTGTCGCAGCGAGCGCTGCGGATGAAGTAAGGGCGGAGGCTGCAATCGCAAGGCCAAGGATTCGCTTCGGGTTCATGTCTTCTCCTTCGGAAGTTGTGGTACGCCCTGAATGCCAGGGTGCTTCACCACGCAGGTAAGCTCAAACTCTGCTCGTCCCACTAAATTGCGCTTCAGGAAGCTAACTTCGATTTTATGTCGATGGCTTGCATTACGCTTCACAATGCTGCGCGGAGTATGAAAGCCGATTGAGACGGCCAACCGTACGGAACGAAAAACAAGAATGCGCAGCAGCAGCAAGAGCGGTCGCGCGAAGAGATTCTCTCCGGACGAAAGGTATAGGGCTATCGATCTGCCGCTCGATCGTCGAAGCCCACGCCGGACGATTATGGGCGACTGTGTGCGGGTCACTCGGGGCTCTCTTTCAGTTTACTATTCCTGGCAATTGAGCTGCGATGTCGTCAGGTCGATGTCTCTTATTGGCACGAAACGGACATGCGGGGGCCGGCCTGACAATGTCTGCTGTCGAGGGTGGAACGGACATCAATTCGGATCGCGCCGAGGTCCCAACGAACGACGGAGGTACGGAGGTAGAGTACGCTCTTCGGGTCCAGATGCTTGGCTTGGAGCGACATGGCCAGAAAGAATGCCCGTGTCACCCACGTTGAGACAAGTGCACCGCTGAACGTCGATCGCGAGAGATTTTTCTGAGACCGATCCTTTGATGACCTCGTCTACCGAGATCACGCCCTGTCGATGGGCTTCGGTCGTTCGGTACCCAGGGAAGACATGCTCCCCAGGAGACGTCGCACGAAAAGCACGGACTTGGGGCGTCAGTGTCTCCGAAAGAAGACCCCTGAGGTAGTTTCAGATTTTCTTTGCCATGAGACCCCCGCGAAACCTTGGGCCGTTATACGTCCGGCATCTGAAACCGTACGGAGCCAACGGAAATGACATCCACCCGCCATACCGAATTCACGCTCTTCGTTCTCGATCTCCTGGACTTCATGGAAGAGAAGATCAGCCAAGGTCTCAAGGACGATGCCTCACGGGTCGGCGCCATTAGCGAGTCGGCCGGCGCCGTTCCGCTGCTGCGCGGCCGACTGAGCGAGAATGAAGCCGCGCAGGCTCGGTTCATGCTGGTGTTCGATAACCAGATGTATGACGCGGATGCCGCAAAGTGGTGGAAGGAGTTCGCCAGGATGGATCGTGCGGAATTCGAGAAGCAGGCCGCCGACCTGGTCAGGCCGCACGGTGTGCTGGCGATGCTGCGCGAGGTCGCTGCGGCAAGCACCGAGACATCGTCCGGACGGGACCGTTAACGCGGCGGCCAATGCCAAGAGGCCCTAAAGGCGAGCAGCGCCTGACGTAGCCGGCGCCGCCATGAGGAAGATATCGTTCGTGAGCGCAATTTCGCACAGGAGGCGTCGACGATCACTCCCGACTTTAGCGGGTTACGTCTGGGTGCATCCAGACGAGGAGGTGAGCCCGCCGGTTCACGCCAGCGGCCTAGGGTGCCACCGGGATATTTGTTAACCGCGTGCGGCTACCGTGCTGATCAATCGCGGACCTCGTAACTCATACCGCGAGAGCACTGACTAAACCCGCCGTCTCAACCCGGCGGGTTTTTCTTGCGGGGTACCACGCGACCGATCTAGGTTGTCGCGATTGCTTCAAAAGGGAGAGCGGACGTGGCGACAGGTACTGTGAAGTGGTTCAATGCGACCAAGGGATTTGGATTTATTCAACCCGACAGCGGCGGCAAGGACGTCTTCGTGCACATCTCGGCCGTTGAGAAAGCGGGCCTGAGCAGTCTCAACGAGGGTGCCAAGGTGAGCTACGAAGAGATGGAGAACCGGGGCAAAACATCCGCGGAAAACCTAAGAGTCGGATGATTCAAGCCCGCCGGGTTCACGCCCGGCGGGTTTTAGCTAGACGCCAACGATCAATTCGATATCATCGATTGCTGGCGGGGGCCTCAGAAATGAACTTCTCACAATCGAAGGACGAGCGCCTATTGGCGTTCTACGAAAACGTTCGGCGGCAAGTCGAACTCGATTCACGCGCCGGCGGTCGGTATCGGCTTATCGGCGAAGGCGTGAAACAATATGCGGAGCGACTTCGCGAAGAAATGGACCGACGGCGGCTGCGATACAATCGTATTGTATGGCCGTAAGACCAAGCTTGCACGATTTCAGTCCGGCTGTCGCACCAACTGATCCCCGTCCGCCTCTGCTAGTACCGGATCGTACAAGTTGGTTGAGAAGGGCTAGAGTTCGAGCGCAATCTGCTCAGGATCGAGAACCTCGCCAAGCGTGAATCCTGATATCGAAATGCCCAGCAATCGGACGGCCTTCTTCACAGGTAAAAGCGCCTTTAACAATTCGACCGACAGGCTCTCCAATTCGCTTCGACTGCCGATTGCGTTTGCCACTGTCCGGCTCCGTGTGATGAGTTCGAAGTCGGCGAACTTCACCTTAAGCGTCACCGTCCGGCCGCGCGTGTCCTCGTCCTCGCAATGCCGCCAGACCTTGTCGATAAGCGGCTGGAGTTCGGCAACCATCGCCTCGAATTCGGTGAGGTCGGCGAAGAACGTGTTCTCGGCGCCGACGGACTTCCGTATCCGGTTGGCCCGTACCTCGCGGTTGTCGATGCCCCTAGAGATCCAGTAGTAATACGCGCCCGCCTTGCCGAAATTGGCCTGCATGAATTCGAATGACTGGTTGCGCATGTCAAGGCCAGTGTAGAGTCCGAGGGAATTCATCTTGGTGCTGGTCGCCGGCCCGATGCCGTGAAACTTGCCAACCGGCAGGGTTTCTACGAACGCCGGCCCCATCTCCGGACTGATGACGTATTGTCCGTTTGGCTTGCGGTGGTCGGAGGCGAGCTTCGCCAGAAACTTGTTGTAGGAGATGCCGGCCGACGCGTTGAGCCCGGTCTCCTGCTTGATCTTGGCACGGATCGCCAACGCGACATCCCGTGCCAGAGGAATGCCTTGCAGGTTTTCCGTGACGTCCAGATATGCTTCGTCCAACGACAGCGGTTCGATGATCGGCGTGTGCTCGGCGAAGATATTGCGGATCTGCTGCGAGACCGCCTTGTAGATCTCGAACCGCGGCTTCACGAAGATCAGGTCCGGGCACTGCCGCTTGGCGGTCACCGACGGCATCGCCGACCGGACGCCGAACGTTCGGGCTTCGTAGCTCGCCGCCGCCACGACGCCGCGCTCGCGGGATCCGCCGACGGCGACCGGCTTATGCCCGGTGCCGCGTGCACACGTCTGCGGCACCGGGCATAGTTCGTCCCCTACGCCTTCCTACAAATCATTGAAATCGCTGCATCCGACTTTCGTATTTTGATGGGTGAGGCAGAGTTTGCCGTGCATAGTATGTCCTCTGAAGCGCGCCCTCCGGCAGTCGAAAAATCTCGTAAATTCCGTTATTCCAGAAACCGCTGGAAACGCCACCTAAGCGCTCAGGCCGAAGTCAGCGGCGATGGCGAGCGGTTGGCGGTGAAATCGTTCTCCACCTCGCGGACGGCCGCGAGCGTTCGGTTCAGTAAGTTGGCAAGCAGAGGCTTCGCCGCGATCGGTGGAGGTTGAGTGTTAGGCCGGCCAAGCCGTCCGGATGCTCACTGCATCCGAGAGCGGGCGTCAGGTCGACTTCGACGTTCCAGATTACATTAACGCACCGAATGCTGGGGTCGATCTTCCGGAGCTTTCGGATGCAGTATTTCCACGATCTCGTCGGACATGCCTGCATTGATTACGGCGCGTTTGGCGGCCGCAAGAAACACATCGTCGGGCAACGGAATGGTTTTGAGGAAATCTTCCCGGTCCTTGGATTCCGCGTTGGACTCATACTTTGTCGAATTCATCAGATCCTCCCGACATATCGCCCGAAGATTTCCATTGTCTCAGGATCACCCAAATCGAACGTGCCGTACCACTGCTCTTGAGTTTCGAGCAGCAAAGCCTGTCCAAGCGGAACCTTCTCCGGAAGACCGATGTCCTTGTTGAACTTTACAATGCTCGTGACCGGATCGCGCCAACTTACGACCTCGCGGATGAGCTTCGGGTTTTCACCGTCGAGGATCTCTCCATATGCAACCATAGCGGTTGGAGAAATTTCCGCGTTCGCCATCTTCAGACGCCGGCGCGCTTCGACCCTGACGCTCCGCATCCAGGCAGTACGGTCGGGGACGAACCCGAATCTTGCCCAAGCATATCGCCCGATGTCCTGCGCTTCGATAGTGATCGTGTGTATGCCGAACCGGGCCGCGGTATCGACGAGATCGGCCATCAGCATGCGGCCCTTGCCCTTCTGCCTGTCTCCGCTTGGGATGAGCATCCGTTGCGCTTCGAACAATGGACCGCTCAGATCGAGTTTTCGTTGGGTCCACCATGCTTCGCCGCTATCGCTCGGGAATCCTTTGATGCGAACGACGAAGGAACCGACGTTCGGGTCGAGATTGGCGATCGTTATGACTTTCCCGCCAGTCGCGCTCGCCGAAAGAAGCTCTCCAAGGTCGTCGGGATAAAGTCCATGTTGCGCATAGATATGGTCTCGCCACCAGTCGATGGCGGCGTCCGAAAGAGCAGGATCGAACGACAACATATTCGATCCGGAAAACCGGTTCCGATCGAAGTTGTTGAGGACGTCCCACATTTCAATGTCCCTTCGGCCAAGGTCGGCTCGTCCGTGACCATGCCTGTCAACCCGATGAGCAAACCGGGGTCGCTCCATCCGATACCACATCAAGCCATTGAACCATAGCGAGGATCTTGCTTTGCGAAGCCTCGAAAATCCCGCATCCGGCCGGCTGGTTAGTGGCGCTTTCGAACTTGGTGCCGACGAAAGATTGCCAGGGCAGAGAGAGCCAGAAGTCGCAACCACGCGCGAGATCTGGGTTTGCGGACATGGTATGCCGAATGCGGACGAGATGCTTTTTTGCGGTCGGGAATCAGTGGAATCAAGGATCCGGAAATAGACTATGCGGGCCGCTGCGGCTGGTGCGTGCGGCACCGGAACTACACACAAACTGAACAAGCAGCCGCCGGCCCAGCGGCAGCAGCGTCCTTCTTCTTCCCTGCACGCACCGGCACACCACCCTGCAGCCATGGGCAAAGTACGTCCCCTAGTCCTCCTGCAAGTGATTTAAATCGCAGACCCGGATTTCGCGCACGGAAAATTGCGGGGGCAAAGTACGTCCCCTACGGGTCAACGCGGGAGGTATCTGGCGCGTCTCAGGCAAGCCAGTTCTCAACTTTCAGGCCGCGGATGCGTTTGAACTCGTTGGCGTTGGCGGTCACGATCGTGGCACCACTCGCACAAGCGTGGGCAGCGATCAGCAAATCGTTGCTGCCGATCGGCGTTCCGCCCGCTTCCAGCTCTGAGCGGATTGCACCGTACTCGGCATCGGCGGGAGCATCGAACGGGAGCACAGTGATCTCACCAAGCAGATCTTCGACAGCCTTGAGCAGCCGTTTCGAACCGCTCTTTGCGCATCCGTAGCGCAGCTCCGCCGCGACGATGATGCTGGTATAGATATTGTCCTCACCGACCCTGGCAATCCGCGTGGCTGCCTTTCCCTGCGGGTTTCTGATCAGATCGGATATGATGTTCGTGTCCAGCATGTAGCGAGTCACAGGACTCGCTCCGGTGCCGGTACGGGATCATCGATGCGAGGAAATTCCTCGTCCAGCGGCTTCATCGTTTTGAGCAAGGCGACGAGCCCGCGCTTGCGCACGGGCTCGATCACGAGACGCTCACCGTCCCGGTGCATGATCGCTTCATTGCCCGGCAATTCGAACTCCACCGGAATACGGACCGCTTGATTACGGCCATTGCGGAACAACCGGACATGCCTTTGTTCAGTCATCAGTACCTCCAAGCATATGCCAAAGACATATGCCGGAATGCGTCTGATCACAAGAGGTGACTTCGGGCCTGAGAAGGCGGCCTGGCGCACAGCACCGCTACAGCCGTCGACGCCGAACTCACGGTTCGAGTTCAGCGCCAGGCTGTTTGTTCATCCGCCGATCTAAAGCAAAGGCCCCGCCGTTCCGGCGGGGCCTTGTCCTCTACTTTGGTAGGGGACGCTTTATTAGGGGGCGTACTATGCCCGGTACTGCAACCACCACAACAGGACTGCTTGCAGCGCCGGGCATAGTTCGTCCCCTAGCTCGTCCGCAAGACGTTGAAATCACACCATCAGGATTCCGGGTCTCCGCAGGAAGACGGGCAGCTGCGGAGCAAAGTACGTCCCCTAAAATCTGACTCCGCGGGCTCCTCGAAAATGCCGATGGCATCGACCTTTTCGAGATTCCGACACTCTTAGAAGCGCTCGTGGTCTACGGATCAGCGCGAAGCGCGCGCCGGTTTCGGCACGGGATCGACGGCGTACGATGTCGGGAAGCCGCCGCGTGGAGGCGAGATGAGTGCCAGGCGCGCTCTGGCGAATGGCCATTGCTTACTGGAGCCGCGATATCCATGCTGTTGCGAGCTTCGTGGATTATCGCTCGCCTCGCCTCGATCTCTTCGCGAGTATTGGCGAGCGCGATGATGTTGCCACGCGCCACGCAGCGGACGGCTCCCCGGGGTGTCATCTCGATCTCGAACACAACATCGGCCAACGGCATGCCGTAGATGTCGTAGGTGACGCGACCGGTCTCGTCCTCGACGATCAGTTGGCGTTCCTTCGTGTCGAACCAGACCTTCACGCGGCTCCCGATCGGCGGCGGGTACTTGGCGATGTGGAAAATCTTGGGCTTCTCTACTTTCAATGTCGTCCTTCCTTCAGGGGCGGCAGCCGGGCCGCCCTTGGTTTGCACTATCAGCGTGAAGCGCTCGCCGGCCATGGCCTATTTGTCAGATATCGATGACCCCTTTGGGGACACCACGACGTCCCAGCCTCGAACGCCGGGGCAAGCGAAGGTCCACCTCGGACCGCGCTACATGCAGCCATTTCCGTGTCGCGACCTCCAGAACGTCCACCTTGGCATTTCGTGTCGGCGACCCTCGCAAAAGAGCGCTGGCACTGGTGAATTGGTGGACCTGGGCGCCCCGTCGCTAGGGCATAATTGCGAAATTTTAACCTACGAAGCCGTCAAAGGTCGACTAAATGGGAAGAAGGCCTATATTAGGTGGATGACTTTCGTGGCAAACAAGGGACACAAGGGTGGCACGGCTGAGGGCATCTCGGCTGTCGATAAGCTTGTATTGGCCACAGTCAATGCACCGTTCAAGCGAGATATCAGCGCGGCAACGCTCCAGGAATGCATCGCGCAGGCCGAGATCAGCAAGTGGCCAGTCCACGTCGCAACGTTTTTTACCGACGTGTCGCCGCGCTTGGTTTTGAGCTTTGCTGCCGGTCACGGTATCTCCAAGTCCAAACTTGCCGAAGCGTACGTGGTCATGAAGACCACGACAGGCGAGCGGAACCCGGATTTGGAGAGCGAGCTTGTCCCACTGGCGACTTTTACTCGATAGAGCAATCACCGGTTTAGACCGCCTCCGGGCGAACGGACAGCCTGTTCCTGATTGGGTACTTGGAGGCGGTACCGCTCTGATGATCCACAGCGGACACCGTCTCAGCAAAGACATCGACGCTTTCATCGACGATCCGCAATACATCACGTTATTGTCGCCGCGCCTCGGAGGTGAGGATATCTGGTCGTGCGAGACCTACGACGAAACAGCCCACTATCTCAAGCTCATCTATCCTGAAGGTGAAATCGACTTCATCGTCTCTGGCTCAATCACAGATCTCCCGGTCGAGTCAAAAATCATAGACATGGGCGAAGTCAGGCCCGGCACCTCGCATACGATAAACGTCGAGCATCCAGTCGAGATCGCGATAAAGAAGCTCCACTACCGCGGGACCATGCTCAAAATACGCGATGTCTTCGACATTGCTGTTGTCGACTCACTCTTTTCGGAAGAATTACGCGACAACCTCCGCTACGTTTCTCACCTGAAGCAGGGAATCTTAGAAAGACTATCCGTAATCTCAGAAGAGTTCCTGCACCAGGAGCTCGATGAACTCGCCATCGCCGACGAATGGCGGCCGCTTGCGGCCACCTGCCTCCAGCGAGTGAAAGAAATCGCTGAAGCAATCCCGGAACCGACGTGCATTCCCTGACAAATGTCAAAATGAAGGCTGGTGTAAATCTGCCCTCCGGTAGAACGTCGCCCCGACCTTTTCAGGATCCGCCGATCTAAAGCAAAGACCCCGCCGTTTCCGGCGGGGTCTTGTTTCCTACCAAAGTAGGGGACGCTTTATTAGGGGACGAACTATGCCCGGTGCTGCAGTGGACGTCACCTAATTGGGTTGCAGCACCGGGCATAGTTCGTCCCTGGTGCCTCTCCAACCTGCTGGAATCGTTGAGTCGGGATTCTGGCTACGCGCGCGTGAAATAGCTGACACCGGGCAAAGTACGTCCTCTAAAGCTGACGCCGCCGCCTCTGCATAAATCCGCGAAAATCGGCTGTTTTCGATTGAAAAGCTGAGCCCTGATTAAGGCTGCAGGCCGATGGCTGTTGAGGATCACCGGAGGGTGTTCCATATTGTCGAGGAAGCGCTGACCGATTGGTTGGCGAGGCGCAAGACGGCAGAAAGAAAGACGGCGCGATGACGGAGGCCGCGGAAAAGCTCGAGATGACCATCCCCGAGTTCGACGCCTTCGTTGAAAGCGGGGCGGAGGGCAAGAACTTCGAGCTGTTCGACGGAACGCCGCTTCTCATGAGCAATCCGAGCGAGACGCACGAGCAGATCGCGTCGAACATCGGTGCCAACCTCAAGCTCGCGATGGACAAGCGTGACCGCCGGACCTATCAGGGCGGCATCATGGTGCAGGCCTGGGCCAATTCCGCCGGGCGCGACAAGTTCAGGCCCGACGTCGTCGTGCGTTGCGGCCCGTCCGGCAACAACACGTTCATCACCGATCCGATCGTCGTGGTCGAGGTGTTGTCGCCTTCGGCCATCGACCGCGATCGCGGTCCGAAGCTGGAATTCTACAGGAACCTGCCCACCGTGCAGCACGTCGTGCTGGCCTATGCGGACCAGATGCGCATCGAGCACTATTTCAGGGTCGAGAACGGGTGGGAGATGAAGGTTCTGCCGACTCCGGAGAGCATCCTCGAGTTGGATGCTGTGGAATTCAGCATGGACCTGGAGGCCATCTATTTCGACGTCCCTTTTGAGGAAGCCCCCGGCCTCGGGCGAGGTCAGGGGGCTTCGGCCGGAAGGTTTGACCGGCGGACGGCAGGACGTCCCTGCATCGTCTGCGGTAGCCCTCGAGGAGCAGCCGCCGCGCGCCCCCTCCAACACAAGATTGATCGCCCAGCCAAACAAAAACCCCGCCGTTCCCGGCGGGGTTTTTCGTTTTCAGACTAGGCGACCTACTTTGCCCGTGCCGCACTGGGCATAATTCGTCCCCTACGACCCCCGCAACTCGTTGAAATCGTTTTTCGGAATTTGGCGTTCTGGAATGCAGACCTGGTTAGCCGAGCAAAATGCGTCCCCTGGGCCCAACGAGGCGCGGTCCCAGGGCGCCGGCGGGCAAGAAGCCGCTGATGGTCATCATCGACGAGGACCTGATCGAGGAGACGGAGGTCGCTGCGATCCGTGACAAGCGAAAGGTTTCGGGGATCGTCCAGGAGTTGCTGGAAGGATGGTTGGCCAGCCGAAAGCCCAGAAAATAGGACTTACTTGTAACTGCCAATCGCAACGTTATATGTTGCAAATGGCAGTTAATAATTTGCGCGCATTTATAGACGACGTACAGGCCGGCGGTCGGCTGTTCTTCTCGGCCGACGAGATTCCGCGCGCCGAGGGCAGCCGTGCGCTGGAGGCGGCTTTGCGCAGGCTTGCAAAGAAAGGCGCGATCCGTCGCCTCCTTCCCAAATCGCCTGCTTTCGTCATCGTTCCTCCAGAACACCGCACGATGGGCCTGCCGCCGGTCGAATGGTGGCTGGATGACCTGATGACCCACTTGGGACAAGATTACTATCTCGGCCTGCTGTCTGCGGCCGCCGCGGCCGGATCCTCGCACTTCTCGCCGATGGAGACCCAGGTCGTAACGACCAAGTGGATCCGGCCGATCGAGAACGGACGTCACCGAATTCGTTTCTTTCAGAAGGCGGCCATCCCAAAGGAATTCGTATCCACGCGTCAAGGCACCTGGGGACCGTTCCGGATCAGTTCTCCAGCGCTGACGGCTTTCGATCTCGTGATATATCCGGTCTGCAGTCCGGCCCAGACGCGCTTGCTACTTGCCGATTTGGCGGCGACCATCTCGGGGACGGATCTTCTGAAGGTCCTCGAAGACCGAACGGACGTGGCCGCGGCGCAGCGGCTCGGCCTTCTGCTCGATCGAGCGGGAGCCTCAAAACTGGCTAACTCGGTCCGCGCCTGGCTTCGCGGGAGATCAACCGTTCCGATCGATCTCGAACCGAACGCTGGACCCGGAAAGACCGATGACAAGTGGAACGTCCGCGTCAACGTCGATTTGGAGGCTACAGCTTGATACCCCAACGTGAGATCATCGCATGGCGTGCAACAGCGCCATGGCCGAGCGACGTGCAGGTGGAGCAGGACCTGCTCATCACGCGTTGCGTGGCGGCGATCTTCAACGACGAATTTCTGCGGGACAACCTGGCGATGCGCGGCGGGACGGCGCTCCACAAGGTCCACCTGGCGCCGGCCACTCGGTACTCCGAAGACATTGACCTTGTGCTGTTGACGCGCTGGCGCGATAGCGTGGTCAAACAACATCTCACCCAGGTGCTACAGCCGATCATGAACTCCCGCCCCAGTACGCCGCTCAACGACGTCATCGTCGGCGTTCGCAACATGGTCAGTTCTTCGAGGATCATCCGTCAGGCATATGCCTTCACGCCGACCCAGCAGGGCGCGCCGAGGGCCAAGCTCAAGGTCGAGGTGAACTGTTCGGAGCATGAGCCGGTCTACAAAGTAGTGACTATTCCGTTTGACACCGGGTTTGGAGTCGTCGATCTCAAGACCTATGACATCGACGAAATGCTCGGAACAAAAATGCGCGCGCTGTTCCAGAGAGACCAGTCCCGCGACCTTTTCGACCTCAATCGGGCGTTGACAGACCTACGCCTCTCTATCGTCCCGACCCGGACCGGATCGTATTCGCTTTCCGCAAATACATGCAGGACGAAGGGTCCAAGGTCGATGCGAATGCGTTTCGCCGCGATTTGTCACACAAATTGGCGATGCCATCCTTCAGGAACGATATGAACCAGATGTTGCGACCCGGGACATCGTTCGACGTAGACGCAGCCGGCAGGCTCGTTACAAGCGAACTAATCGACCGACTGGATCCGCGTGCAACTCCACGCCCCTTGACGACTTAGACGGGCCATCGAACCGGAGAAGCCGATGGATGAAGATCACGCATTGCAGGCAAAGAAAGCCATCGAGATGTTCGAGCGGGCTGCACGCCTTGCCTACGGCGACGCGATCGTAACGTTCATTCTGTTCGGTAGCCGCTCCAGGGACGAAGCACGCCCGGAAAGCGATGTCGATATCGCCGTTATCCTCAAAGACATTATCGACAGGACCACGGTACGCAACGATCTGGCCGACATCGCCTACGACGCGATCGTCGAGACCTACATAGACGTACATGCGATGCCGGTGTCTCTGGAAGAATGGAACCATCCAGAGCGCCATAACAACCCGGCCCTGATCCGCGCCATCAAGCGCGATGGCAAGATTCTCGCCGCATGAAGCAGAAACCCCGCCGTCTCCGGCGGGGTTTTGACGAGGGACCTACTTTGCCCGGTAACGGGGACAATCTTGTAGGGGACGAACTATGCCCGGTGCTGCACCACTGTGCAGCGCCGGGCAAAGTATGTCCCCTAGCTCGTCCGCAAGTCATTGGAATCACACCATCCGGCCTCCCGGCCTCTGCAGGCAGATGCGCAGATGCGGAGCAAAGTACGTCCCCTAAAATCGGACTCCGCTGGCTCCTCAAAAAAAAGCAGGATCAGCGCGGAGTGATCGCCGATTTCGGCACTGGATCGACGGCGTACGGTGTCGGGAAGCCCGCAGCATACCGCGCGACGTGGCGTCGTCTTGCCTCTCGCGCCAAAGGATTCCTCAAAACCCGGCAAGTCCGCAGAGAAAAATTGCGAAAAACGATTCTGCTTCAATGGCTTATGATCAAGTCATTGAATCGCAACAACGAATCCCTGCGGAGCGCCCAAGATTTCGGGCGAGCTTGGAACACGTATCCACAACGTTGTTTGGTGCTTCTCAGGCCCGGTGATTATTGGAGACGTCTATAGCCCCCTCGGACGGCAGTCCGCGCGAGAGGTGCGATCAAACCCAGCGATGCCATGCCATGAATGCGCGAGCGTTGCGCATTTGCGACTGTAAAACTCCCTAGCCCGTGAGACGGGGAAGTCGCAAGAAGTCAATGATACCACAAAATCGGGGCTTTTTGTAGCCAGCGCGGCCTGATTGGTTAATACGCCCGCGGAAGGTCGGCATCACTCGTGCCTTTCGACGAGCCTTCTGATGTTTGGTTTAGACATGCGGTTCCGTTCCGAAAAGGATCTTTCGCTCGTTCTTCCGCAAGATAGTCGAACCAAGCGTCATAGCTGCGCTTTAACGCCAGCTCCTTTTTCGTGAACGTCATTGGGATGCTCACAAATTTAGCTGCGATGTGTTTATCGAGAAGCCCTTTCACACCTTCCTTCAGGTAGCTATTGACCCATCCTCTGAGTTGGGCGGCGCCGGCGAGTGAGAAGCTGCCGTCATGCGCGCCGCCACGCGTCATGGACCGCCTGGGAGGCAAACCGAGTTCAATTTCAATTTCGTCCATGACCGTTTCGATATTGGGCATTCTTGTGTGCGCGCTGGCATCTGCCCTGCCGCCGAAGAAAGCAAAAGACGACCGCGAGTTTCAATCGGGCTTTCGCTTCGTTTTCAGGATCGAGTTGCTTCAAGTTCCGTCGATCGTTCTTCAAGTAATTGAGCTTGGGCAAGCGCTTGGCGAGGGTGCGCAGGGGCACAAGATGAGTGCTCATAACCAAGATCCTTTCCATCGATCTGCGACGCCGCTGAAGTTGAATCAGAAGGGCTCGCAGCGAACCTTAAGTTCTCCGCGAGCCCTTCTTCTATTCGTGCCCCCTACGAAAGTCGGGGACGTACTAGTAGGGGACCTACTTTGCCCCCATTTGGGGACCAACTTATAGGGGACCAACTTTGCCCACGGCTGCAACGTCCGCCCCCACTCCGTCAGTCGGCATAATCAGGAGCACCCGGTTGTACTTCCGCAATCGTCGCATTCGAGACAGGTACCGAACTTTCCCAAGATCGGCTTTAACGGCCGCGCAACTCCCTAGGTCTGCGTAGGCCTGAATGGGCGCGCGAAGTGCCAATAATAAATATATATAATTCAATGCCTTAGCGAGGGCTTCGCCGTGCCGACTCGCCGTTATTCTGAAAACCCGTGATTTCGACTCGCTGTTATTCCAATATCCGACTCACGCACGAACTCGAATCGTCCATTTTACTGGGCCATTTCGACTCGCTCCTAACTTGGCCCGATATATTCAGAATAAAACTGCGAACACGGTCGGCCAATGCACGGGACCGCTGCAGCTCTGATCTCGATTGAGTTGAGACGAGAGCGCCGACATCGCATGAGTTAAGCCTTAAATCGTTCGTCCGGTTACTTGGCCGACGCTCGCGGACCAAACCGCCCCCAAGCTCGGTTCACCGGCCTTCGTCCGGATTTGGACCTGAGGGTCCGATCCCTTCTCCGGCAAACGCGCAGGCTAGACGCGCGAATTTTGTTGTTTTCCCCGCACGCTACGACAGGCGAACGAGATGGCCCGCAACCTTGCGCAGCCGTCGCCCATTGGTTGGCGGCTTGGGCCGCGCGAGACCCATCCGGCATAGCGATTGCCAGACGCTAGGCACAGACCCGAACCTACCAATGCGGACGACAACAAATAATACAATAATATCAAATATTTAGATATTATCGTATACAGCATACAAAAAATGATTGCTGATACTCACCGAATAAATCAGACTTCGATTAGCCGGTAATTGGAGAGAACAATGAGCAATACAATCTCAGCCGTCGCCGCGAGAGACGTAGCTAAACCAACCGGTGTTCGTTGGAAGATTTTTCTTCTGATGCTCTTTCTGATCTCGATCAACTATATCGACCGCGCGTCGCTCTCGGTCGCGATGCCACTGATCTCCAAGGAATTCGATCTCGATCCTGCGATGCAGGGCTTGATTCTCAGCTCGTTCTTCTGGACCTACGCGTTCATGCAGGTTCCAGGCGGCATGCTTGCGGATCGTTTCAAGCCGCGAATCGTCATCGCATCGGCGACGATTTTCTGGGGAGCGTTCCAGGCGATTGCTGCGGTGGCCACGAACTGGCCGGTGTTGCTATTGACCCGACTTGGACTGGGTGCGTCGGAAGCGCCGATTTATCCCGCGGGCGGCAAGCTCAATGCCATCTGGATGACGCAGACCGAGCGGGGGCGCGGTGCGACGCTCCTCGACGGTGGCGCGCCGCTTGGCGCGGCACTGGGCTCGATCGTGATCGCGTGGCTGATTGCAGCCTTCAATTCCTGGCGCATCGCTTTCGTCATCGCCGGTGTCGGAACCATGCTGTGCGGACTGTTGGCGTGGTATTACATTCGCAATGCGCCGCGGGAGCATCCGTCAGTCAACGAAGCGGAGGCGCGTTACATCGAACAGTCGCACGCGCTGGAAGACGCAGACACCCCGGTGTCGCGCGGCGGAAGCTGGATGTCCTACTTCCGGTATCGCTCGGTCTGGTGCATGTGCCTCGGCTGGATGTTCTTCAACACCACCTTTTATGGCTTGCTGACCTGGATGCCGACCTATCTGTTCAAGGTGCACAACTTTGACATCAAGACGCTGGGCGGTGCTTCCTTCATCATATTCTTCTCCGGCTTTGTCGGCGAACTGGTCGGCGGCTGGATTGGTGACTTCTGGCGCAGCCGCGGAGGTGCGCCAAACCTGGTATTCCGGACCTTGTTCGGCATTGCCGCCATATTCGCGACGATGTCGATCTTCTTCGTGGCCTATGTGACAGATCCGGTCGCCGTCGTGGTGTTACTGTCCGCCACCCTGTTTTTTTTGCGCTGGTGCGGGATGTATTGGGCCATTCCCTCGGCGCTCGCGGGTCGCGAAAAATCTGGATTTCTCGGCGGGTGCATGAATCTCGGCGGCAACATTGCCGGCATCCTGACGCCGCTGATCGTCGGCTTCATCGTTCAGGCTACCGGATCTTACTTCCTGGCGTTGATGTACTTTGCCGCCGCCGGCGTTGCGCTGCTGATCTGTTCGACCTTGATCGATTACAGTCGCAAACTGCCGGTCTGAACACGGTATCAGTGGGGTGGAGATGACCGCCCCACCGAGTTCATAGCTCCCTCATGAGGCTTTGTATGATGACGCGGCCGGTCCGTCTCGGTATGCTGACCCCATCGTCCAACACCGCGCTTGAGCCGATCACCAACGCGATGCTGGCCGGCAGTGCGGATATCTCGGTGCATTTCTCGCGCTTCAAGGTTACTGAAATCGCCTTGTCGGAAACCGCGCTGCGCCAATTCGACGACAGTGAAATCCTGCGTGCGGCAGAGCTTCTGGCGCATGCCAAAGTCGACATCATTGCCTGGAACGGAACATCGGCAAGCTGGCTGGGGTTCGAGCGGGACGAGCGCTTGTGCGAACGTATAACCGAGGCGACCGGCATCCGCGCGTGCACCACCGTGCTCGCCTATCGCGATCTGTTCCGGCGCCTCGGGATTGCGCGCATCGGACTGGTGACGCCCTATCGCAGGGAAGTCCAGGACAAGATCATTGCCAACTGGGGCTCCGAAGGATTGCAGTGTGTCGCGGAGCGGCACCTTTCGCTGCAGGACAATTTTTCATTTGCGGAAGTACCGGAAGCCGAGGTGGCCGGGTTGATCGAAGACGTCGTGCGCGAGGGCTGCGACGCCGTTGCCGTGGTCTGCACCAACATGCGCGGCGCTGGCGCTGCGCATCGCCTGGAACAGCAGCTCGGAGTCCCGGTATTCGATTCGATTGCGGTAACGCTGTGGGCGTGCTTGATCGCGGCCGGAATAGATCCGCGGCGTATCCAGGGCTGGGGGAGCTTGTTCACGACGCCTGGTCTCGCGGGTCCCGCGAGCCCGCTCGTGGATCGTCCCCGGGATGCTCAAAGGCACCAATCCTCATGAACCGTAAGAAATCGACCGCGATCGAGACCAAGGCTAAGACCCGGCCCAAGCGGCCACGGGATGTGGCGGCGCTTCCGCGACGGCTGCTCCGTGTGCCGCGAACCGGCCTCCATGAGCAGGCCGCGACACGGCTTCGTCTGTTGATCGTCCGCGGCGATTTCGCGCCCGGACAACAATTACTTGAAGCCGATCTGTCCGATGCGCTCGGGGTCTCGCGGACGCCGTTGCGCGAAGCCCTGAAGCAATTGGCATCCGAAGGTCTGGTCGAGCTTCGCCTCAACCGAACTGCCATCGTCGCGCCGCTGCGGCGTGACGAATTGACCGAACTGTTCGAGGCGCTGAGCGGCATCGAAAGATGCGCGGCGGAACTCGCCGCAACACGGATGGAGCCGCGCGATCTGGACCAGCTCGATGCACTGCAGGCCAGCATCGAATGGCATCACGGCCGCGGCGAAATGCGTCACTACTTTGAGATCAACCAGCAAATTCACCGCGCCATCGTCGGTTTTGCCCGCAACGGCGTGCTGAAGGCTACCCATGACGTGTTGCTGCCGCGCGCGGAGCGCGCGCGCTTCTTCGGCCTGTCGGTTCTGGGACGATGGGATGAATCGGTACGCGATCATCAGGAGATTCTGGAAGCACTCAAGGCCGGCGACGCGAGCCGTGCAGGACAACTGCTTGGGCACCATGTCCGCCGCACCGGTGAGGTCGTGGCCAGTGCGCTGCCGGTGCAGGCGGATGATGCGGATGCCGCGAAACCGCGGCGCAATGTCCGAGCCGCAATGACGAGAAAGGCCGGTCCGTGAAGATCCTGCTGCTCAATCCCAACACCACCCGCGCCGTGACCGATCTGCTCTATAGCGCCGGCACAAAGGTCATTTCGCCGGGGACCGAACTGGTTGCAGCGACCGCCGAGCGCGGCGTGCCCTATATCGCCACCCGGGCTGAAGCACAGATCGGCGGCGCGATTGCGCTCGAAATGCTGGCTGCGGCCGATTCCAGCGTCGACGCCGCGATCATCGCAGCGTTTGGAGATCCCGGCCTGTTCGGGGCGCGAGAGTTGTTCGATATTCCGGTCGTCGGCCTTGCCGAAGCGGCGATGCTGACAGCCTGTATGCTGGGTCGCCGGTTTTCCATCGTGACGTTCGCTCGCGCGCTCGCGCCCTGGTATCAGGAATGCGTCACCATGCACGGGCTCGATGCCCGCTGCGCCGGCATACGCACGCTCGACGGCACGTTCGAGTCCATTTCCAATGTCCAGGCCGAGAAAGAGGACATGCTGGTTTCACTGGCGAACCGCGCAGTCGAACAGGATGATGCCGATGTCGTCATTTTGTCCGGCGCACCGCTGGCTGGCCTGGCAGACAAGGTCCGCGGTCGAATTCCGGTCCCGGTGGTAGATCCGACCGCGGCCGCCGTGCGCCAGGCTGAGACGCTGGTCACGCTCAAGCCGCGCAAGGCCACCGCCGGTACGTTTCGTCGCCCGGATCCGAAGCCGACGATCGGATTGGCGGAGCCACTGGCCGCGGTGATCGAGCGCAGGCGGTATTCTGACGCGAAAGGAGGGTCCCTCTGATGCCGTTCGACACTATAATTCGCGGCGGCACGATTGTAACCGCCGCCGATACGTTTGCGTGCGACATCGCCATCCGTGACGGTCGAATCGTGGCGCTTGGCCACGATCTCGGGGCGGCGGAAACGATCATCGACGCGACGGACCGGCTGGTCTTGCCGGGCGGCATCGACAGCCATGTTCACTTCGCCCAGCCTTCGGGCGACGGCATCGTCATGGCCGACGGCTTTGCCACAGGCACGCGTTCGGCGGCATTCGGCGGCAACACCACGGTGCTGCCGTTTTGTCTTCAGGAGAAAGGCCAAACGCTCCGCGAGGCGTTGCGGAATTACCACGCGCAGGCGGACGGCGAATGTCACGTCGACGTTGCCTTTCACCTCATCGTCACCGAGCCGACGGATCAGGTGCTCGGGCAGGAACTGCCGGCGCTGGTGAAGGATGGCTACACCTCGCTCAAGGTATTCATGACTTATGAAGGCATGGCGCTCTCGGACCGCGAGCTTCTCGAAACGATGGCGGTTGCGCGCGAGACCGGCGCGGTGCTGATGGTGCATGCGGAAAATTTCGATGCCATCCGCTTCCTCACCGACCGCCTCGAACGTGCCGGCAACACCGCGCCGCGCTTTCATGCGACCTCGCGGCCGATCCCGGTAGAGCGTGAGGCCACGCATCGCGCCATTTCGCTTTCCGAACTCGTCGACGTGCCGATCATGATCGTGCACGTATCGAACCGCGGGGCGATGGAAGAAATCCGCCGCGCCCAGCAACGCGGACTCAATGTGATGGGCGAGACCTGCCCGCAATACCTGGTTCTGACGGAGAAAGACCTCGATCAGCTGAACATGGAAGGCAGCAAATACGTATGCTCGCCGCCGCCACGCGACGTTGACAGTCAGCAGGCGTGTTGGGAAGGCCTGCAGCAGAACGTTTTCTCGGTCTTTTCTTCGGACCATTGTCCGTTCCGCTACGACGATCCGCACGGCAAGCTCGCGCCTAAAGGGCGTACCAGTTTCCGCTGGGTGCCGAACGGAATTCCAGGCGTAGCAACGCGTCTTCCGATCCTGTTCTCGGAAGGCGTCGTCAAGGGCCGAATTGACCTCAACGCTTTCGTCGCGCTGACCGCAACCAATCACGCCAAGATCTATGGTCTCTATCCGCGCAAGGGTACGATCGCGGTGGGATCAGACGCCGACATCGCATTGTGGGATCCGAAACGAAAGGTCACGATCCGCCACGACCTCGTCCACGACGGTTCGGACTATACGCCGTATGAAGGGCTCGAAGTGACGGGCTGGCCGGTCCTGACCATGGTCCGCGGGCGCGTGGTCGTCGATGACGGCGTCCTGGTCGGCGCCAAGGGCCACGGCACCTATTTGCAGCGGACCAAGCCGCCGGCCCGCCCCGACTTGGCGCAACGATAAACCAATAGCTACACGGAGACCGACATGCCCTACGCGACCACGGACGACGGAGTGCGCCTGTATTTCGAGGAAACCGGATCGGGCCGTCCCCTGATCCTGGTTCATGAATTCGCCGGCGATTTGCGCAGCTACGAGCAGCAGATGCGCCATTTCGGAAAACGCTATCGTGCCATCGCCTTCAACGCACGTGGTTTCCCGCCGTCCGACGTGCCGGAGCACGTCTCCTCCTATTCGCAGGCTCGCGCCGCCGATGACATCCTCGCTGTGCTCGATCATCTCGGCGAGCGGCAGGCGCATGTTATTGGACTGTCGATGGGTGGATTTGCGACGCTCCATTTCGGTCTGCGTCATCCGCAGCGAGCGCTGTCACTGTGCATTGGTGGCTGCGGTTATGGCGCAGAACTCGACAAGCGTGACACCTTCCGAGCCAAAGCTGCGTGATCGCCGGCATCATTCGGAGCGAGGGCATGCCGGCATTCGCCGAACGCTACGCTTATGGCCCGACCCGCGTTCAGTATGAAAACAAGGATCCGCGCGGCCACGCCGAATTCAAAGCGATGCTCGCCGGCCATTCCGCGGTCGGATCGGCTAACACCCAGCAGGGCGTTCAGAAGGAGCGACCATCGCTTTACATGCTGGTCGAAGAAATGCAGCGCATCACCGTGCCGACGCTTATCATCACCGGCGATGAAGACTGGCCGTGTCTTTTGCCGGGCATCCTCATGAAGCAAAGCATTCCCTCGGCAGCCCTCGTGGTCATGCCGAACGCGGGTCATGCGATCAACATTGAAGAGCGGGATGAATACAATCGGATCGTCGGCGATTTTCTCTCCCAGGTCGAGAGCGGGCGCTGGCCGAGCCGAGATCCTCGCGCCGTCAGCGCTTCCATCACGGGAATGCAGAAGGGATAGCGGCGCCTGTACTTGACGGAGATCGTTGTCGTTCTTCCCCGAAGCAGAGCCTGCCCCAAGAGCGCGATGGCCAACTGCTCGAACCCGTGAGCATCGACGCCAAGGGCGGTTGATCCGTCTTAACCTGGGTGGACGAGGTGCGAAATCGAATTAGATAGTTATTTCAATGACGTATGAGTTCGCAGTTTTATTCTGAATGGCGCGCCAAACTGCCACCATTCGGAACAAAACTGCGAACCGCACGCCCGCGGGCATGCGACCGGTATTCGCGAGCTTCCGGTGCCGAGCGCAATCCGTCGTTTCATGCAAGTTGATGTTCTTCGCATTCTGAAAAAGCGCGAAGCACCGTCTGAAACAAAAAAGACATCGCGCCGAAGCGCGGAGGTCCTGTCGCATTCGGTCGCGCCGCACGCTTCACCGCGCGGACGAGATCATGCGCCGGATCATTTGCTCAATGCTGGCGTGGCGTCCGCGGATGTATCGCCGCCCGCCATACGGTTGATCAGATGCGCCCATCCGCTGCGGGCCGATCGCGTCGAAGGCTGCCTTCTGCTCGTCGGTGAGCGATCCGTAGAAGTCATTCATCGCGACGCGCACGGTCCTCACCGCCTGCAGCATGGTGTCGAGCCGT
>Ga0193699_10000352_pt1 | contig 20797 bp, 22 predicted proteins | sample L3c2metaG_FD_160095 | JGI IMG/M metagenome (GOLD analysis project Ga0193699, IMG submission 160095) | Soil microbial communities from a riparian zone of the East river system, Colorado, United States - L3c2 | ecosystem: Environmental > Terrestrial > Soil > Riparian zone | place: USA: East...
TCGACTGTCGAGCCCCATCACTACGGCCACGACACCCCGTCTCCCCACGGCAAGCAAGACGAAATGGTCAAGCTGATCGAGGATGAAGAGAAGGAGGGTGGCTCCGGCGGCGAGGGTGGCTCCGGCGGCGGCTCCGGCGGGGAAGACAAATGGAACGCCTGGACGCGTGAGACCAAAGACACGCACCACCTGATCATCCGCAAGAAGGAAGAGCAGAGCGGGGGCGGCGGCGCGGAAGGTGCTGACAGCGGCGGTGGAGGTGGCATGGATGCCATGAACTCCAAGGGCGGCCAGAAGCAGCAAAAAGAACGCAAGATCCCCGAGATCGAAGAGGACGGCGACGAGAAGACCACCCAGGTCCAGTCGACGAAAGACCACATCCTCAAGACGGTCGGCAAGAACAAGTCCTACTACAAGCAGACCAAGGACGACGTCCACATTCGCTACGGCGAGCAGGACGAGAAGGCCGACATCCTCATGAACGAGGATGAGATGGTCGCCCAGTTCAAGGACAAGAAGGCCAAGGTCAAGTGGACCGAGAAAGACCTGACCGTCCAGATGGGGGAAGACGACAATTCGAAGATGGTGATGACGGAAGACAAAGTCACCATCACGCAGGGGGGCGACGACGCTTCCAAGATCGTTATGAAAAAGGGCAGCGTCACCATCAGCCAGGGCGGAAGCTCTTGGAAGCTGCAAGACGGTGGGCTTTCGATCTCGATCGGCGGCACGCTCTGGGTACTTGGCGGCGGCGGATGGAGCCAGACCGGCGGTAAAGTTGGTCATAACCTCAAAGACATCGGCAACACCCACATCCACGGAGCTACTCCTCCTCCGAGCCTTCCTGTCCCGGCTATCGAAGCCCCTCCTGAGGCTCCTGACGGCACCGAAGGCATCCCAATGTCCTAACGCTTCTCAAAACATCAACAAGGAAACTCAATGCCCAAATACAACGTCGACACCGCCTTCTGGCGCAAAGGCGAACTCCTGGCCGTCGACTCGGAAGTCACGATGACGATTGCGGAGGCCAAATACCTCAAGCACGCCATCTCGGAAAAGGGCGCCAAGGCCGCACAGCCGGTCGAAGCGGTTGCCGCTGAACCTGAGCCGGTCCGGCCGATCGCGTACGCGGCTGTTGAAGAGCAGCCCTCGCACGGCAAGCGGCGCCGCCAGGCGGAGTAAGTCAACATGGCGATCGATCAAACCGAGCATCTGATCGACATCGATCGGCTTAACGGCGATCTCATCCAAGGGTGGGATCGCATAAAGCAGAGCATCTTCGTCATCCTCACCACCCGGCTGCGCACTCGTTTGATGCGGCTGTGGTGGGGGTCACGCTTCATCGACATGCAGGATAAGCCCGGCAACGAGGAAGTGTTGATGACGGGCATGATGGCTGCGATCGTGGCGATCAACACCTATGAGCCCGAGTTCAAAGTCACCCGAGTGACAATCGAAGAGTTCGATGCGACCGGCGCGATCACCTTCACAGTTGAGGGTGTCGACCTAGTCGATGAGGTGCTGCGCAGAATGAAACAAACCATCTGAGCGAGGGTAGAATGCCCAATTACGAGTCTCCCGCGCTTTACATCGACTTCGCGCGCCTCCCGCCTCCGGCGGTGATCGAGGAGCTGGACTTCGAGGTGATGCTCGCCCGCTACAAGGCGGAAGTGCTTGCCAAGAACCCCAGGCTCGAAACCGCCCTGCGGCTTGAGCAGTCGCCGACCAACGTCATCCTGGGGGCTGAGGCCTACGGGGAGATGCTGGTCCGCGCCCGCATCAACGCGGCGGCTCGCGCCGTCATGCTGGCCTTCTCGACCGGCACCGACCTCGACAATCTGGCGGCCTTCTTCGGCGTAGAGCGCATGCGCACGCTGGGAAATCCGAACGCAATCCCGGTCGTTCCGGACACGCTTGAGAGCGACGACAGCCTGCGCCGACGAGCGCAGATGGGACCGGAAGCGTTCACGACCTCCGGCTCCGAAGGTGCCTACATCTTCCAGGCTCTGTCGGCGCACATCGGCGTCCGCGACGTAACCGCGGTCAAGATCAACGATAAGGGCGGCGTCAAGATCACGGTCATGGCGTTGGGATCCAATCCGGTTCCCTCCCAGGAGGTCCTCCTGGCTGTCGCCGAACGGCTGAACCGCAAGAATATCAAGCCGCTCACCGCCGTGATGACGGTCGGCCCGGTCAAGGTGCTCCACACCAACATCGTCGCCAACCTCAGCCTGTACCCCGGCCCAGACAGTGCGTTGGTTATGGCCGACGTCGGCAAGGCGCTGACGAGGGTGAGGGATCGTCTCACTCTAATCGGCCGCGACCTGACCAGGTCTTCAATCATTTCGGCCCTCAACCAAGAGGGTGTCCAATCAGTCGACCTGGTGTCGCCGCCGGCCAACATTTCGGCGATATCCGACCAGTGCGTTGTCATCGACTCCGCGGCTATCAACACGCTTCCGACGAGGGTGGATTAAGCAATGAGCCAATTTCCGCCTCGCCTGATGGATCACATCCTTGCTCCGAACGCCACGGAATACGAGCGAGCGCTTGCTTCCCAGGTCGATCGGCTGTTGGAACTGAACATTCCCATCCGGGAGCTTTGGAACCCCTGGATCTGCCCTGAGAACCTGCTGCCGTATCTGGCTTGGGCGCTCTCGGTCGACTTGTGGGATTCCTCCTGGCCTGTCACCAAACGACGGAGCGTGGTCGCCAACGCGATCAAGCATCACCGCCTCAAAGGGACGTTGGCTGGCACCGAAACCTATCTCGGTCTCATGGACTCGACCGTCATCAAGGCCACCGTCCCGCCGGCCAAGCTTTTCTCTGGACCTTCGCTGAGTAAAGAGCAGCGAGAGGGCTGGCTGAAGAAGCTGCCCCAGGTCCGCGTCTTTCGTCTTTACGAGCGATCGATTGCGGGCAAGAGGATCTTCTCCGGCGGCCAGCGGTACAGCAGCTTCTTTGAGGCCAAGGCCAATCAGCCGAACGACGCGATCACCAGATTGCGCCGCCGTGCCCGTTGGGTCGTCGACGGTGTCGAAACCGACTCCCGCGTCGAGAACTTCGAGAGCTATTTCAGGGTCTTCCTGAAGGCGAACCTGCCGTACTCGACCTTCTGCAACACCCCGTTGCGCATGAAGAAGAAGTTCCCGGTTCCTTCGACTGCCTACCAGCGCATCGTTACGATCGAGCCAACCTCGCTTTCGCCGTGGCGAACCACAGTCGGACCTCAGCTTGAGCCGGTCACCTCCGAGCCCGAGCTGGTCGCCGAGCCTGGCGTCGAGGGGCACGCCGTCTACTCCGGCCGCTGCTTCGGCAACCGACACTTCGTTCCCTCTCGCGCCGGCTTCCGGATGTTCGAGCGATACGCGGTCAATGACGGCTCCGCTGTCACCAAGCGACCGTCGATCCAGTTCATGGGCGTCGGCCGCTACGGCATCAAGCCATTCAGCGCCGAGCTTAAGGTGCGGATGCGTTCGAATTGGAAGCCGTGGAAGGCAAGGGTCAACGGCACCTACATTCCGCGATCCAGGTTCTGGACGCCGCATGATCACTCGCTGATGGAAAAGAACAGGAAGGCGGCCATCGCTTCAAAGAGCCTCACCGACCAAATCTTGTTCGACACAAACACGAAGCCCGGGTTCATCTCCGGGCTCCCGCACTTCGCTGGCGACCTGATCGTCATCTGACAACACTTTCAACCGCACGAAAGCCCACCATTCCGCGGGGAGTGGTGGGCGTTTTCGTGCCCAAATGAAGAGGCCCTAGATGGACCGCCAAGTTATCTTCCGCGACTACCAGGAACAGGTCGCATCTGACCACAACAACATCCAGGACTATGTCCAGACCGCCATGGACGACATGGCACGGGATGCGATCAGCGCCGTCCGAAAGTATTCGGGCCTCATGGTCACGAAGACCGGCCAGGTCGAAACCACCATCGGCATGGGTCGGGTTTACGAAGCAGGAGCTTCCTACACGCGCCGCTCGGTCCTGACGCAGTCGCTCGCCACCTACGTGGCAGCCGCGGCGAAGCGCATCGTCACCCTCTCGGCCTATGGCCAGGAAGTGGAGACCGACGTCGAGACCCGCGACTATCTGACCGACGTCGACACCGGCCAGGTCGAGCCGCGAGCCGTCTCGATGACCCGTTCTCGCGATGCCCAGCTGGTCTTCACGGCCGGCGCCGAGGCAGCCGATCCGGTTCCAGCCGCGATCCCGGCGACCCACGTCGTCGTGGCGCACATCCTGCTGGACTCCACCCAGATCATCTCGATCGACATGGTGGAAGAGAATGCGGTCGTCTCGACCGACGCGCTCGACATCCGAACCGACTTGCTCGAAGCCTTCAAGGCGATCATCGAGCCCCGCGTTTCTTCGCTGGCCTCCGACCTCGCCGACCTTGCTGTCCGCATCAGCTCGCTGGGCGAAAGCTCGCAGATCTATCGGGTCATGGAAGATCTGGCGCGCGTGAAGGAAAGCCTGCGCTATCCGCCGGACGCTTCCGGCTTCGGCGCCGACTTCTATCTGGATCCGGGCGACTCCGACATCACCAACGCCTCGCTGCTGGCTTATGACTGTAAGCTTGAAGAGGGTATCCGCTTCGCGGACGCCAACGCCAACCAGTTCGAAATCTCGCTGTTCTCGGCCAACGATCCGAACGCTTCGAACATCGGCGGCTTTTTGATGCCGAAGTACGACGACGAGCTGAAGATCACGACCGGCGCCTACGACTCAGAACTCGGCATCGCCCAGTACGGCTACCAGGTTCTGTCGATGAAGCAGGGCTATATGTCCCGCTCTCGTCTCCGCTACGGCGGAGGCCTGTCGGTCTGCACCAACGGCAGCCAGTACAACTATCCTGGCGAGGTCACCGACCTCTCCAATCTGTACGATCTCACGAGCGTGGACTTCTCCACCTCCTACATCAAGGAGCGGGATCCTTACAACTACTACCACTACAACCAGCGCACCGATCAGTGGTGGTTTGATACATGGAAAGAGCCGTATATGTATGCGGTCACCACGGATCTCGCGATCACGGGCGCGAAGGTCGCGCAGACCTTCCTCGTATCCAACGACATCATCGCGACGAAGTGCGGTTTCTACATCACGGCCAAGGCCGCGAACGAAGACATCCACATCGCGCTCTGCGAAGTGTCGAACGGCGTGCCGGATACGGACAAGGTCATCATGAAGACGACCTATCCGCAGGCCAACATCGTGGTGGGTTGGAACCGTGTGGGCATCCAGCCGACCTTCCTCCAGAAGGGCAAGCGGTACGCCTTCCTGTTCGTCTCAAACGCGAACCACAAGATCGGCATGGCTGCAGGCCAGAGCTACCTGGACGGCACGTTCTTCTATTCGACGGACGGCATCTACTACCAGGGCGACCTGACCAAGGACATGATGCTTGAGGTCTACGGGGCCAAATTCCGGTCCTCGCAGGTCGCGATCGAATTCGCGCCGATCAGCTTGGATGGTGGTTTCCGAACCATCGACATTCTCGCTGAACAGTGGGCTCCTGAGTCGACGGAACTCGTCTTCGAGATGCGGCCGAACGGCACGGGTGAATGGAAGCCTCTGGTCGCAGACAATGCCGGAGTTCTGGCAGCTGCACCTCCTCTCGCTCAGTTCCGAGCGCGCTTCATCGGTACGAGAGACATGATGCCGATCCTTCATCTGACGGGATCGCGCATCAAGATCTACCGGCCGAAGACGGCTTACAAGCACATCTCGATCCCACAGACCGTTCCGGCGCTCTCTGCTTCTGCCGGGAACGTGGTCGTCAAGATCCTGCTCGAAGGCTACGACTCCATTCCGCACACCCACACCTGCAACCTGCGGGTCGGTGCTGCTGACGTGGCGCCGACTTCGACGGTATCCAAAATTCTCGATGCGGCATCGAAGCGGGTCGAAAAGACCCTCAGCTTCAACGTGGCTGCTGGAACGACCTCCTTCCGGATCGTTCAGACCGGCACCACCAACTCACCGCAGGTGACGTTCCACGTCGCTCAGCGGACCTTCTACACCAAGTAACGGAGTCAATATGGCCAAACAACCGACCATCAAGCCGGAAGCGACTTACCGGGTAGAGCTGGCGCGATCCATCGAGATCGCGCCGGGCATCTGGGCTCGGCCGGGCAACGAGGTCACGCTGATCGGCGCTGACATCGCCACTCACGGTGAAGCGATCAAAAGCTACGAAGAGGTTTAATCCATGGCTCGCCGGTTTGATCAAATCTATCGGGTCAAGCCGAGGCAAAACCTCGGCGATCCCGACTTCTGGAACCGGCGCTTCGAGGATATCGACCGCCGAATCAATTCCACCGAAGATGGGCTGGATGAGATCGGCGGGCTGTCGGCATACGTCGAGGGCCTTGCCCTCGACCGCCTCAACCTCGTCCTGGCTCCGGCCTTTGCGAAGATCTCGCTGATCTCGGAGCAGGGCTTCTTGCTCGCTCACTCGATCAGCAACGTGACGCTCACCACGAGCGCCACCAACACCTTCGCTATCGAAAACATGGCGGAGAGGGAGATGTTCGCTCCTTCTCCCTTCGTGACGATCACGCGCGAAGCAAACCAGACCGACTACGCGTTCGCGAAGGTCGTGGATTGGAACAACGTTTCCGGCCAGCTGGTCGTGCAAGTTCTGGAGAAGTTCGGTAATCCCGGACCTTTCACGGACTGGACGATCTATGTCGGCTCCGCCATTTCGAAAGCGGTCGAGTCTTACCTGTTCACCATCATCTCAGCTCGCGACTCTGCTTTGGCATACCGTGACACCGCATCCGGATATGCTGCAACAGTCCTCTCTGACAAGAATGCAGTCGCCCTGATGAAGGGCGACACGCTGGCGGCACGCGATGCCGCGGCTTCTTCGGCTGCTGCCGCCGCCCTGTTCAATCCGGCTTCGTACATCGCTAAGACGGCGGCCGGCACCTACGATCAGACTATCACCTTCACGATGAGTCCGATCGTTCCCACCGTGACGTCGACTGACAACTCGGCCAAGGCGGCCTCAACTGCCTTCGTGAAGACTGCGATTAACGCTCTCATCAACGGAGCGGGTGCTTCCCTCGATACGCTCAATGAGTTGGCCGCCGCTCTCGGCAACGACGCCAACTTCTCGGCGACAATCACTGCCTCGCTTGGCAACAGGTTGCGGGTCGATACGGCGGCGCAGGGGTTGAACGCCACGCAGCAGTCCAACGCTCGGACCAACCTCGGCCTTGCCAACTCGGCGACGCTGGCCATGGCAACGGCAGCGGGCATCAGACAAAACGTTGGGGTCAATCCCATCGGCGTCGATCAGGCATGGGTGGCCACTGCTTTCGTTAACCTTGGCGCCAAGACCGGATCTGTTGTTCTCGACATGAGCACCGGCTCCAGGTTCTGGATGCAGGCAGTGGGGAACATCACCATTTCGGTGGTCAATCAAAAAGACGGCCAGCCTCTCGACATCGCAATCGTTCAGGATGCAGTTGGAGGTCGAACCGTCAGCTGGGCCGCCATGTTCTACTTTCCTGACGCCACCGTTCCCACGATCAGCACTGCAGCAAACACTTGGGCGGTATTTTACTCCGGCGTTTTTCATCCGAACGGATGGTTTATGGGCGCGGGGTGGAAGATCAACTGATGCTGATTGTTCATCAACGGATGATTCCAAACGTAGGACCTACCGTCACCCCAGGGTCAATGTCGTTCACGGTGCCTGGCACCTACAGCTTCACGGTGCCCGCGTATCACACATTCGCCGCGGATGCGCGAGGATCGGGCGGTGGTGGTGGTGGCATCACGAATGGTGGAGGCGACGGTGCCGCTGGTGGGTATAGCTACTTTAATGCGCCCACTGGAAATCTGGTCGGTTACGGCGGAAACGGAGGAACGCACGGCGACTATACGACCGGCATTCATGGAACGAACGGAGCGCCAGGAACCGGCGTTGGTGGAGACGGAAACATCACCGGAGGCGGTGCTGCTGGAGGAAATCCGGTAACATATCCCGCGAATGGTAGCGTCTATGACGGCGGTTATGGTGGCGCCGGGGGGCGCGCGTACAAGGCGTGGGCAAAGGGAAGCCTGCTAACCCCACGCTCAGTCATCACCATTGTTGTTGGTTCTGGTGGCGCGCCAGGGCCAATCGGAAACGGCCTTTTCACTCCCGGCAGTTATGGGGGCAATGGCGCAGTCTATCTTTCATGGAGTTAACAACAAATGCTGATCGTTAAAGAGACAGCGGCAGGGACGTTCGAAGAGATTTTGCCAGGGTCTTCGTTCGTGGGCTCGGACGGGAACCTGAATGGCTGGCAGTGCGCCGAACTTTGGACCGACGCCGAACTGGATGCGATCGGTGTGCATCGCGTGCAACCGGTGGCGCCTCCGCCGGACCCCGATACGCAAATTACCGGGTATCATTTCGAGCGCTCTGCCGGCAGCATCATTCAGGTGCTCGAAATTGCCCTGGCGCTGCCGCTGACCAAGGCGCAGCTCGCGGCATACGCAGCAGCAAAGCGATTTTACGTCGAGGTTGGGGGCATTGTTTCCCCGACGTTCGGAGCGCTTATGACTGATCGCGACACCAGGGCGATCATCGCCCAGACAATCCAGTCGATCGACCTTGGCATTGTCCAGGCGCCGGTCAACTTCAAAACCGCGAATGGCTTTGTTCCGCTCGACCGTGCGGCCTTCGTGGGAATCGCTACGGCCATCGTTGGTCACGTCCAATCTACCTTCGACAAGGAAGGTCTCGTCGACATCCAGATCAACGACGGAACGATCACCACGAAAGCGGAGGTCGACGCCGCGTTCACTGCCTAGACCGCATCAGGAGAAGACCATCTTCCCCTGATCATCACCAATCCAATCACCCCCATGCCGCCCCTCCCGGGCGGCTTTTTTGTTTGGGAGAACTAAGTGACTGTTCAATATCTCCACGGCATCGAGACGATCGAACTCGACAGCCCCTCAGGCCCGGTTGAAACCGTCAAGTCGAACGTGATCGGCCTGATCGGTACCGCGCCGAACGCCGACCCGGACATCTTCCCGCTCAACACTCCGGTGCCGGTGTTCGCCGACGCGCTCAAGGCTGGTCAGCTCAAGAGCGACGGTACGCTGCTCGATGCGGTCGATGCGATCTACAGCCAGAAGTCGGCAGTGGTCGTGGTTGTCCGTGTCGCGGAAGGCAATGCCGGACCCAACCAGCTGCACGAAGCTTGGTCCAACGCTGTCGGTTCGCCGAGCGGCAAGACCGGCATCTGGTCGATGCTCAAGTCGCGTCCGATGCTCAAGCTGGTCCCGAAGATTTTGGTGGCTCCCGGCATGACCAGCGGCCGGCCGACCAACGGCCTCGCCAACGTCAACGTCACCGAAGACGGTGCCGGATACGTCCTGTCTACCACGACCGTCACCATCGGAGCTGCTCCGGCCGGCGGTCGCACTGCCAAGGCCGTCCCGCAGGTTGTTGGCGGCTCGCTGACCGGCATCATCATCACCGACCCCGGTTACGGCTACGTCGCAGTCCCGACCGTCACCATCGCTGGTGCGGGCGCGGGCGCAACTGCCACCGCTATCCTCGGCGGTGTCGCCAACCCGGTTGGCATGGCGCTTTCCTCGATCGTCGACCGCCTCCGCGCCGTCGCGTTCGTTGACGGTCCCGGCACCAACTACGAAGACGCGATCGCGTACCGAAACGACTACGGCTCCCAGCGGGTCGCTGTCATCGACCCCGGCGTTCTGAGCTGGGACATCGCGAACTCGGTCTATGTCCAGAAGCCGGCCTCGGCCTACGCTGCTGGCATCCAGGCGCGCGTCGACGAAGAAAAGGGCTTCTGGTACTCGTTCTCAAACGAGCTGATCCAGAACATCGGCGGTCCCGCCCGTCCGGTGGACTTCATGCCGAACGATCGCGCCTGCGAAGCGAACGTCCTCAACTCGAACCAGGTCACGACCATCATCCACGATGACGGTTTCCGGTTCTGGGGTCTGCGCGGCACGGGCACTGACCCCCTCTGGGCTCAGCTGTCGGTCCGCCGCACCGCGGACATGGTGTACGAGAGCCTGGAGCGAGCCGAGCGTCACCGCTTGGACAAGCCGTTCAGCTTCCAGCTGCTCGCCGGCATCCAGGGCGATGTCAACACTTACCTCCGACTGCTCCGCGCTCGCGGCGCTCTGATCGGTGGTCAGTGCTGGATCGACCCGACCCTCAACACCCCGGCGACCTTCGCCAACGGTGAGCTGTCGGTCGACTTCGATCTCGAGCCCCCGGCTTGCTTGGAGCATCTGCAGTTCCGCGCCCGCCGCAACCCGACCTACTACAACGACTTCGTCGAGGAGTTCACCCGGCGGCTCACCTCCGGCAACGGCTAATCCCCGCCTTCGACCTCGAACGACCACCCACCCCATAAGCTAGTCACGAGCCGTCCGGTCCCACGCGGGCCGGGCGCGCTCTGGCTTGGCCGGAGAGATCTATGAGCAACCTTCGCGACTCCAACATTTTCCAGGACTTCACCGTCTGGATCCGAGACATCGGCAAGATCGGTGAATGCCCCAACTTCCAGCCGCCCGAAATCAACATTCACACGGAAGAGTTCCGTGGCGGCGGTATGGACGGCACCGTCGAAATTCCGATGGGCGTCGAAAAGATCGAATTCGATTTCTCGCTCCACACCTGGGATGAGCAAGTCTGGCAGAACCTCGGCTACGGCCCCGGTTCGATCGACGTGCCCATCTGGTTCCGTGGGACTGCCCTCGAGCTGAGGTTATGATGTCGTTCCGAGCGGCATCCGATTCAACCTATATCGCCCAATTGGTCGGCCGAATGGTTCGTTCTCCATTGGCTCGCCGCATAATCGATGATGAGGTGTTGAATACGGTTGCGTTGTATTTGCCCCACTATGATACGAAGGGATTGGAGAGGATCGTTTCTAGGCTTTCCAAGCCCGATGAAGGAATGCCTCCGGTTGACGTTGAACTTAGTGAAGATGTCATCGAACTTAATAAGTCTGCGAACAGCGACGGCGCGTTCCAAGCGCTTGGTATGATTCCCTCCTATGTGGTGCCTCGAAAAAGAAAGGCGAGCCAAGTCCGGCGACTGATGAAATTTGCTCGCCTCTTAACCAACGACGATTTAGATGGAAATGCTCTGTCGTCGGCAAAGTCAAAATTACTAGCCGTACTCAACAAGGAGTACGCTAGAAGCAAGAACGATACTCGCTTCAACGAGATTGTCGAAGGGAAGCGTCTAATTGAAATTGAAGCGGTAAATTGGGATGTTGGCTCGGACACAACGAGCGATGGAGAAACGATCAAGGTTGATATCGCGTCGGAAAATGTAGAAGATTTATTCGAGGCTTCCGGGCGGAAGCTTAACGAAGGTCTACATAAAGCATGGTGGCGTGCGCGCGTGTCGCGTTTTCCTGATGACCGTGAGAAGGCGAAACTAGAATTGTTTGCGCTTTGTGCCGATCCAGACGTAATGAGAAAAATCGAGAAAGAAGCCCAAGACACAGTCCAGAGCTGGCTTCAGAAATTTCGAACCGCTATCGCCAAACTGGATGAGAAAAGTAGAGCCGCTTACGACGAAATAAGAAATCTAGCGGCTAGCCCGGAACTGAGTCCGTTAGTGTTTCCTGCCACACTCCAAGGACACAGCGCCGACAAGACCTGGAAAAAGCATTTATACGTTAACGAAGCGAAAGTATTCCCAGCGGAGTTCAACGAGCCAGAGAGGGAAATACTGACGCGGGAATTGGCTGCGAAAGATGTGGTTGCTTGGTTGCGAAACATTGACCGCAGACCTTGGGCGCTCTGCGTTCCATACGAGGTCGATGGAGAAATTCGCTCTATGTATCCCGACTTTTTAATCGTGAGGTCCGAGGGAGAGGGTCTCGTGGTGGACGTAATTGACCCACACACAATCAGCCTGGCAGACGCGCCCGCGAAAGCCGCCGGTCTCGCAAAGTTCGCATCTCAACACGCAGATAAATTCGGTAGGATCGAACTTATTATGCTTGATGGAAACACTTCGAAGCGACTTGAGCTCACTGACGAGACGGTCAGGAACAAGGTCCGAGGCATCACGCTACCGAACCAGCTTCGCCAGCTTTTCGAAGCTTCCTAGGGTAGAAGCTAAAAACCTAAGTGCCTGTTAAAGCACAACAACGCCACGGTTTTTGGCGGGCCCTGACCGACGATGATGAGCACCAAGTCTACCCTACAGCACTCTAATCGAACCGAACGTCCATAACTCAACGGCAAAGGCTTCTTACCTTGGCCGTGATGCCCACGAAACGACGGCGCCACTCGTCGTCTTCTCCAGCATCTCCAAGGAATTTGGAAATCGGGCCGTTATTAGCCCCGCTTGCATGGGGCATTCCGGCGAGAATCCTATTGTTGGAAATGGCCATTTTCGGACCAATGCGCGTTAGCACCTCCGAGACCATGTCTCCCATGGGGACGATCACTGCATCCGGGAACAGTGAGAACTCTTCCTCGAGCCAGTTCCTCGACCGATCGAACAAGAATGGCACGCCATTCATGTCAGGCGACCGGCTATAGTTCTCGCCATCGACGAAAGTCGGGTACCTGATCGCGGAGGTGAAATGGGCGCGATGGCTATCGACCTCCCAGAGGCTTGCCGTCGAGGCTATGCCTAGCAGTACATTCAGGCCCACGGCATCCATCAGCTTCACGAGGTTGGTCCTCATGGTCCCTGCAAAGCTCGCATGGACTTTCGCGCGCGCGAGGACCTCTGCTTCCGATAGACCAAACATCATCGCCCTGCGGGCCTCCTCGATGGCCTCGCGCATCTGTTGCTTTCCTGGCGTGATGCCAACGATGACGATATCCGCCCCGATACTCACGTGGTCGAATGGAGCGTAGGCAATGTCGAGACGCTTTGACTTGTGTACGTGGGTTCCCATAAGGAGCCTACGGGGATTGTCTATTTCGGCGGCGACCTCCGCCTGTGACATGGATGCGACAATCTGCAGGTATTCAGTCACTGTGCCAGCGACTGGTTCGGCCTCCGGCGCTACGCGAACAAACTGTACGGGCTTCCTTTCCACCATTCGGGCCAGAGGCCGTGCGGCGACAATCTTGGCGTGCGGAACGACACAGGGGGCGGGTTCGGCCTGCGGCGGATCGGCATCAATGATGCCTTTGGAAATCAGACGCCGGTCTCTAGTACCGCGGATAGACATCCAAACCGGCCAGCCTTTGCGGAGATATTCCTTCAGTTCCTCAATACTTGCAGCGACAACCCTGTTCGCGATGTGGTGTCGCTTTTTGCCGAGGTCGGGATCGGCTGCGCCATAGGCGTCGTCTTCGAAGACGTGAGGAACAAGGACTTCGCCAGTCTCAGGATTGATGCGGTACACGAGAACTCCCAATGCCGAGGCAATCGGCTGCCATGTAGCGAGGAATTGGCATTCTGGCGGAGAGGGAGGGATTCGAACCCCCGATAGGCTTGCACCTATGCCGCATTTCGAGTGCGGTGCATTCGACCACTCTGCCACCTCTCCAGTCACCATAACGGGTGGTTTCCCAGCCCTCGGTCTCGGCCGAGTTCTAGGCGAGGATGGTGGAACAGACAAGGCGTGGCAGCATGAAAGTTTACCTTGTCACGCACGACCCTACGGCGTGAAAAACGGCCGTGTAGGCGTAGCGACCGGTTTGGTGAACTGACCTCGTGGCCTTGCGGGCCATCTGGCGGACACCCAATGTCGCAGAAGACGCAGCCGCAGCTGCGCGTCACCTTGATCTTCACTTCTTCTCTTCCAACCACTTCGGGTTCCAGTTGGCTGCCTCGTCGATCAGCTTCGGCTGCAGCACGTCGGCCTTCGTCTCAGCGGTGACCGCCTGAACCAGCAGGGCATCGGGCAGGATCGACAGACACGGATGCTTCTTGTCCGGTCGCTCGCATCCCTCGGACGTCAGCTTCTCGCGGACGATGGACATCTGTCGGGTGGGTCCGAAGCGCTCGACGAGACGGGCGGTGTTCAGCCGACCCTCCCGATCGCACTTGGCGCATTTGACCCTCACGAAGGGCAGGGGCCAACGTTCAAGCTGCATCCTGTTTCTCCATGTCGATCAGCTCCCAGGCAACGCCGGCCTCGTCGTACATCTCCTGGGACAGCTTCAGAGAGTCGGCCCAGCGTTCCAGATCGAAGATCGGAGACACGATGCGCTTGATGCCGGCCTGAATGACGAGCTTCGCGCAGTTCGAGCACGAGAAGAATGTCGTGTAGATCGTGTAGCCGTGCAGCGGCTCGCGAGCCGTCAAGATGGCGTTGACCTCGGCGTGCGTCACGAGGGAATACTTGGTCAGACGGTCGTTGAGCCGTTCTTCCGTGTCGGCGATGCCCCGAGGGAAACCATTGAAACCCACCGATGCGACTGTGCGATCCGGGCGCACGATCACGGCCCCGACTTTCGTCGAGGGGTCCTTCGACCAGCTCGCGACTGTTTGTGCGAGGTTGAGAAATCTTAAATCTCACTTCACGTTCACTGTCGGTCCTTCGGAAAGTTGAGAGATGCAAACTCGCCATAATTCGCGAGCGCTGCTACGTCGTATGCGCGAGCTGCGTCTTCGGCGCTGTCGAAGCGACCGAGAGCTTTCCTCTTGCCGTTCAGTCCGATGCCCGCCTGGAATGTTCTGCGGTTCTTATCGTACGATACGCCCTTGAACCCGGTGGTGTTGTTTTTCCGGAGACTTTGGTTCCTATTGTTCTGGGCGACAGTCGCTGATCTGAGATTGCTGCGTCGATTGTCAGATCTATCGCGACTGCGATGATCACCCTGCGTTTCTCGACCATTGATGCCGAGGACGCGCCGGTGCAGCAGTTCACGATCACCATCTATGCGGATGTAGATGTACCCATCGTCCCGCATCACGATAGATGTGGCGGAGAGTACGACGCCAATGTCGTCCTGGGAGATCAGGAACGGCAGATTAAACTGATCATGCATCGCCACTCCACGATCCAACAGATCACTGGGGAGGAGACCGAGGTCGACCATCACTTAGCCTCCTGGCCGGTCATGTGGTTGAAGCCATCGGAGCCGGTGAAGGGCGGGCGCACGGTGACCTTGCCTGCCGCGGAGAACTGCTCGATCTGGTCGAGAGTGTCCTTTGTCAGGACGGCCTTGCCGCCACCGAGCCGGTAGCGCTGCACGGCGCGAGCGCGCACCTGGGTCTTGATCGGCAGAGTCTCCATCAGCTGCTCGACTTCCGTCTGGCCGACCGGCAGGATCGGGAGAACCGGCTTGACGACGACCGCTTTGCTGACGACGGGCTTGACGACGACCGCAATGTCCTTCGGTTTCGGCAGAAGGACGCCGCGCGCAGCTGCTGCCTGCTCGATCGAGAGGCCGAGACGCAGTTCTTCAGTGGTGCGGCGGAAGCGGGGTGCCTTGGCGGCGACAGGCTTCACCTTGGCGGCGAGGGGCGGGCGACCGAGCTTCTTCGGCTGCTGCATCGACAGTTCAACTGCCCGCAGCTCGATGCACTGCTCCTTGGTCAGGCCGCGCTGGATCTCTTTGCGGTTTCGCTTGAAGAAGCCCGGTCGCTTCGCGCGGGTCTGCTTTGCGATCGGCGCGGTCGAAGTTCCTATGTCAGTTGAGTGGCAATCAACTGGAGTTGGTAATAGGTCAGGTATGCTGACCGTTTTTTCAGCAGCTGCTTGTCGGGAAGATCCGGTGAATGCAGCAATTACGCGTGTCGCGATTGATAAAAACAAGAACGCCTCCGTTTGCATTTACCGTTTGCATTAGAGCAAACGGCGAGGCGGGTCAAGTTTTAGGGGAACTGCTATGACACTAATTATCCAGCAAGATTTCGGGGTTTTTCTTCGTTATGCCACATGCCAGCGCTTGCGCGCTGATGCAAATAACATTAATGCAAACGTCAAGAAGTCGAACCCGATGGCGGGTTCCAAAAAGGCGAGAACATGCAAACCCCCTTCGAGTACCGATCCTACGAAGTCGCCAGCGAAGATGGCCGCTACTGCGCCAAATCCTTGGACGGGGAGAGCTGCGACCTTCAATCCAGATACCTCTTACGCGTGCTGCGCGCAGTTGACGTCCTCTGGACCTCGATCGAACTCTCTGTCGTCCCGACATGGTTCGCCACCTGGATGAACAACCCGACTCCATCAATCGATCTCGACGCTGCTATGGTCGATATGGGTGAAGCCGAACACCATCGCGAAACCCGGGACGACTTCCAGGATATGATTTCCATCCTGAAATTCCCGATCTCTCCGCTCGCTCTGGTTCGCAAGGCTGCAACGGCAGCTTCTGCCGCCGCGGTCTGCTTGATGACCGACGTCTCCTCCATGGGGGTCATCGAACTATTTGCGGCGTGATCCCGTACTCAAGGCATCGCGTCGTCATATCCAGCGTCCCTTTGCCCATCGGCATGCTCGGAAAGCCAATGGCGCCATCCGGGCAACCATCCCTCAGCATTTGCTCATTTCGAAAAGGACCAGCCGCGGCATCGTAAAGCTTGCCGCGCCTGTTTCGTTTTACCACCGCACCGGGACGCTCTACGTTGTCCCAATCTGCCGGATAGGGATCAACGAAGATCCCACGGCTCTCAGCCCACAGGCGAGCCAGCCTGTCAGCTCCTGACGCCTCACCCTCGATGATCACTGTGATCGGATCGCGCTCATGGGCGGCGTCCAGGACGTCGTGCAGCCGTCTTCTATCGTCATAGGCGCGTCCGCCGTACACCAGCATGCGCCGGCCGAGCGCGGCCACAGCCTCGATCAGCGGATTGCCGTGACACGGAGCCGGGTAGCATGAGCACACGACCGACAGCCCGATCAGGGGACGAAGATCCAGGTGCGGCAGCTGCTCGCACTTGAAGCGCTCGATCGCTTCCAGGCGCGGCATCTCCGGCGTGATCGGAAACTTGTTTCCCCACGGCGTGCCTCGCCCGATGTAGACCGCACCCGGAGGCGCGTCCTTGTGGTAGCGGTTATAGACCCTCGGTTTCGCCATCAGATGTTCCTCGACAGCCAGTTCATTTTTTCTTTCCAATAATCCGTCGCAGTTCGGTCCCCAGGATCTGGGTGACCGCCGTCTTCTCGTCGAGCATGTCGTATTTGTCGTAGATGTCGGTGACGTCGCCCTCGATATGATCGAGCAACGCCTTCACGTCCGGTCGAGGTGCCTTGCCGCGTCGCGCCACGGTGGCCGCTGTCCGCCGCAGGTCGTGCGGAGTGAAATGCTCCATCTTCAGGAAGGTTCGAATACCGATCCGCTTCTCGCTCTTTTTGTCGTTAAGGGCGCGAGAGAGCGAGGCTCGGAGGATCGAGTCATTGTTGGCGCCGTACCGCGACGGGAAGACGACCTTCTGTTCCTTGCTCTTGATCGATTGGCTGATCACGGAGACCGCAAGGTCCGACAGCGGCACGATCACCTCCCGGCGCCCCTTCACCCGTTCCTTCGGCATGAGGTACTGCGGATCCTGCTTCTTGAAGTTCAGCAGTTCGTCGGTCCGCGCATAGGCCGCTTGGTAGGGGCGGACCATCGTGGTCAGGATCATCTTGAGGGCGAGGGCGGTCTGCCGATCGGCCGGCAACTCCGGATCGTCCAATCCCCACCAGAGAGTCTTGATCTCGTCGTCGTCGAGCACGCGATCCCGCGTGATCTCTTTGCCACCACGGCGAGCCAGTCCCTGGATCGGGTTCTTGGGGACGTATTTCCGGCCGGGCTGCTTCGCCCACTCGAACATCTTGTGGAGCACAGACTGTGTCCGGTTGGCGCTCACCGGCGCTCCGTCAGCAATCTCGTCCAGGACATCGGCGATGTCATCGTCCGTGACATCCTTGGCCAGCATCCACCCGAGGGCGGCGCGCACCGGCTTGAGGTAGCCCTCGTCATTCTTCCAGGATGACTTGGTCGGGATGGCGTACTCGTCCATGTAACGCTGACACAGGTCTTCGAAGCTGATGTCCTCGCCCTTGGCGAACTGCCGGCGCTCCTTCCGCTTCTCGGCGCGCGGGTCCTTGTCCTCGGTGATCAGGGCGCGCTTGGCATCGGCATCCGTCCGGGCCTTGGCGTAGGTGAGGTCGGGGTATTTGCCGAGCGTCACCGTGACGGTCTTGTTCATCAGGGGCGACCAATAGACGAACGCGAAGGATTTGCTTCCGCTCTTGGTCACGCGTAAAACCAACCCCTGACAGGAGCTGTCGACGATACTAACCCGGTCTTTCCCGGGTGGACATTTCGCAGCTTTGATCGAGGTGTCTGAAAGTTTGGGCATTGAATATCCTTTGGGTGCGGATGCCATATGCGGCCTTGTCCCGGGACAAGGAAATGGCTCAACACCCTGAAACGAGGGGAAACGGGTAGGAACGGAAAATGACTGATAAATAAGGAGAAGTGGTGTTTCAGGAGGTTTCAGGAACACACATAAGTGCTAGTTTTTCCAGTCTGGGAGACTAGGGGTCGGAGGTTCAAATCCTCTCGCTCCGACCATTTAACCAAATAAAATCAAACGTTTAAGCCGGCCGATTTGAGGCCGGCTTTTTCATACGCAAGCCGTGTAGGCACCGTGTAGGCACGGACGGAGATTGGCGACCGGACAGCGCTCCCGGGGCCTATGAGACAGGAACTGCTCGAATGACGACTGATCGCTTTGCCTACGAAGCTTCAAGATGGTCCGCGGGGCAACCGGACCAAGCCAAACGCTGGTTCGATGAACTTGAATTGACCGGTCCCCAGAACGTCCGGGCGAGGCTGGCGCAGACGGACGCTGGTTCTGCCGGATCGATTGCGATCGGGGCGATGCAAATGACGATCGGCTTCACGCAAGAGTGGCTAGCTTGGCACGATCGCCAGCAGGAGGCCGCGGAGGCCAAGCGGCACAAGAAGCACTGGCTCGACTGGGCAGGGTGGGTGGTTGCGGTGGTATCACTCGGCATTACTGCGTTCGCGACCTACCGCACCGTCCTTTTTCAACGCGACGACATTCGGCTTGTTATGGGTAATGCTCTGACGGTGACACGCGACAAGAAGGATTTGCTGCTAGCGCAGGATCAGGAGTTCACGTTCATCAATTCGGGAAACCGCCAAGCCGTCATCAGCGAAATCTACGGCGAGTTGGTACTGGTCACCGATCCGAACGCCAAGTGCGATGGCCGCTTCGCAAAATCCATCATTCTCAATCCAACCCAAATAGTCCTGAAGCCGGGCGACATTCTGCCTCTGCGGGCAAAGGTGGTTCAGCAATATCCTTGGGAGAAAGACAAGGATGGGCTTCGTTTCCGCCAGACCACCGAAGAACAGGGTTCGCATTATCTCGTCTGCCTACACCTTTACGTCACCACGCCCGAAAGTTCATCCGTCAAGTCGGTGCAGCCACTCTATTCGGTCTCGCCCGGCGACGGACCGCCTTCAGAATTGTTCCGTAAGGATGAACCGCTGAACGTGATCCAACGGACGCGTTTGGGCTTTGGCTGACGTCCTTCAGGATGAACGGATGGAAATCGAACGCCGCGTCTTCAGGGGCGCCACCGCATGGGTCGCCTAAGACCAAAAGATAATCCGCGGCGCCGCTTCCGCGGCCCGCGGCTGCCCGTCGATCCGCTCACGCTGACGCTGGCGCAGGCCGCCACACGACAGGTCGACGCGGCGATCGACGCCTTGGAACGCGGCAAGTTCGATATTGCCCTGACGCTCGCCGGCGCGGCCGAAGGGATGATAAAGCGCGAGGGCAACCATCTGTTTGCCGGTCTGCGCGACAATCCCCGCGCTAAAGAGAAGTTTGCCGCGAAGAAGAACTGGATTGTCATGCTCAATCGAGAGCGCGACTGGCTGAAGCACGGCGGCGACGATGCGATGGAAATCGAATGCTTCGACGTCGCCATGATGATCGCAAGGGCGGCGTCTAAACTGGAGGTCTGGACCCCGAAAATGGAGGACTTCCGAACTTGGTTTATGGCCAATCTAGATAACTTCTGATTGCTGGTAGGGTGCCGCCGCCCCGCCAGCACCGGCGCGCGATCGTATCGACGAAGCAACGCTTCCCAAGAGACCCGGGCCGGTAAGCGGTCCGCAAAACCCTCTCTGCGGTCCATTCGACATGCAGGACCGTCTTGCCGAGAAACCGCACGTCAAGCGTCGACGTCCGGTCTTCGTCGTCGATCAATCGCGAAAGCGTCAAGCGGAATTCGTTGTGACGGACTTCCGACAGGCGCCAGCGGTCGCCGGCGCGATCGACAGTGCAACGCCCTCCGCACCGACGAATGATGGCCCTGCGCCAGTGCGCTAACTGCCCTCATCCGTTCGGTGCGATCGTCGTTGGTCATCGCGGTCATAGTCTTGCCCCGACAGCAAAGCGGCGGCCGAAGCCGCCGCCGTTGTCGTCATAGTGCAGCGAAGGCGCCAGATCGCGGCGGATCAGGTTTTCGCTATCGGGATGACGGCTGCGGCTTGGCCGACGATCACGCATCGCGTCGTCCACGTGCCGTCTGAGCGATGCCCTTCGTTGACGACGCGCAAGATGACATCCACAAAGTTAGTATCAGCACGTTTCGACCGTGGCCGACGCGTCCAAGGCCCTTTTATGATATTATCGGCATTAGCTTGCTTCATGGCTTATCCCCATTGTTGCAGGTCAGGGCCGTCGGCAGCGCGAACTGCCGGCGGCCCGTTCAGCATAGGCAAAAGTGCGAGCGGGAAACAAGTCCGGGCCAATTCCCGGCAATGTACAGGAGAATTCCCGCCGATCGTTCCCGGATAACGGGCCGCGCGGGCTGTTGCTGAGATTGAATCTTTGGGGGGGGGG
>Ga0193699_10000353_pt1 | contig 20754 bp, 17 predicted proteins | sample L3c2metaG_FD_160095 | JGI IMG/M metagenome (GOLD analysis project Ga0193699, IMG submission 160095) | Soil microbial communities from a riparian zone of the East river system, Colorado, United States - L3c2 | ecosystem: Environmental > Terrestrial > Soil > Riparian zone | place: USA: East...
CGCCATTCCGTTGGTGGCCAACGTACGCACCGTCGCGGGGGGCGGTGCGAGGCTCGGCTTCAGAAAGTTTGGTGACGGAACGATTCAGGCGAACGGCTCCATCGGAACGAGAGCAGGCACGCGCAAATACGTGTACATCGTCGAAGATCCGGCGAGCTTCGCGACCGGCGCGTTCCGGAACGCGCTCATCGCGCGGGGCGTCAAGGTGGACGGCAGCATTCGGCTCGGGACAACACCGACGACCGCGGTGAAGGTCGCCAGCCTCCTCTCCCCGCCGCTGGCGAGCATGATTGCGGCGATGAACAGAGAGAGTATTAACCACTACGCCGAGCTGCTGTTCAGGAACGCGGCCCGCGGACCCAAGCGCGAAGGGGTAGGCACGGTCGCCACCGCGAGCTCGGTGCTCGACACTTTCTTTGCCAGCAAAGTCGGCACCGACACAAGTACTCTGGTATTCGCCGACGGGAGCGGGCTCTCGACGCTGGACCGCGTGACACCGCGAGCCCAAGTCCAACTGCTGAGCTATGCCCATCGCGCCTCGTGGGGCCCGTGGTTCCACTCGTCCCTCCCGGTCGCGGGCGATTCGGAGCTACTGAAGAGGCGGATGCGGAACACCCCAGCCGAAGGGAATCTCCACGCCAAGACCGGCACCACGAACGACGTTGTCGCGTTGGCAGGGTACGTCACGGCGGTAAATGGTGAGGTCCTGGCCTTCTCTTTTCTCTACAATGGGCGGGATCGCTGGATTGCCAAATCGATGATCGACGTGATGAGCGAGTCGCTAGCCAGCTTCGGAAGGTAAACCCTTAGAAAACATATCTTTACGTGCAACAAAATGTTGCAATTGGGGTGCAAAATGATGGGGGTATTTGTCATCTTTCTTACACCCCCAGGCAAACCGCGTGAGTCAGCCGCGTTGAGGTTATAGATGATATGGGTTATCGCACTTTTGTAGATAGCAACGGATCGTACTGGCAGGTGTGGGATTCCCAGCCAAGTCGCGTAGAGCGACGGCTGAGAGGAAGCGACCGTCGCAACCACAAGCCTTTCCCCTGGAAGGGCGCGGAGCGCCGAGCCGGACAGGATCGGCGCCAAACTGAGCAGCGCAGAATCACTCTTTCCGCCGGTTACGGCGGCGGGTGGCTCACCTTCGAATCCCTCGACGAGAAGCGGCGGCTCATCCCAATTCCGGCGGATTGGGAAAATGTCAGTCAGGCTGAGCTGCGGGCGCTGTGCGACAAAGCCAGGCGCATCGCGAAGACCGAGGGTAGCGTCAACTGAGCTGACGCTGTGCAGGCAAGCTCGCCGCCCTGGATTGGGCAGTTTTGCTTCGATCGTGCTACAATAGCTCATGCCCTATTTGCACTCGCCAGAATCGGCGTTCTACATCATGCAGATTCTGGTTTCAGCGTTCCTGGCGGTCCTGTTTCTCCAGTCCGGACTCGACAAAGTCGTTGATCGAAGAGGAAATCGAGCGTACCTCGAGCAGCATTTCGCCAAGAGTCCTCTGGCAGGTACGGTTGGGCCGATGTTCGCCGTCGTCACGATTCTCGAGGTGTCGGCAGGTGCACTGAGCGGGGTAGGCTGCGCACTGCTCCTCCTTACGCACGACTCTACCGTGGCATTTCTCGGCGCCATCGTCGGGGGAATCAACCTCACGGCGCTCTTTTTCGGGCAGCGCGTCGCCAAGGATTACGCCGGAGCTGCGGCCTTAGTCCCGTACTTTCTTCTCGCCCTCACGGCGATTTATCTCCTGGCTGAGCACTAACGACAGCTAGTTTTTCCCTCTCGAGATCGAGAACGACACGACCACGCTTCTCGGCATCCCCGGCTCGAACGCCACAGCCGCGCCGTTCACGATGTCCGGATTCGTGAACGCCGAGCCGATGAAGCGCCGGTCGAAGAGGTTGGATACCGTCACGAACCCACTCAATCTCGCAGCCGTTCCCATCCCTACGGGACGGAGCGCCAGCGTCAGGTCGAGAGTCTGATATCCGGGCACCGATACTGTGTTGGCGTCATCGACGAAGTAATCGCCGATGCCGCGGGCATCCAGCCGCACAGCCAGCGGCAACCCAATCGAGACGTCGTGCGCGAGGCTGAGTCCGTAGAAGAAGTCGGGCACGCCGGCAACATCGTTACCCGCATAGTTCGCGGTGGCGCCCGCCACGCCGTAGTGGACAGAGTCGATCACGTACTCCATGTAGCGATTGCGTGACCACGTAAAGCTTCCTCTCAGGGCGAACCCTCCGGCTCCGTTCACACCGGTTCCAAGCTCCACGCCTTCCCGCCTCACCTTGCCGGCGGTGAAGTAAAAGCGACCGCCGCGGTAGGGGATAATCTCATTTCTGACTTCAGTGCGGTACAGCGCCGCGTCGTAGGAGACGGATTGCAGGTACGTTCGACTCACGTCGATGAAGTGTTTCGTGCCGATCTCGTAGGTCGTTGAGCGAATTGCGTCGAGGAGTGGATTGATCGCTACGACGGTGTCCTGGCCGAATGTCCCGGCCGGGTCGGTCTCATTTCCTGCCGGCGCTTCCACGCCACCACCAAGGTTGGCGTAGAACGATTGGGTCGGAGTTGCAAGAAAGCTCACACCGATCTTCGGCGTCAGCCGCTGAAATGATTTCGCCGCGTTGATCTGGGGCCTGATCATGTTGCGATAGTTGTATTTGATGTCGTCGTAGCGAGCGCCGAGCTCGAGTTTGACGCGTTCGCCGACTAGTATCCCCTGCTGCGCGAACAGCCCGGTATTGGTGGCGCCTTCTGCCTTGTTGTCGCGCAGCGACGTATCGCGCGTGCCGGCTGCCGTCAGGCCATAAAACAGAATCGTTCCATCCTGGTGCGCAGCGTCCGCTCCGACGATGGTCGACCCGCGTATCGAGTTTCCGAGCTGTGATTCAGCGCGAAAGACCGCGTTGCCGCCGAGGTGATAGCGATTGAAGTCGCGGAATGTCCCACGCTCCGAGCGCTGGAGCACCTTCGGATTGAAAAACAGCATGGCCGAGAGAGAGCTGTTAGCCGCTACATCGTGGTCGAGCGTTACTCCGATGCGTCCAACGCGATTGTACCGGCGCTCGTCGCGCGCTGCATAGGTTGCGTTGGCCGCTCTGGGCGTTGCTTCCGCTTCTGCCTGAGTGAGCGGACCCGGAATGTGAAAAAGATCGTTCGCCAGGCTCAGGAACAACCGCGCCGTCGTCGTTCCGCTTGGGTTCGCCTCGTAAGCCGAATTGAAGAGGGAACGCCGCGCGCTGGAGTGGGCACGCCATCCGTCCTGGGTAGTGTTGGTGAATGTCGCGTTGACGGATCCATCTCCCACCTTCGCGCCGGCATCGAAGACCGTCCGCATCAACCCGAAGCTTCCCGACATTTGCGAGACGCCGGCGAATTGCCGGTCCGTTGGGGCGAGGGTGATGATGTCGAGGACGCCGCCGGCTGCGTTACCGTAGAGTGCGGACGCATTCGATCGGACGACCTCCACCCTCCGCGCGGCCGCGAGATCTACGAGGTCGAACGACGTGCGGCCATCGGGCTCGGTCTCCGGTATTCCATCGATGAGGACGCGCACGCCGCGTGACGTGCCGGCGTTGGAGCGATCACCTGCCCCGCGGGCACCAAAGCCTCGAATGACCAGCCGGATGTCGCTTGTTCCGTAACGGCTCTGAGCGAACACACCCGGCACGGCGTGGAGGACCTCGTCGAGCGAATAGCCTTTGCGGTTCTCCAGCTCGGTCTCGTCAATGACAGTCACCGCGAGCGGAGAGCTGAGCAGCGTCACTCGCTGCCGGGTAGCGGTGATCGTGACGGGCGCAATTCGCCGGGCAGAGTCGGCGGTGGAATCAGCGACGGGCTCTTGCGCGCCGGCGGCGAGCGGAGCCGCGCAGAAGGCCGCAGAGCATAGGTGACGAATGCCAGCCAGGATGCGGTTGGTCACTCCAAGGACATCAAATTGGTTCATTTCATCTCCTTGATCATTACGCCACGCTTCGCCAGCTCGCTGATGTACTTCTTCGGCGGGATCGCTTCATCGGGCGTGAATACTCCGGACTTTCCGATCTCGCCGCGCGCCTGCATCTGACCCGTGATCGAGAGCGAGTAGCCCGTCGAGCGTTCCATCGCACTGATGCCGTTCTTCTGGTCGTAGTAGTCGACCAGCTCCCAGCCGATTCTCTTCGGCTTGCCCTTCTTCGTCCCCTCGGCAAAAACCCGTAGCGCAACGAGATCGAAAGCATCGGGCTTGGTGAGGATTGGTCCCATTGCGGCGACGACGAGATCGCGCGGAACCACTTTCATTCCCTTTACATCGACTGGCTTGAGCTCGAGCAGCCCGAGCTCGCGAATCGCTTCCATTATCTTCGCGTGACCGGGATAGCGGAGGGTCTTGTATTCCATTGTCGGAATCTTTCCCTCGTACCTGAACGCCATCGTCGAGAGTCCGCCGGCCGTGTGAAATCCCTCGAGCTCGCCGACCGATCCATCGAAACGAACGGACTCGATCTCCGACAGCGCCTCCACCTGGGTGCGCTTTCCACCGCGCAGCACCCAAGAGAGCGTCGTGTAGTAGTCGAGCACGCCCTCGAGCGAGTACACGATCTGATAGTTGAGCGGCGGCTGCGGATTCTGCGGCAATCCGCCGACGAAGATTCGGACGCTCTCGACGGTGTCGAGCTGTTCGATCGCGTGCTCGGCGAGGATGTTGACCATGCCCGGCGCGAGACCGCAGTCGGGAATGACCGTGATGCCTTTCTTCTTCGCGATGGCATCGAGCGTCTTCTGCTTGAACACGATCTCGGTGTTTCCGCCCAGATCCGAGAAGTTCACGCCGGCTTCGACGGCCAGCGCGGCGAGATCGTAGTTGAAGTAGTAGGGGATCGCGCTCATTACGGCGTCCGACTGTCGCATCAACGCGAGCACAGCTTCCTTATCGCGGACGTCGAGCGGCGTGAAGATCAGCCGGTTGCCTGAATACGGCGCGAGAAACTGCTCCAGATGGCCGGTGTGCAAATCGGCCAGCCGGACTTCCTTTACTTCTGGATTTTGCAGCAGGTCATAAGCGCACGCAGAGCCTTGAAGGCCCGCGCCAAGTACTAACATCCGCATTACGTTTGAATCTCCGGAATTTTGAGCTGGACTCGCTCTTGCAATTTACGGACGTCCTACACTCATCGTCACCCCGTCCGATCTCGGAACAAGTTAATGACAGCACAGATTGAGACTGACAGCTGGCGCGCGCATCTGCTCGACACACCCGCGCAGATCAAGAAGCTGCTAGAGAGCACGCGTCGCGTTGCCGTGCTCGGCATCAAGCCGGATCCAATGCAGCCGGCGTTCTACGTTCCCGAGTACGCTCAAAAGGCTGGATACGAGATCGTACCGGTGCCCGTGTATTACAAAGAACTCACCGCGATGCACGGAGAAAAAGTCTATCGGAAGCTCACCGACATCCCGGGCGAGATCGACATGGTGAACGTATTCCGCCGGCCGGCGGACATCCCGCCGCACGTTGACGACATCATCGCCAAGAAGCCGAAATCAGTCTGGTTTCAGCTGGGAATCAGGAACGATGCCGCGGCGGAGAGACTAGCTCGCGCGGGGATCGATGTCGTGCAGGACCACTGCCTTCTGGTGGAGCTGCGGAAAATCGGGCGGTAACACTACAACTGAAGACTACCTGCTGGGAGCAGTGGGCGGAGCGGCTTGGGGCTTCGGGCTAACCGTCACGCCAATCGAAGCAGCCCGCAGCACCTAGCCGCTCCGCCCATTGCCCTTGGCAGGTACTCTTCGGTTGTCTTCGTTTTACCAGGTGACCGTGTACACAACCGGCTCAACCGAGCTCCCGCTTGGATCGGGCGTACTGCGCGGCGCGAGAGCAATGATGTACCGCCCGCCGACAGTTGCAGCCAAAGCGATCCCCGCTCCAACAACCCTCGTAGCTACTTTGATGGTGGCTCCCGGGGTGGTATCGACAAAAGTGATAACGCCGCGGTCGCTCTGAATCGAGAACGTCTGAATCCCCCGTTTGATTTCAATCGGCGGGGAATGAGTCATGTCGATCGGCAGCGATCGGTCCATCGTCGGACCCTCTGTCATCTTTACATCGGCGAGCTTTGCGCTCGATGGAAGCGTACCATGCAAAGCTCCAGTAACCGGATCGAGCGCGGCCCAGGTCTGGCTCGGCTCGGTGTCGGTCGCGCGGGCCGGGCTGTTGCCGAGCGCGAGCGTAGTTCCATCGGTGGTCCAGCGAACACGCCACCCGCGCGCAATCGGAAAGAGCCTTGGCGCCGCACTATCTCCCGCCGCGATCTGTCGCGGATCGTTCGGGATGTGAACGACGCCGGCCTGCGCCACGGCGCGCGACATCGACATTCCACTCGACGCGAACGATCCGGCCCGCAGCGTCGCGGTGTCGATGGAAGTCCGGCGCGAGACATCGATTAGTTGATCGGTGCCCGTTCCCGCCCCACCGACGACGGAATACGCGCGGCCAAAGCCGAGCCATTTCCAATCAGGCGACGGCGCGACGTCCCATACACTGTCCATCTGCATCTGGAATCCGCGAGCTTCGTCGCCAAAGAAAAAGCCATTGGCGACCGGCTCGTTCTCGACTCCGCCGGGATCGGCGACGACCAGCACCGACTTTTTGTCGGGCGAGAAGACCCACAACACCCGCTCCGCCATGCCGTGAGTTCCGCGATTTACTGGTGTCACGGTCACGACCGGCACAGCACGCGTCGTGTCGGCAGTCGATTCTTTTTTTGTGGAGTCTACGAGGCAGGCGGCGAGCGCAAAAACGCTCGCCAAGGCCGAGACTTTCAGGATTTTAGACACACACCAGATTACGTCCGCCGGCCTTGGCGCGGTAGAGTGCGCGGTCCGCGCAATCCAGAAGATCCTCAGCGGTCTCGACTTTCGGCTCGGGGAAATCCGCGACGCCAATGCTCACCGTGAGCCGCAGCGGATCGCCTCTGCCGATCTCGAACGGATGCGCCTGGATCTTGTCGCGCAGTCTCTCCGCGAAGGCAATCGCGCCGGCTTCGCTCGTCTCGGGAACGGCAATCACGAACTCGTCACCGCCGTAGCGCGCGACGGCGTCGACGCTGCGCGCAGTCCTCGCCAGCAAGAGAGCGACTTCGACAAGCACCTGATCACCGGCCAGATGGCCGTAAGTATCGTTCACTTCCTTGAATTCGTCGACGTCGATCATGAGGATACTGAGCGGCGCGTTGTAGCGGCGCACGCGTTCGACTTCTGTCCCGAGCTGAGTGAGCAGCGCCCGGCGGTTGAGCAGCTGAGTGAGAGGATCAGTGCGTGCCAGGGCCTCCAGGCGAACGTTGTCCGCCTGAGTGACTTCGACCATGTGTGCGCGGCGCATTGCGTTCATCGCGCTCTTCACAACGGTCTCCGCGAAGTCCACGTCGGCGTCGTTGAGCGAGTTCTTGTCCGCAGTGCGGCGAAGCAAAAACACTCCTGTTCGATCCAGATCCAGCCGGAACGGCAGTGCGATGATGGAGCGAACGGAGATTACGCTGCCGTCCTTCTCCCAGGCCTCGCGCAGCATCTTGTAGGCATCGGAGTGCCAAATGTCGGGGATGAGAACCGGCTTCTCGCTGGCGAGCGCCGCTTCGATCTCCGGATACTTGTCGAGCTCGACCTGCAGATTCTCCAACTGCGGATCTTCGTGCGCGGAAGCTACCGTCCCATGAGTGTCACCGCACTTCGCGAAAATCACCGACGAGTGGCTGAGATTCAGCGCCCGCGCGAGACGCCGAGCGAGCATGTGGAAAAGCTCTCCCATGGAGAGCGATCCCATGACGTCGTGCAGAATGTCCACGAGCGCGCCACGCGCCGCTGCCTCGTCGAGCAGCCGCTGAACCTCGGCCTCCGACTGACGCAGGGCCGCGCGGAGCTTCTCCAGCTCCGCGGCTTCGCGGGGTACGGCAAGACGCTTTGTCATTAATCGTCGGTGAGAGCCTCGACCGGATCAGTCTCAGGGGCGGAAGAGTCATCATCCGCTCCCTCGCCCTCATCTTCTGGAACGACGCGGGCCACGGCGGTCACGAGATCGCCTTCGTCGAGATTGACGAGTTTGACCCCCTGCGCGATACGTCCCGTTACCCTCACTTGCGACACCGAAGAACGGATGATCACACCGTGTTTTGTGATGATCATTATCTCGTCCGCGGGCAGAACTTCCATCAGCGCAACGACATCGCCGGTCTTTTCAGTTCTATTGACCGTGATGATGCCTTTTCCGCCGCGCTTCTGGACCCGGTAGTCGCCGATGTTGGAGCATTTGCCGAGGCCGCGCTCGGTGACCACGAGCAGCGTCGCGTCGCGCTTGACGACGACCATGCCGATCACCGAATCACCCTCTCTCAGCTCGACGCCTTTCACGCCGGTCGTGTCGCGACCCATCTCGCGCACATCCATCTCGTGGAAGCGAACAGAAAGGCCGTGCCGCGTGGCGAGAACTATGTCGTTGGAACCGCTCGTCACCTGCACGTCGATCAGCTCGTCGTCCTTGTCGATCTTGATTGCCTTGATGCCTGTCTGGCGGACGTTCGAGTATTGCGAGAGCGCGCTCTTCTTCACCGTTCCGTTTCTGGTGCAGAAAAGCAGGAACTGCGTCTCGCTGAACTCGCGAACCGGCACCATCGCCTTGATCTGCGTCTCGGGTGAGACGTTGATCAGATTGACGATCGGCTTTCCCTTGGCGGCGCGCCCGGCCTGGGGTACTTCGTGGACTTTGAGCCAGAAGCACCTGCCGTCGTCAGTGAAGCACAGGATGTAGTCGTGCGTCGAGCCGATGAAGAGACGCGTGACAAAATCCTCGTCTTTCAGCCCTGCCCCACTCAAGCCACGACCGCCACGGCGCTGCTTGCGGTACGTCGAAACCGAGGTGCGCTTGATGTAGCCGGAGTGGGAGATGGTGATGACCATGTCCTCTTCGGCGATCAGGTCCTCGATCGTGAACTCGCCCTCGTCGCTCGTGATCTCGGATCTCCGCTCGTCGCCGTACTTGTCGGCGACCTGCTGCAGCTCGTCGCGGATGATCTTCATCCGGCGTGGCTTGGAGGCGAGGATCTCCTTCATCTCCTTGATAAAAGCCAGCACCTCTTTCAGCTCCGCTTCGAGCTTTTCGATCTCCAGGCCTGTGAGCTTGGCGAGGCGCATGTTGAGAATCGCCTCGGCCTGACGCTCACTCAGCTTGAACCGCTTCTGCAGCTGGGTGCTGGCGGTCGGAGTGTCTTCGGCCGCGCGAATCAGCTTGATGACCGCGTCGATGTTGTCGACCGCGATCTTGAGACCCTCGAGGATGTGCTCGCGCTCGAGCGCCTTGTCGAGCTCGAACTGCGTGCGGCGCACGACGACCTGGTGCCTATGCTCGATGTAGTGCAGGAGCACTTCCTTGAGCGGCATGATCTTCGGCACGAGCTGAGTCGTGTGTGAATCCGGCACGAGCGCCAGCATGATGACGCCGAACGTCGACTGCATCACCGTGTGCTTATACAGCTGGTTGAGCACTACACGGGGAATCGCATCGCGCTTGAGCTCGATGACGACCCGCATGCCGTCCTTGTCGGATTCGTCGCGGAGCGCCGAGATCCCTTCGAGCTTCCCTGCCTTCACCAGCTCCGCCATGTCGGCGATCAGCTTGGCCTTGTTGACCTGGTACGGCAGCTCGGTGACGACGATCTGCGATTTGTTCGAGGATTCCTTCTCCTCGATGACTGCGCGCGCGCGCATCACGATGCGTCCGCGTCCCGTCTCCTGATAATCCTTGATCCCCGCTCGCCCGTAGATGTAGCCGCCGGTCGGGAAGTCAGGACCCTTGACCAGTTTTCTGATCTCGGACGGCGTCATCTCCGGATTGTCGATCAACGCGGTAATCGCGGCGACTACTTCGCCGAGATTGTGAGGGGGAATGTTGGTCGCCATGCCGACGGCGATGCCCGAAGAGCCGTTGACCACGAGGTTCGGAATGGCCGAGGGCAGAACTTTCGGCTCGAGCAGACGGTCGTCGAAATTCGGCGCGAAATCGACCGTGTTCTTGTCGATGTCGGCCAGCATTTCGACTGCGATGCGGGTGAGCCGAGCTTCGGTGTAGCGGTAGGCGGCGGCGGAATCGCCATCAACGCTGCCGAAGTTCCCCTGTCCATCAACCAGTGGATACCGCAGCGAGAAATCCTGCACCATGCGCACGAGAGCATCGTAGACCGAGGAATCGCCGTGCGGGTGGTATTTACCGAGGACGTCACCGACGACGGTCGCTGATTTCTTGTACGGACGCCCGGGGACGAGTCCCAGCTCGTTCATCGCGTAGAGGACGCGACGATGCACAGGCTTCAGTCCATCGCGCACGTCGGGCAGTGCGCGGGAGACAATGACGCTCATCGAATAGTTGATGAACGATTCTTTGATTTCTTCGTGAATGAGGCGCGGAAGGATGCGCTCTCTGTTGTTCGGGGCCGTCATTAAATCGTCGTCTTGCTTCTGGGTTCGGAGGCGGGGCGGGAGGACAAAAAGCCTCCGCAGGAAGTAGCGAATAATCTAGCTCTTTGAAGGGCGAAAATCAACAACGAGTGGCCCCCCTAAACCTTTACGCCCCAACTATTTAACCGTGTGCAGAACTCTGCTGTGGAAAACCCTGAGACCGGATCGAGCAGCCTGCGTCGCACGGTGAAGTGACGGAGGGCGACTGAGGGCGTCTGCACCATAGCGCCACCACGGCGATATCGACTCCTCTGAACGCGACTACATATGTCGCGGCAATCCTGAGGTAAATCCTGGTAGCCCATGTGGCATTTGATCGTCTTTAGACGATGCCCTCCACAACTCCGACTCCGGTGACGCCGCTCATGGCAGCTCCGGGCGTGGTCAAATCCACGCCGCGGGCGCGCATCAAATACCTCCCTTTCCCTCGACTCGAGAGCATTCGGAGCAGAATTCTCGCGTTCGCGATCGCGGCAGCGCTCATCCCCTCCACCACCATGCTGGGGATTTTTTATCTGCAGAACAAGCACGCGCTCGAGAGGAAGATCAACGAAGATCTCCTCTCCGGCAGCGCGCAGAGCGCGCGGGCGACGGGCGTCTGGCTGAAGGAACGGCTCTACGATCTGCGCATCTTCTCGGGCTCCGACGAAGTGGCGAATACGCTCGACGGCGCACCGCGTGGCGTGCCTAAGGCCCAGGCGGAAGGTCGCCTTCGCGACTATCTCCTCTCGCTCCACGAGCGCTTCCGCGACTTCGAGCAGCTCGCTGTTCTGGACCTGGACGGGAACATCGTTGCCACCAGCGCCACGGATGTCAGCCACATCAGGCTTCCGGCCGATTGGCAAGTGAACTTGCGAGCGGAAAACCAGTTCGTCGGTGACGCATATTGGGACGCGAAGGCGGGCAGGGCAAAACTGGTGGTCGCGGTTCCCGCACAGCGCGCCGATGGGCGTTTGATCGGTGCCTTCGCGGCCGAGCTCAATCTCGCGCCCATCCACCTGCTGCTGCGCTCCTTCGCGCCGGACTCGAGCGGCGCGATCTATCTCGTCAACCTCAGGGGCGCGGCGATCGCCAGCTCCGAGGGCATGTCGCCACAGCTGGTGAAGACTCCGCTGCCGGCGGCAACGATCAAGAACTTGAGAGAGAGGGCGCGAAACCCGTTCGCGTACACCAGCTTCGGGGGACGGTCGGTGATTGGCACTCTCGAGTACGTCCCCCAGGTGACGTGGGCGGTGATATCGGAGCTTTCTGCTGAATCCGCGTTCCTTCAGGTGCGCCGTTTCCGCGATGTCGCTCTGCTCGTAATCATCCTGCTTCTCGTCGTCGTAACGGTGACGGCATACCGACTCGGCCTGCTCATCGCGCGCCCTCTCGACCTGCTAACCAAAGGCGCCGGCGAAGTTGCTGCTGGCGATCTCGCGGTCGACCTTCCACAGGCCGCCGGTGGCGGTGAAGTCGGGTATCTCACCGATGTGTTCAACCACATGGTCTCACGGCTGCGCGAGGGACGACGTGAGATCGAGCGCGTCCACGAGGCATTGCGCAAGAAGAACGAAGAGCTCGAGATGCTTTCGACGACGGACAGCCTCACCGGTCTCTCGAACCACCGCTCGTTGATGAAGCGTCTCAACGACGAGGAAGCGCGCTTTGCAAAGGATCGAAAGATCTTCTCGGTGCTCGTTGGAGACGTCGATCACTTCAAGCAATACAACGACGCCTTTGGCCACCCGGCTGGCGACGAAGTCTTGAAGGCGATAGCCGACATCATGCGTGCGTCCACCCGAAAGGTTGACTGCTGTGCCCGCTACGGTGGTGAGGAGTTCGTCATCGTGCTGCCCGAGACGGCTCCGGCCGAGGCGCTCGAAGTCGCCGAGCACATTCGCGCACGCGTAGCGGCGAAGAAATTCAACGGCCGGAAGATCACTCTGAGCATCGGAGTCGCCGCGTTCCCTGAAGATGCGGACGACGCGGAAGCAATCATCGCGATCGCCGACGAAGCGCTATATCAGGCTAAACGCGAAGGGCGCGACAGAACTATCCGCGCCCGCAAGTTGGCCAAGACCGGCACCTAGTTAGGGCCGGGCGACCAGACTCCGAAAGACCCAACCGCTGCGCCCCGTATCGTCGCTGACTCGAATCCATTCCTCGGCGTACGAGTAGCCCGTCAACATCGTTCCAGACTCGGCGGCAAAACTGATCGGGAAAGTCGTCCCCGGTCCTTCGCGGATGTTGCCCCGGGTGCTCATCGTAAGCTTGATCGGTACCGCGAATGCGGTCTCGCCGGGACGCACGCCCTCACGGCTTCCCAATGACAAGCGGCCTCGGTACGACGACGCCAGAGTCTTCGCCTGATTGGCGAGGTAGAGCGCTCCAGCGTAGTTCGCCTTGTCGAACTCTCGCGCGCTTTGCCGGACGAGTTTCGTCACTTGCTCTGCTTCCGGTGGTTCCTCCGTCGTGCCGGACTTCATCGACTGCAGAGACACCTCGGCTTCCGCCATCGCGGACGCTGCCTGCGCTCTGCTCGCCACCGTCTGAAGCTTGGCCATCGCGCGCACGACTTCGGCGCGCGCGTCCTCGAGCTTGGCCTGGAGATCTTCGATCTGCGCATCCTTTGCGAGCGCCAGCAGGTCGAGTCGCGCGACTCGCTTGTCGAGGTCAGGATCTCTGACCACCACCGTATCGTGAATCACCTTCGGGGCGGGGGGTTTCGCTGGCGGCCCGCTTTGGGTACAGGCGGTGCTCAACACGATCGCGGCGATCAACAGGAACCAGTAACGCAGCAGAAGCAGTCTCCTCGACTTGATGGATACAGCCGGTGGCCAAGGCCACCAGCGGGCCGTGGCAATCGGCGCTGGCTAGAGAGTAATACCGAGGGGGTCTGGGTCGCCAGCCTGAGGACGGGAAGGGTCGCCTAACGAACCTAACTGCCCGCCGCCACATTACGTCCGATGTATACGCGAATGGCGGGCCGCGCCGTGCGGATGGGTTTGCCAGGACTCTCCGCCGCCGTGCTCGGGCTCGCCTGTGCCAGCTCACCAGTCCAGGTGAGCCTTGCGACCAACCAGAATCAGTGGTGGAGGGAGGCCGTCTGCTACGAGGTTTTCGTCCGATCCTTTGTCGACTCTGATGGCGACGGGGTCGGCGACCTGCGCGGACTCGCGTCGCGGCTCGACTACATCAACGATGGAAATCCACAGACTACGACTGACCTTGGCGCCAACTGCATCTGGTTGATGCCGATCGACAAGTCAATGAGCTATCACGGGTACGATGTGGTCGACTACTACCACGTCGATCCACGGTACGGGACTGATGATGATTTTCGGAATCTGGTGGCTGAAGCGCATAAGCGCGGCATTCACGTCATCGTTGATTTCGTTCCCAATCACACCGGTAGCCAGAATCCCTGGTTTCAGGCGGCGCTACGCGATCCAGGTAGTTCGTATCGCGATTGGTACCGTTTTTCGAAGACTCTTCCGGAACAGAAGGGACCGTGGGGACAGGAGGCCTGGCACAAGTCCCCGGTCCGCGACGAGTACTACTACGGCGTTTTCTGGCACGAGATGCCCGACCTGAATTACGAGAACCCGGCGGTGCGCGCTGAAATGCAAAAGGTTCTGACATACTGGTTAAAAGAGATGCACGCCGATGGATTTCGATTCGACGCCATTCCCTACCTGGTAGAGGACGGCAACCAGCTTCAGCACTCGCGGGGTACGCATGATGTGCTGCGCCAGTTGGGCAACGCGATTCGAGCCGAAGCCCCGGGGTCGTTCACGGTTGGGGAGATGTCAGACGAGTCGCCGGCGGTAATGGCGACCTATTATCCCGACCAGCTCGATTCGCACTTCGCATTTGGGGTGGCGAGGGCAACCATGCGGGCGGCCGCGACCGGCGCCTCAAGGGGGTTCTTCAAGGAAGTTGCCCAGGCGAATGCGAAGTATCCCAGTGGACGCTGGTCGCCCTTTCTCACCAATCACGACCGGCCGCGGGTGATGACCGTTCTCGGCGATGCGGCCAAAGCGCGAGTTGCGGCGAGCGCGATGTTGATGCTGCCAGGAACCCCGTTCGTGTACTACGGCGAAGAAATTGGAATGGTCGGCGCGAAGCCCGATGAGATGATCCGGACGCCGATGCAGTGGAGCTCGGCGCCAGGCGGCGGCTTCACAACCGGGACACCGTGGGAACCGCTACAAGATGATTGGAAAACGAAAAACGTCGCGGCGCAGGATTCGAGTCGCGAATCCCTGCTCAATCATTATCGCAATTTGATTCACCTGCGAAACGCGAGTCCCGCGCTCAATCGTGGCCTACTGACGCTGGTGCAGACAGATGACAACACGGGAACGATCGCCGCGTGGCTAAGATCTTCCCGCGAAGAAGCGTTCCTGATTGTCGTCAATTTTGGCCCACGCCACGGACAGCTTCTAATGCCGGGGCTACCGCAGAACGCGCTGCCCCGCGGACCAGAAGATCGTATCGAATCGGCCTATGCCGACCCGAACAACGCCTGCGCCGGGTACTTCTACGCCAACGGAACAGGCGAGGTTCTCATCAGATCGGTGGAAGCGCACGGGTTTTGTGCGCTCCGTTTACGACGGCGTTAGACGCTACTCTCCTCGCTTTCTACCGGCGTGACGGCGGAGCGATCCTCCTCCCCGGTTCGAATTCGATACACCTTCTCGACGGGAAGAACGAAGACCTTTCCATCGCCCACCTCTCCGGTCGCGCCCGCTGAAAGAATGGCCTTCACAGTCGGCTGGACGAACGGGTCGGAGACGCCGATCTCGAGTCGTACCTTGTCGTGGAGCTCCACCTTCACGGTCATGCCTCGATAGGTCTCGACTGCTTCCGTCTCTCCGCCATGACCGCGGACTCTGCTGATCGTGAGCCCTCTCACTTCGGCTCGATACAGCGCCTCCAGAACTTCGTTGAGCCGTTCCGGTCGAATTATCGCTACGACGAGTTTCATATATCAGCCTCTGTCGGGATGAACGAGAATTGCGCCTTCGCCTCTGCTGTACGCCTCTTCGCCGTGCTGGGTGACGTCCATTCCAATCCCCTCTTCTTTCTGACCGGCGCGAAGCGGCGAGACCAAAGCGATCGCCTTCAGAATTACGAACGTTCCAACAACGCTATAAAGAATCGTAGCGATTACCGCGACAAGCTGGATGCCTAGCTGTTTGGGATTGCCGAAAAACGCCCCATCGGCCGTCCCGTTCCAGATTTTTTGCGCCAGCACTCCGGTGAGCAGCGCTCCTACGGTGCCGCCGACGCCGTGCGCCGCAATCACGTCGAGAGAATCATCGAGCCGCGTGCCTGCTCTCCAGAGAATCGTGAAGTAGCTCGGGACCGCGGCGAATGCTCCAATCGCGATTCCGGACACTGGACTCACAAAGCCCGCCGCGGGGGTGATCGCCACCAGTCCTACTACTATCGCGGTGGCCGCGCCGACGGCCGTCGTCTTCTTCGTGCGCGTGATGTCGAGGAGGCTCCACACGACGAGTGTTCCCATCGGGGCGAACATCGTGTTCGTGAAGGCGAGCGCCGCCGATCCATTCGCGGCTAGCGCGCTCCCACCATTGAAGCCGAACCATCCGAACCAGAGGAGACCGGCGCCAAGCAGGGTGAAAGGCACGTTCTGCGGAATGATTGCCTGCCGCGCGTAGTCCTTACGCGCGCCGAGTACCACCGCGACCACGAGGGCCGCTGCGGCGGCGTTGATATGAACGACGGTGCCACCCGCGAAGTCGAGAGCGCCCAGCTTGCTGAGCCAGCCTCCGCCCCAGACCCAGTGCGCGATCGGCGCATAAACCACGACCGACCAGAGCGTGATGAAGGCGACGTACGGGCCGAAACGCATGCGCTCGACGATCGCGCCCGAGATGAGCGCGGCGGTGATCACGCAGAACGTCGCCTGATAGCCGGCGAACAGGACGTGGGGGATGGTTCCCTTCGCATCGAGTCCCACGCCTCTGAACAAGGCGTTGTCCAATCCGCCGAGCCAATTCGATCCAGTCGAAAACGCAAACGAGTAGCCGATGATGGCCCACGCGATCCCGACGAATCCGAGTGCGACGTAGCTCATCATCATGGTGTTGAGCGTGTTCTTCGCTCTCACCAGTCCGCCGTAAAAGAATCCCAGCGCCGGTGTCATCACGAGCACCATCGCGGTGGCTACCAGCATCCACGCGGTGTCTGCCTGATTGATGGGCGTCATGTTGCTCCGCTCCTCATTGACTGCTTCACAGTTCTCCTCCAGGAGGACAGGTGAGAGTTGGTCCCGCGAAAAACAAAAAACCCCCGCATTTCATCGATCGAAACGCGAGGGTATGGAAATGAGCTGTAGCGCTAGCTCTGGCGGCTCTACCCGGAACGTTCGATCACGTCCCACAGATTCTGTGGGAGCGAGCGATTATTTCCAGGATTGGAGACGCGACGAGCAGAGAGCATTGACTGAGCTGGTGATTGCGGACGACAAGCGATCCCGAACGCGGGCAAGATTATTCCAGTAGTATCAGGATGTCAAGACAATTCTCCCAGAAGCGCAAATTGAAAGGTCAAACTCTTCCGTCGGCTCCAACGCTAGTGACGCTGCGAAAGGAGCTCTACGCGCTTGCCGATCCGGCCGACGCGATTCATCTGCAGCGCTTCTTCAAGACTGCGCCCGGAGAGTACGGAGCGGGCGACAAGTTCCTCGGTCTGAGAGTTCCAGCGCTTCGAAAGCTTGTTCGCGACTACAGGCAGCTCGCCGATTCGAATGCCGTGGAAATGCTTGCCTCGTCGTGGCACGAAGAGCGATTACTCGGGCTCATGTTGCTCGTTGATGGTTATCGTCGTGGCGATGACTCCCAACGCAAGCGAATCCATCGCGCGTATCTCGAGCACACCCGGTACATCAACAACTGGGACCTAGTGGATGCTTCGGCCGAGCACATCGTCGGATCGCACCTGGATTCACGGAAGATCGAGCTGCTCGAGCGGCTTGCGCGATCCGGAAACATCTGGGAGCGGCGCATTGCGATCGTTTCGACTTTTCATTTCACAAAGCGTGACGAATTCGGCCCGACGCTGAAGATTGCGCAGCTTCTCGTCCGAGACTCGCACGATCTGATTCACAAGGCGGTTGGCTGGATGCTGCGAGAGGTCGGAAAACGCGACCGCAGGACATTGGACACGTTCCTGAAGCGACACTATCGCAAGATGCCGCGCACGATGCTGCGCTATGCAATCGAGCGCCATCCGGAACGAGCTCGGAAGCAATACCTGGCCGCGACCATATGATCCTCGATGAATTCATGCCCGTGTGGCAGTTCAGGGAGCGCCACGCGAGGACAGTCGCGGCGCCACCTGCGGAGGTGTTCGCAGCAATCAAGAACGTTCGCCCGAACGAGATCCTTTTTTTCAAGACTCTGACGTGGATTCGGCGCGGCGGGCGCAGAACATCAGAGAGCATTCTCAATGCTGGTGACAGCGCGCCTCTTCTCGAAGTAGCGACCAGAAACGGATTCATATACCTGGCTGACGATGCTCCCCGAGAGCTCGTAGTCGGAACGATGGTGATCGCTCCACCGGGAGTGGACTGCGCGCTCACGCCGCAGACATTCAAGACAACGCTTGCACCAGGTTTTGCGTTGGCAACAATGAATTTCCTGGTAACGCCCGACGGCAAGGGAGGCTCGCTCGTCTCAACCGAGACACGGGTCTTTGCCAACAACGCTTCAGCGCGAAAGCGGTTCGCGCGTTACTGGCGGATCATTTATCCAGGCAGCGCGCTCATTCGGCGGATGTGGTTGCGTGCCGTGGCGCGGCGAGCGCGAGGCTAGTGCGGCCTTTCCTTCACTCGGGCCCGCGCCAGCCAGCCGGATGCGCGGAAGAAGAAGTAGAACGGCAGACCGAGACCCATGAGGACGAGGCCCGCTACAGCTTCGACGGGAAACGCCGTCACCGTGTTGACCACGAGCCAGAGCGCGACCAGCACGAATAGCGCGGGCACGACTGGGTACCCCGGTGTGCGGTATCGGCGTGGAGCCACGGGGAGCTTGTTTCGGAGAATGAACAGAGACGACCCGACTAGCGCGGTGAACACCCAGACGCCGAAGATGGCCGCCGTCGTGATCTGATCGAAAGTGCCCGACAGCGCGAGCAGGCACGCCCAGATTCCCTGAAACCAGATCGCATTCACGGGCACCCGCGTTGACGCGCTCAGCTTCCCCAACGAGCTGAAGAAGAGTCCATCGCGAGCCATTGCGAACGGTACGCGCGCGTTCATCATCGTGATTCCGTTGAGAGTTCCTATCACCGAGATGATGAACGCGATCGAGACTATCTGCGCGCCATACGACGAGAATGTCTGCGCCACCCTGGCGGCAACCGGAAGCGCATCACGATAAGCGGTCGAGTTTGATGTCAGTATGTCGCTGAACGGCAGGGCGTAGAAGTAGGCGAGATTGGTGATCAGATAGACGAGAATCACGAGCACCATTCCGTAGATCAGCGCGCGCGGGATGTTGCGCTCCGGTTTCTCGATCTCACCCGCCACCATTGGGACGTTCGACCAACCCTGATACGCCCATAGCGCCGCGATCATTGCTGCGCCAAACGCGCCGACTCCAGCGGGCGCGGTCCCCGCTGTGACGGGAACCTTCAAATGCTCCCAGGATCTGGTCCGCGACAGCAGAAACGCGCCGAGCACTATGACGGCGATCCCTCCCAGCTTTGCGACCGTTGCAACCCACTGCACTCGGCCACCCGTCTCGATGCCGCGCGAGTTCACGCCGGCAAAAAGGAGGATCACGGCCACCGCGACGATCTGCTGGATGCCAAGTCGCCAGTGCACGACCTGCCCCAGCAAATGGATGTCCTTCGTAATCCAGACGGCGTCGAGCGGAACGAAGGAGCCGAGGAATGAAGCGAGCGCGGTCGAAATGGCTGCAAGTGCTCCGCTCGCAATGAGCATCACCGACGACCAGCCGAACAAAAAGGCGGGAAGGTCTCCGTAGGCTTCGCGCAGGAAGACGTATTCCCCGCCCGCTTCCGGCATCATTGCCCCGAGCTCCGCGTAGGTCAGCGCGCCGGCGAGCGAAAGAAGTCCGGCGGCAATCCAGGCCAGCAATACTCTATTGGGGCTTCCGACGAGCTGCGCCATCGTGGCCGTCTTGAGGAAGACGCCGGTGCCGATGACGGTGAGAACGAGAGCTATCGCATCGCGGAGCGAGAGCGCACGCGCCAATTCTTTAGCTTGAGGCGCAGTCTCCGGCTCGGGAGACGCCGCGGTACTGGCGCTCACTCGGGTGGGCGATACACGTCGTGCGGACCGGAGTGGCGGATGCCAATCGGTCGAACGTACTCCTCCTTCGACGTGATTCCTTCGATCTTATCCAGCTCGCGGTTGTCGCTGTCGATGGTTTCGCGCTCTTCCTTGTAGCGCTGATACCAGTTGCGAGTGACTTCGCCCGCCAGCTCCCGATTGCCGAGTCCAAAGGCGAGCGACAGCGCCAGTGCTATCGCGCCAAAGAGAATCGCGAAGGCAGTGGTCACTATCTCGGTCGCGACCCCCAGCTCCTGCAAGGCCATGAAGGTGGCGAGCAGAACGACTCCGCCCTTTCCGGCCCGCGCCAGTGTCGGTCCGCCGTGGAGTCCGCCCGCCGAGGCCATGATCAAGCCACCGACGAAGCCTCCGAGCACGATGCCGACGATCATGATCACGATCGCCGCGATCACGCTCGGGATGTAGCTCACGAGCTCTGAGAAAACGTTGGCGAGCGACTGGAGTCCGAGCGCGTTTGCGGCGACGAGCATCACCGCGAACATCACGAACCAGAAGACGAGGCTCCCTGCAACGCGCGTCGGATTGATGCGCGAGCCCGACCTGTCCACCGCCTGCATTACTCCACCGCGCTCAAGGATCGCGTTGAGATGGATCCGTCGCATCAGCCGGTCGGTTCCTTTCTCTAGTAGCCTCGCCAGCAGATAGCCCGCAAAGAGGATGACCAGGGCGCCGAACAACGCCGGGATGTAGCTATAGAGCTGCTGGAAGCTTGCCTGCAGCCTTTCGCCGAAGGTGAGTGTCGTCGTGGTGTCCACTAGAACCTCACATTGAGTAGGGAGTGATTCCCGGGGGTGCGCGCGGCGAGCAATGCGATGCTCGCCGGATTGAAAGTTACACTCAAACGGGGGCGTCCGGCGTCGGGGTTGGGGCGCAGGTAACGCTCGGTGATGATCAGGCCGGCAAGACCGCCGCCGACAGCCAGGCCCCCG
>Ga0193699_10000354_pt1 | contig 20743 bp, 14 predicted proteins | sample L3c2metaG_FD_160095 | JGI IMG/M metagenome (GOLD analysis project Ga0193699, IMG submission 160095) | Soil microbial communities from a riparian zone of the East river system, Colorado, United States - L3c2 | ecosystem: Environmental > Terrestrial > Soil > Riparian zone | place: USA: East...
GACCAGCGTTCTCCTCGCCCGCAAGCTCGTCCGGCCGATCGAGTCGATCCAGACGGCGGCCGCAAAGATCGGCTCCGGCTCCCTCAACCAGCGGATCGAGATTCCCAGCAATGACGAATTGGGGGCGCTCGCCGAAGAATTCAATCGCATGGCCTCGCGCCTGCAGGAGTCGTACTCGAGCCTCGAGCAGAAGGTCGAGGCTCGAACCAGCGAACTCGCCATGGCGCTCACCGAGCTAGACGAAAAGAGTCGCCAACTCGAGACGGCGAGCAGGCACAAGTCCGAATTTCTGGCCAACATGTCACACGAACTGCGGACGCCCCTGAACGCGATCATCGGCTTCTCGCAAGTCCTCAACGAGAAGCTCTTCGGCGAGGTCAACGACAAGCAGGCCGAATACCTCGACGACATACTCACCTCGGGCAACGACCTGCTCGCGCTGATCAACGACATCCTCGACCTGTCCAAGGTCGAGGCGGGGCAGATCGAGCTCGAGGTCGGGTCGTTCTCGCTCCGAGAAGCACTCGCGCGCGGCGTCGTGATGGTGCGCGAGCAGGCGATGAGCGACGGCATCCAGATCGCGCTCGACGCGAACGGCGTCGACCTCGTCGTTGGCGACGAGCGCCGGATCAGACAGGTGATCTTCAACTTGCTCTCGAACGCCGTCAAGTTCACGCCCACAGGCGGGGCCATCGACGTGGGAGCAACTCGGGTCGACGGCGTGGTAACAGTCTGCGTCGCCGACACCGGTCCCGGCATCGCCGCCACCGACCACAAGCGGATCTTCGAGGAGTTTCAGCAGACCGAGACAGGGATTGGGCGGCGCGAGGGAACGGGCCTCGGCCTGGCCCTCTCGAAGAAGCTCGTCGAGTTGCACGGTGGCCGGATCTGGGTCGAAAGCGAGCTTGGCAACGGAAGCACGTTCACGTTCACGCTGCCCGAAAGATCTGCCTAGATGGCGAGCCCCCGGATCTTGGTGGTCGAGGACAACGCGAAGAACATGAAGCTCGTCCGTGACGTTCTTCAGGCGACGGGTTACCGCACGTTGGAGGCGACGACCGGCCGGCGCGCCTTAGAGCTGGCGCTCGAGCATCGACCCGACCTCGTACTCATGGACGTCCAGTTGCCGGACATCGACGGCGTCGAGGCGCTGGGCCGACTCAGGGTGGATGTGCGTACAGCGTCCATCCCGGTGCTCGCACTGACGGCGCAAGCGATGCAAGGAGATCGCGAGCGGTTTCTCGCAGCGGGCTTCGACGATCACATCCCCAAGCCACTGAACGTGGTCGAGTTCCTCCGTACCGTGGAGCTTCACTGCGCCGGACGCAGTCGAAATGGCCCTGGAACACAGTCGCCGACGACTGTCTTCCGACCATGACTGTACATAGTGAAGTTAACGCGAGCGACTACGGACAATCACGCTCGGGGAATCTTCGATTCCCAAGCGCGGATGTTTCACCCGTTCGACGAGGACGTCGCTCTGCTTGGCGAGCGCGAGGGCGTGCGCGCGGCTTCGCGCTTGCTCGGCGCCCGGCCGGTCGAGGCGATCGAGGACGTCGGCGAGATCGAGAAGCGCCTGGATCTGCAGGATCGTTGCATCGGTTGGTTCGAGCATCTCGACGGCGCCTCGCGCGAGTTTCTCTGCAGCGTCACCTTCGCCGCGTGAGGCGAGCACGAGCGCTTGCACGGATCGCCAATTCACCTGCGCGTCGACGTCGTCTGGGTCGGCGAGCTCCTCGGCGAGGACGGTGTGGTCCTCGGCCTCGTCGGGGCGGCCCTGCAGCCAGAGAGCGCGCGCCAAGAGGCCGGCGAGCGTGGAAAGGACGTACCGTTCGCGAAGCTCGTCGAGGACGCGGAAGCCTCGCCGGAGCTCTCGCTCGGCGTCCGCCGGGTTTCCGGCGAGCAGCTCCACGCGCGCCGACTCGAGCACCATCGAGGCCGCTTCGACACGAAGACCGAGCTCCTCGAACAGCCGCCTGGATTCACCGCACAATTGGCGCGCAAGGTCGAACTGCCCTCGCATCGCCTCGAGATGCGCTGCGACGCAAAGCACCGCGGCCTCGGCCTGACGATCGCCCGCGACCCGGTCGGCAACCTCGGCGCATCGTTCGAGGGCTTCCTCGACCGGCGTCGGCCCGTACGCGGATGTGAGCGCATACGCGGTCGACGCGCGGCGCTCCTGGCGGATGTCGTTTCCTTCTCGGGCGTGCTCGATCGCTTTGCCGAGCGCGGCGGCGGCGCTTCCATACCTGCACGCCTTCCCGTCGATCCATGCGAGCAGCCGGAAGGCGCGTGCGAGCGTGACATGGTCGCCGAGCTCGCGTGCCGTCGTAATGACGGCGTTCGCCGTGGTGTGGGCCGTTTCGCTCCAGCCATCGGTGTCGCCCGAGAACAATCGCACCAGCTCGCCGACGACCAGGGCTCCGCCCGCCCTGCCCGGATCTCCGATTGCCTCGGCTTGCCGGCGTGCTGAATCGACGATCTCCGCCGCCTCTCCGAACTCGCCGACCTGCATGAGCGCCTCGGCGAGGTCCGGTGCAAGCGTGAGCCGACCGAGGTCATCCTCAGGAAGCAACAACCTCGCGCGCCGGAGCAACGTCGCGGCCGCGGGCATGTCGCCGCGGACGAATGCGCGCCGTCCCGCGGATGCGAGCCGGCGCGATCCGTCACGGCCGAGCTCCTCCGCGTGGTCGTCCGAGGGCGCCAGTTCGAGGAGGAAGCGATGCGCCTGCTCGAGGTGGTAACCGAGTATCTCCTCGAATTCGACGGCGCGGTCGCCGTTGACGGTGTCCGCCCACTCGACGAACCTCTCGTGCAGCGTCGCGCGCTGTCGCTTGAGCAGCGTCTCGTAGACGGAGTCGCGGAGGAAGATGTGATGGAACTGATGAAGCCTCTCTTCGCTGCGGTGGTCGGTGGCAGCCTGGAGATACTGCAGCGCCGTCAGGCGCTCCATGCGCTCGTCGACCTGTCCGCGCACGAACTCCTCGCTCAGGTGGTTGACGGCCGCCGCCGGGAAGACGTGGCCGATCACCGAGGCAGGGTCGAGGACAGCCCGGTCCTCTCTTTGCAGGTTGTCGATGCGCGCGCTCAGCAGCGCGTAGATCGTCGGCGGGACCCACCCCGTGGGTAGCGCAGCGAGCTGCCAGCATCCGTCTTGGAATTGCAACGAGCCGTCCTCCTGCAGCACTGCGACGAGTTGCTGGGCATAGAGAGGGTTGCCGTCGGAGGCCGAGACGATCTGGGTGAGCCCTTCCTCTGCCAACGGCGCTCCGAGCAGCGTTTCGATCATCTCCGCTGTCTCGCCGTGCGTGAGACGCTCGAGCTTCACGATCGTTCCCTCGGCCAGTGACGGCCGGCGCTCGAGGACGTCCGGGCGTGCTGCGGCGACAGTGAAGACCGCGGCCTCCATTTCGGCAACCGAGTCGAGCAAGTCATGGAACGTGGGCTCCGCCCAGTGGAGATCCTCGATCAGCAGAACGACCGGTCCCTTGGCGGCGAGGAGTTCCAGCAGACGCCGGAATGCCCAGAACAGCTCCGTGAGCGGGAACGGCAGTTCACTCAGGCCCATCAATGCGGAGAGGCGATCGATGACATCACTGTGTCCCGCACCGACGAGTGCGCCCAGCTTCGAGACGGCGGTCGCGTTCGAGTCGCCGTCTTCGACGAGGCTCGCCGACCGGAGCGCCTCGATCAGCGGCCAAAAAGTGATCCCCTCGCCGTAGGAAAGGCACCTGCCGCGGAGCACTCTGGCCTGTCCGAAGGCTCCCATCGCCTCATCGAGCAGGCGCGTCTTGCCGACGCCTGCTTCACCGACGACGAGCACATTGCGGGCGGTGCCGGTTGCGATCGCCTCTTCGAGCCCGGCAAGGAGCCGTTCGACCTCGGCTGTCCGGCCTACGAGCGCTTGCCGCTGTGCGAGCGGTTCGTTTGCGAACGCATCGCCGATCGAGACCAGGCGGTAGGCAGGGACCGGTTCGGACTTCCCCTTGAGCGTCAGGGGCTCGACGGCCTCGACCTCCACGACACCCCGTACGAGCCGGTAGGTCAGCTCGCCGATCAGGGTCTCGGTGTCGCCGGCAGCCTGCTCGAGGCGGGCGGCGACATTCACCGCGTCACCGGTGACGAGCCGCTGCTGCGTAGTGGCATCGCCCGCAACGACCTCGCCGGTGTTGACGCCGATCCGGTTGGCCAACGTCACTCCGTAGCGCCGGTCCAGCTCGGCGTTGAGAGAGCGCAGCCCGTCCTGCATCGCCTGCGCGGCTCGCACGGCTCGCAGCGCGTCGTCCTCGTGCACCCGTGGCAGTCCGAACACCGCCATTACCGCGTCGCCGATGTATTTCTCGATCGTGCCGCCATGTCGCGTGATCGCCGCGCTCATGACGTCGAAGTACTGCGCCATCACCTCACGCAACGACTCCGGGTCGAGCGCCTCTCCGAGGTTCGTCGAGCCCTTGAGGTCGCAGAAGAGAATCGAGACGACCTTGCGTAGCTCTTGCGGGGGAGCGGCAGCCACGAGCGCCGCTCCGCAATACCCGCACAGTCGGAACTTGTCCGGATTCTCCTCGCCGCAGTTGGGACAGCTGATCAACTCCCTTGCCAGTTTAGGCACCTGCCCTCCAACTCTCCAGGTGGATTTGCCTTTGAGGGCAACGTGTGATTGTTTACGGGAGATGCAACTGCGGCGTCACCAATGAAGCACGGGCTGATCGGAGGGGCCGGCGGGATTCGGCGCCGCTTGGCAATGGCGGCGATCGGACTTGTGGCGATCGTGGCCGGCGCCCTCCCGGCGGCGGCATCGGCGCCGCTGATCACCCCGCAGCTCGATGCCCTGCTCGGCGTCTCAGGGACCGGGCCGGTCGTCACCTCCGGCGAGACCGCGGCCTGGCGGGTGACGGTCACGAACACCGGCGGGAACAGCGTCAATCACGTGACGCTCACCGACGCCGTCGACAACGGCTCGGTCCTGAGCACCGACAACGCAGCCTGCACCGTCACCAGCGGATCGACCTCGTCCTTCACGTGCAGTGTCGGGCAGCTCGCAGTCGGGCAGTTCTTCACGGCCCGCTTCGCCTTCACGGCGCCTGCCTCCTCGACCGCGACAGCGATGACGAACACCTTGACGGGGACCTTCGACTCGCAGACCCCGAACGGGACGAACAAGCGCGGCACGGACACGCTTGAGACAACTACGAGTTCCGCACAGCTCGTCCCGACCAGCGCCGATTCGATCAGTACCTATGGGCTGCCGAGCGTCAACAACGGAGTGATCCACACGCAAGGGTTCTCGCCGACGCACAAGCAGTACACGGAGGTCGACCTGCCTTCGACACTCGGGTCTGGGTTCGGGACCCCGGTGCAGCTGATCGAGCTCGCCGGCGGTCCGTGCGCTGCATGCGTTCAGTACCAGTCGGTGATCTCGATCCCGGATTCTGAGCCGGGGTCGCTGAATCCGAACCCGTTCACGAGCAGCTCGCCGTTTGCCTGGTCGATCCAGGTCGACGGGACGCTGCTGCCTCCCGGCTTCAAACCCCGCGGGATCTATCACGACGGTGCCTTGCTCCCGTTCTGTTCCGTGCAGCCGATCACGGCCGTGCCGATCTGCGTCTCGACTCTCGAGCAGGACAAGAAGACGAAGACCGTCTACGCAACCGGGCTCGCGACGACGAACGGCTCCTACCAGTTCGGGTAAGTCACTGCCCGACGCTGTACCGAGTCGCCCAAGTTCGTCGACTTTGGAGTGAGTAACGCCACCGAGGCGGTTGGCTTACGGCGTGATTCCGTCAACGGGCCGCGAGCTTCAGATCGCGACCCGGTCAAACGCCGGTCAGCGTTGCGCGTCTATTCGTGAGTGACGATTCACGCGCGCTTTTGCCGGCCTGTTGCCGCAAGACTCAACAGAGGGCGCAACGCGGCAGAACGGTTCCACTCGTGTCGACAAGCTTCGCGATGGCGAACTCGAGCGCGGCTCGCACCGCGTAGTCCTCCTTCGCAGAGACCCGGATCGGCCACGTTTGACGGCCGGCGCCCCGGAGCAGGTCTTCGATGAGCACGTGTTATGTCTGATATAAGTTGATGAAGTTGATCAACTTAGTCAGGTTTATCTCTAACACGTGAAAGGTGGAAGCACATGCAGCAGCTACTCTCCCCGGCCGCGCACCGCACCGGCATGAGGCCGAGCCTCGTTTGGCTTCTTGCGACCGTCGCCGTCGGCTTGCTCGCGGCGATCTCGATCGGCGCCGCGGGCGCGGCCGTACCCACCTCGCCGCCGCCGGTCAGCGTTCTGACCCCCGCGACGGACCTCGGGAAGGGCGACATCTTCCTGACTCCGACCGGAGCGACGAGCACGTACGCCAATGGGCCGGAGATCGTGGACACAAACGGAAACGTCGTCTGGTTCCACGCCGTCCCGCAAGGACAGACGGCCGCGGACTTCCGGACGCAGACCTACAAGGGCAAGCCGGTCCTCACCTGGTGGCAGGGCACCGCGCTCGGCGGTCTCGCCCAAGGCACCGACTACATCTATGACGACCACTACAAGCAGATCGCGACGGTGCAGGCCGGGAACGGGCTGAGCGCGGACGGCCACGAGTTCCTCATCACGCCGTGGAACACGGCGCTGATCCTCGCCTACACCACGGCAACCGCGGATCTGACGTCGATCGGCGGCCCGTCCAACCAGACCGTCATCAATGGCGTCGTCCAGGAGATCGACATCGAGACGGGGAAGGTGCTCTTTGAGTGGAACAGCGCCGACCACGTTCCGTTCAACCAGAGCGAGCAGCCGTTGCCCGCATCGGCGAGCACGCCGTGGGACTGGTTCCACATCAACGCGGTGAACGTCGACGGCGGCAACAATCTGTTGATCGACGCACGCAACACCTGGACGACATACAAGGTGAACCGTCATACCGGCGATATCGCCTGGCAGCTCGGCGGCAAGGCGAGCAGCTTCACGCTCGAGGCGGCTCCCGGCCAGGTCCTCGACGACGCGAATGAGATCTTCGCCTGGCAGCACGATCCCCACTCCCTGGGCCACAACCGGTACACGTTCTTCGACAACGAGGCGGCCGGCTCGACCGAGCTGCCCTATAGCCGCGCGGTCACGGTGACCCTGGACGAGAAGCGCCGCGTCGCGACGCTCGTTGCGTCCGCCAATCAGCCCGAAGGCCTGTCGGCCGCGTCACAGGGGAACGCGCAGACGACGGATGAGGGGAATCTCTTCGTCGGTTGGGGATCGCTCCCGTATGTCTCCGCGTTCGACCCCGCCGGAACGCTCATCTTCAACGCCCAGTACCCGGACGGCGTGAACAGCTATCGCGCCTACTTCCTCCCGTGGGAGGCAGGCCCGGAGAGCGGAAACTGATCGAAGCTCCCTGTCGGAGGCCGGCGCCCGCCGGCCTCCGACAGGCATCGGCTCGCCGACGGCTGTCGGCGAGTGGCGGCCGACGGGGCTATGCTCGGGCTAGACGCCTCCTTTCTTCCGCCCCGTGAACCGATGGCGGCCGCGCCTGAGAGGTTCCGTCGGTACGGCAAGGAGAAGGGGGGTCATGGCCGCTTCGGCAATCGCAGCCGGTTTGGATCGTCACGCGGCCACTGCTCCACTGCGGGCATCGGTTTCCTGGGCAATCGCGATCGTCGGGTGTGCGGCGGCCGTCACCTCGTTCGTGCTCGCACTCGGCGGCGAGGGTGTTGACGTCGAGTTGGGCGAGCCTTTGGTGATCGCGGTGCTCACGGCCTTTGTCACGCTGTCGTACGTGCTCTGCGGGCTCTTCGTTTGGCGGCGGCGTCCCGCTAGTCGTTTTGGTCCGCTGATGATCGCGGCCGGCTTCGTCAACTTCGTCTCAACGCTCGTGTGGGTGAGGAGCGATGTCCCGCACACAGTCGGGCAAGCGATCGACCTCGTACCTCCGGTCCTCTTTCTGCACGTTTTCCTGGCCTTCCCTGACGGTCGCCTGAGGGGGCGGTTCGTACGGGTGATTGTTGTGACGTCGTACGCGACCGCGATCGCGCTCGAGTTGGTTCGCATGCATTTCGGTGAGTTCGGTCCGCACAACCTGCTCGAGGGCCATGCGAACGCCCGAGTGGAAGAGGTGGTACGAGACATTCAGTTCACGATCGTCAGCGTCTCTTGCCTGACTGGCGTTGGCGTCCTCGCCGTACGTCGATGGCACGCAGGGAAGCCCCTGCGCCGCTCGCTCGTCTTACTCATGGACGCATTCGCGCTCGGGCTCGTCATGATCGCGTTTCTCTTCTTGTCGGCTGCGTTTGGCGGACCGTGGGTCGCACAGATCCGGTGGGCCGCCTTCGTTACTCTCGCGCTCGCACCAGTTGTCTTCCTCGCTGGCCTCTTTCAAGCCCGCTTAGCTCGGTCCGCTCTCGGTGAGCTCGTCGTCGAGTTGCGCGTTGATCTTGCGCCATCCGATCTGCGCGACGCGCTTGCCCGCACACTCCGAGATCGTTCGCTTGACCTTGTGTATTGGTTGCCGGAGTTTGCGACGTATGCCGACGTCGACGGCCACCCTGTCGACATCGGGCGGCTTGGCCGTCGACGAGCGACGACGCTGATCGACAGGAAGGGCGAACACGTCGCGGCGCTGCTGCATGACTCGTCTTTGCAGGATGAACCCGAGCTACTCGGTGCGGTTACGGCGGCTGCAGGGATGGCGATCGAGAACGGCCGTCTTCAGGCTGATTTGCGAGCTCGACTCGAGGAGTTGCGGGGATCGCGCGCGAGGGTAATCGATGCGGGACAGAAGGAGCGCCAGCGGCTGGAGCGGAACCTCCATGACGGCGCGCAACAGCGGCTGATCGCGCTGTCACTGGAGTTGAGCTTGCTGGAACAGCGTCTCGGGGGCGACCCGGAAGCGACGACGCGGTTGGATCAGGCGAGGCGTCAGATCGCGCTCTCGCTCGAAGAACTTCGCGACGTCGCACGCGGCATCCATCCGGCTGTGCTCAGCGGGCACGGTCTGCAGGTTGCGCTCGAGTCGATCACCGCCCGTGCCCCGGTTCCGGTGCGTCTCACCGTGGAGCTCGATGGACGCATGCAGGAGCGGCTCGAGGTTGTCGCCTATTACGTCGTCTCGGAAAGCCTGACGAACATCGCCAAGCATGCTCGTGCGACGCACGCGACCGTCGATGTCGGTCGCGAGGACGGGCGGGTAGTCGTCGACGTCGTCGACGACGGGATCGGCGGTGCCGATACCGAGCGCGGCTCAGGCTTGCGCGGGCTTGCCGATCGCGTCGAAGCGCTCGATGGCAGGCTCCGCGTCTGGACACCGCATGGGGGCGGCACGCACGTGAAGGCCGAGATTCCGTGCGCGTAGCGATCGCCGACGACAGTCTGCTGCTTCGGGAGGGTGTCGCGCGCCTCCTCCGGGAGGCCGGAATGGACGTGGTTGCCGAGTGCGGGAACGCGGACGAGTTGCTGTTGCACATCCGCAGCCATCCGATCGACGTCGCGATCGTCGACATTCGGCTGCCGCCGACACACAGCGACGAAGGGCTGCGGGCGGCGCTCGAGATCCGTTCCGCGAATCCAGGGGTGGGTGTGTTGGTGCTGTCGCAGTACGTGGAGCTGGGGCTCGCGATGAAACTGCTGGCTGACTCCGCGGATGGTGTCGGATATCTGCTGAAGGACAGGATCAGCGACGTCGAGGAGTTCGTCGCGGCGGTGCAGCGCGTCGCGGCTGGTGGTTCGGCGATCGACCCGATCATCGTGTCCACGCTCCTCTCGCGACGCCGGGACGAGGATCCGCTGGAGCAGCTGACTCCGCGTGAGCGCGAGGTGCTCGACTTGATGGCGCAGGGCAACTCGAACCAGGGGATCGCGGACAAGCTCGTAATCACGCTGCGCGCGGTTGAGAAGTACGTCTCGAGCATCTTCACGAAGCTCAGGCTGCCGTCGACCGGGACCGAATCGCGGCGCGTGCTTGCCGTCCTGCTCTTCCTGCGCAACTGACGGCGCGCGAAGGTCACCAGAAACCCGGCCCCCGAAGCCGCCTGTTTCCCGCCTTACGGGGCTCGGTCGTAGGTGCGACCGTGGACGAGTACCCGCGCGCATACGGGGAGCAGCGAAGAGAGAAGGAGCTGAGCATGGAAGTCGTCGCAATTCCCAAAACCGTCGTCGTGGAGGCGCCGCGCAGAGCGCCCGTCGTCGCCGCCGAAGGTCTCACGCGCCGCTATGGCGAGGGCGAGACCACCGTCCACGCTCTCCGCGGTGTCTCGCTCGAGGTGCCGAAAGGCGCGCTGACCGCGGTGATGGGGCCATCCGGCTCCGGCAAGTCGACCCTCATGCACATTCTCGCCGGCCTGGACAAGCCCACGGGCGGCACGGTCGCGATCGCCGGGACAAGCATCCAAGAGCTCAACGACACGGAACTGACCAAGCTTCGCCGAGAGCACATCGGGTTCATCTTCCAGTTCTTCAACCTGCTTCCGATGCTCAACGCGGAGGAGAACGTGGTTCTGCCGCTTTCGATCGCCGGTGAGAAGCCCGACCAGGCCTGGGTGGCCGAGCTGATGGGCAGGATCGGTCTCAAGGACCGCGGCAAGCACCGTCCGTCGGAGCTGTCCGGCGGGCAGCAGCAGCGGGTCGCGATCGGCCGTGCGCTCGTCAGCCGGCCGACGATCGTGTTCGCGGATGAGCCGACCGGCAATCTCGACTCGAAGACGAGTGGCGAGATCCTCGACCTGATGCGGAGCTCGGTCGACACGTACGAGCAGACGACCGTGATGGTCACGCATGACGCGCGGGCCGCAGCGATCGCCGACCGCATCCTCTTCCTCGCAGACGGCCTGATCGTGAAGGACCTGGGTCGCTCCGACGCCCATGAGGTGCTCGCCGTAATGGACGAGCTCACACAATGATCCGCGTGGCCCTCAAAGGGTTGTGGGGCCGGAAGCTCCGCACAGTGCTGACCGCGATGGCGATCGTCCTCGGCGTCTCGATGATCAGCGGCACCTACGTTCTCACCGACACGATCACCGCGTCATTCACGAAGGTCGTCGACGGATCGTTCGAGCACGCGGACGCAGTTGTCACCGGCAAGGTCGCGTTCAAGAACAACGAGAGCACCACTGCGGCAACGCCGGCGTTCCCCGACAGCGTGCTCGCAAAGGTGAAGCAGCTTCCGGACGTTGCTGCGGCTGCCGGAGCGATCGGCGACAACGTCAAGCTGATCGGCCGCGACGGCAAGGTCATCTCGACGAAGGGCGGCTCCAGCATCGGCGCCAGTGTCGACCCCAAGAACGACGCCCGGTTCAATCCGCTCACGCTCACGTCGGGAAGGTGGCCGGTCGGCAACCGCCAGATCGCGATCGACCAGCGGACGTCGGAGAAGAAACACTTCGTGATCGGCGACAGCATCAGCGTCGCCGCCGACGAGGGCACGCGTCACTTCCTGATCACCGGCGTCGCCAAGTTCTCTTCGTCCTCGTCGATCGGGGCCTCCACCATCGCCATCTTCGACGTCCCGACTGCGCAGAGCCTCTTCAACAAGGGCGGCAGGTTCGACGAGGTCCAGGTGGCCGCGAAGCGCGGCGTGACTCCGGAGAAGCTCGTCAGCGAGATCCGGCCGCTCCTACCGCAGACGGCGAAGGTGAAGACAGCAGCGGCGCAGACGCAGCAGGCCGTCGATGACGTCAACGCGGGTGTCGGGGTCTTCCAGAAGCTCCTGCTCGCCTTCGGCGCCCTCGCCCTGTTCGTCGGTGCGTTCGTGATTGCGAACACACTGTCGATCACGATCGCGCAACGGACGCGCGAGTTCGCCACCCTCCGAACGATCGGCAGCTCACGCCGCCAGGTGCTTCGCAGCGTCATGCTCGAGGCCCTTGTCGTCGGGATCGTGGCCTCGCTCGCCGGTCTCTTCTTCGGGCTTGCGATCGCGAAGGGCCTCAACGCCCTGTTCTCCGCGATCGGCGTCGAGTTCCCGAAGGGCGGCACCGTGTTCGCCACGCGCACGATCGTGGTCAGCCTCGTGGTCGGGATCGTCGTCACAGTGCTCGCCAGCCTCCGCCCGGCGATCAAGGCGACCCGCGTACCTCCGATCGCGGCGGTCCGCGAAGGCGCGACCCTGCCCGTGTCTCGGCTGTCGCGCTGGGGGCCGCTCGTTTCGATCGTGACGCTGGCTGTCGGGATCCTGCTGCTCGTCTACGGGATCTTCGGGGGCGGCATGACGATCGCGGCTCGCCTGGCCTCGCTCGGTCTCGGCATCCTGATCCTGTTCATCGGCGTGGCGCTGAATGCGAAGCGTGCGGTGCGACCGCTCGCTGCGGTGCTCGGCTGGCCCGGCAAGCAGTTCGGCGGTACCGCGGGCACGCTCGCACGCGAGAACGCCATGAGGAACCCGAGCCGTACGGCTTCGACAGCCTCGGCGCTCATGATCGGCCTGGCGCTGATCACCTTCGTCGCAATCCTGGGGGCCGGTCTACGCAGCTCCTTCAGCGACGCGGTGAACAAGCTGTTCGTCGCGGACTACGCATTGACCGCCGAGAACGGCTTCGACCCGTTCACGAAAGCGGCGGATGGTGCGGTCGCCGGAACGCCCGGCGTGACCGCGGTGTCCGGGATCCGCGGCGGCGACGCCCGCATCTTCGGGCACAACGTCCAGGTCACGGCAGTCCCGCCGAATACCGCGGAGACCGTCAAGATCGACTGGCTGCACGGCACCAGCAGCGTGCCCGCGCAACTGGGCGAGAACGGCGGCTTCGTCGCCAAGGACTACGCGAAGGACCATCACCTGAAGCTCGGCTCCCGGATCGCGGTCGAGACGCCTACGGGCAAAGTGCTCGACTTGCGCGTGAAGGGGATCTTCGATCCGCCGAAGGGGGGCTCTCCCTTCGGCAGCGTGACGATGTCTGACGCCACGTTCGACGCCAACTACACGAAGCCGCGGAACCTGATGACCCTGATCAACGTCAAGGGCGGCGTCACCGACGCGAACACCACCCGCCTCGAGTCGTCGCTGCACGCGTTCCCGGACGCGAAGGTCGTGACCGCGAGCCAGTTCAAGAAGAACCAGCAGGCCGACATCAACCTCACGCTGAACCTCCTGTACGGGCTGCTCGGCCTGTCCGTGATCATCAGCCTCTTCGGTGTGGTGAACACGCTCGTCCTGTCCGTGTTCGAGCGGACGCGCGAGCTCGGGATGCTGAGGGCGATCGGGATGACCCGCAGCCAGGTCCGGCGGATGATCCGGCACGAGAGCGTCGTCACGGCCCTGATCGGCGCGGCGCTCGGAATCGCGGTCGGTGTCTTCCTCGCGGTACTCACGACTCAGGCACTCTCCGACGAGGGCATCGTCCTGGCGATCCCGTGGACGACGATCGGCGTGTTCGTGGCGGCGACCATCGTCGCCGGCATGCTGGCGGCGGTCCTTCCCGCACGCCGCGCCTCGCGACTGAACATCCTCGAGGCACTGCAATACGAGTGAGCAATGCGGCGCTGACCTCGTCCGCGGCGTCCCGGGCCTGGAGCTCGGGACGCCGCGCGCTTGACGTGGTCAGCCTGGGTCGCAACGAGGCGACGTTTGCGGTGGGTGGCCTGGTCGTGGTCGCGGTTCACGTCCTCGACGACAACTTCCTGCAGCCCCAGCCCGGCACATCGGCCGGAAACCACCTCGTCAGCGGTCTGGTGCCCCTCACCGTCCTGCTCGTGGTCGCGGCGCTCTATGCTCGGACGCGCCCAGGTCTGCGTGCATCGCTTGCTGCAATCCTCGGCCTGTTCGGCGTCGCCACCGGCATCGAGAGCGTCTACTACCTCGACGCCGGGCGACTCTCGGGCGACGACTACACCGGGCTCGCCGCGATACCAGCCGGTCTCGTCCTCATCGGTGTCGGCACGACGACGCTGTGGCGGTCGAGGCGCGTCGAGGGCACGCTGCGCCGCCGTTTGGCGCGGCGGTCCGTCATTACTGTCGTCGCCTTCGTCGGTACGTACATGCTGTTCGGCCCGTTCCTGCTCGCGTACGTCTTGACGCACTCGGCACGCGCTTTCGTCCCGGTCTACAAGGTTGGCGTGCCGCACGAAGCGGTGACCTTCATGACGGCCGACGGACTCCGCCTGCGTGGCTGGTACGTCCCTTCGAAGAACGGCGCCGCTGTGATCTCCTTCCCCGGGCGCAAGGGAACGCAGGGGCCGGCGCGCATGCTCGCCCGTCACGGGTACGGCGTTCTGCTGTTCGACCGGCGCGGCGAGGGCGAGAGCGAAGGAGACCCGAATGGATGGGGCTGGGCCGGCTATCGGGACGTCGCCGCTGGCGTCCGCTTTCTCCAGGGCCGTCCGGATGTCCAGCAAGACCGGATCGGCGGCATCGGGCTCTCCGTCGGCGGGGAAATGATGCTGGAAGCTGCCGCGAAGACCCCGGGACTCTCGGCTGTGGTCTCGGAGGGCGCGGGCGAACGCTCGGTCCACGAGTACCTCGACATGACGAGCAGCGACAAGTGGCTTGCCATGCCTTCGTCCGTTGCGATCACGGCGGGGACTGCCCTGTTCTCAAACAACGGGCCGCCGCCGAGCCTCAAGGACCTCGTCGGCGACATCTCTCCGACGCCGGTGTTCTTCATCTACGGCGAGCACGGTCAGCCCGGCGAGCGGAACCTCAATCCGACGTACTACGCCGCAGCCGGCGCACCGAAGACGTTGTGGGAGGTGCCCGGCAGCGCGCACGTGGGCGGCCTCGATGCGCAACCGAAGCAATACGAGCGACGCGTCGTCGGGTTCTTCGACCGCACGCTCCTGGGCACGACATGACCCGCATGAAAACCCCCGCGGAAGCGGGAGTTTGTCTTTTCAAGCCCAGTTGATCGTCGTGCTCGTGCTCGGTCGGAAACCGGAGAACTTCGCAGAGAGGCATCGCAGGCGCAGACCAGAGAGACCGCCCGCTGACGGAAACCGATCGTGAGTTCAGCACCGTTCGGAGTTGTCAGCTGAGCTGCTGAGCCAGAATCTCACGCCCGTCGCTGAGCCACTTCCGCGCCCGATTGATGTTCGGCTCGGGGGGCGCGAGCGCGACCGTCTCGGCTTGAAGTCACTCGACCAGCCTACGTCGAAGTCACTCGCGTAGGCCGTCCGTCGGGGCGGTCTGGTCACTCGGGCGACGCGGGCTCTAGCGGATCGGAACGGCCTGCGTGGGTGCGGACACCTGAACGGGTTCGTTCCAGTCGCTGAGTGTGATCCTTAGCTGGAACGTCGTTCCGCGTGCGTTCTGTTCGACTGGAAGCGGTGACCCGGTAGCGCGAACGTACAGGGTCTCGGCGATTCGCTGTCCGCCGCGCGAGAACTGACTCTGAATACCGGCCACGCGGATCCCTTGGACGGTCGCGGGGCCAGTGCTCTTGAACGGCTGCGGCATTTTCAACTGGTCGATCATTGATCCGAGTCGGACGGCCGCGGCGACCGTTTTGAAATCCGGAGCGCTGTGCGCGATCGCAAGCCATCGTCCGGCATACGCGGTGGCCGCATCGGTCGGAAACCGCATGTAGTTGCTGAGCGTGAACGCGTCGCCTCGAAGGTACGCGGTGTTGTCAACGACAACGACGGTTACGTGACCGGCGTGCGTACCTTTGCGGTACGTGATCCGTTGAATGCCGGTATTGATCGCGGAATCGCCGACGATGGAGACCGTACGGCCGGGAGATGTTTGCGTCATGACGTAGTGCACAGACTGCTGCGCGTGCGCTGCAGCGAGCGCTGACGAAAACAGCTGAACGGGCGAAACGGCCGCGAAGGCCGAAGCCGCTATCGCAGACGCCGCTGCGAACATGACCACCGAGCTAATGAGACCCAACCGCATCTCACGCAGCTAACACTATTCTCGGGACGCTCACCTCACTCAGTCGAGTGAGAAACGACGGCCACAACGGCATCTGGAGGCTGCGTTATCGGGTGAGCGATCGAGACCCTCGTCGCTGTCACCGACTCGATTCCGTGAGGAAGCGTGCGATCCCGCGATCGGCCCGCGGCTCGTCGATCATGTACAGGTGGCCCGCGTCCGGCCACAGTTGCAGCTGCGCCCCGGGGATTCTCTCGGCCAGCACCAGCGCATTGGCGGGCGGCATGAAGATGTCCTGTTCACCGTGGACGACGAGCGTCGGGGCGCCTACCTGGTTCAGCCGCTCGTACGCGTCGTGGGTCGCCACGACGGCTGCCTGGTGCACGTAGGCGTTCGTGTCCGGGTGCGCGTTCAGCCGGTGGTCGATGTCGGCGGCGATGCGCTCCGGGTGTGACTGTGAGGTCTTCTTTGCATAGGTGTAGGGGACGGCCGCCCACTCCGCCTCTGCAGGCCCCATTGTCCCGGCGCGGACCATGAACGTCTGCGCGGGTGACAAGGGGGAGGGCTTGTACGCGGCGAACCCGCCGGCGGAGCTGGCACCGAGTACGAGGGCGTTGACCCGCTCGGGATGGCGCAGGACCACCTCCTGTGCCACGAGGCTCCCCAGCGACACGCCATAGACGTGGGCGCACTCCTCGCCGGCCGCGTCGAGCACAGCTACGGCGTCGGCGGCCATGTGCGCCGCCGAGTAGAACCAGTGCACCCGGCTGCTGCTTCCGGTGTCGCGGTTGTCGAAGGCGATCACACGGAACGATTCGGCCAGAACGGGGATCGTCGCCCACCATCCGTCCACCGTCATGCCCTGTCCTGCAATGAGCAGCACGGCCGGCCCTTCGCCGAAGCTCTGCCACGAGAGCGTTACTAATCCGTTCTTGTTCTTGGCCATCGGCATGGGGTGCACCTCCTCGTTTGCGGGACCAAGCCGCGGCGGGGTCGTCGGGTCTCACAAGAGATAACGAGGCAGGGGCCTGTGCCCCAGTGGCCGCGCGTACGGGGCGCCCCGTCGCTTCGGGCCGGTTCCGTCGTACTTCGGGCTCCATAGCCTGCTCGCTGACGTGTGCCCTCTTCAATCAATTCGATGAGCCTCGTCGTCACTGGAGCGGCGGGTCATCTTGGCCGCCTCGTCGCTGAGCAACTGCTCGAGCGCGTCGCGCCGGGGGAGATCGTCCTCGTCACTCGTACTCCGGACGCCTTGCGCGAGTTCCGCGCTCGCGGCGCCGAGGTGCGCTACGGCGACTTCGACGACCCCGCTTCGCTGCGCGACGCCTTTGCCGGCGCCAGTCGAATGCTGCTCATCAGCACGGATGCGATTGGTCGCCGGGTCCGCCAGCATCGCGCCGCCATCAACGCCGCGGCGGAGCAAGGGATCGACCACGTGGTGTTCACGTCAATCGTCTATCCCGTGGCAACGAATCCGACCGGTAGGTACGCCTGGGAGCCGGGCCTCACCGAGGCGATGCTCCACCGCAGCGGCCTCGCGTGGACGGTGCTGCGGTTCGGAACCTTCGCCGAGTTGGTGCTTCCTCCCGCTGCGACTGCGATCCAGAACGGCCAGCTGGTCACGAACAACGGCGACGGGCGCATCGTTCCTGTCTCGCGACGCGACTGCGCCGAGGCAGCCGCGATCGTGCTCACGACCGACGGCCACAGCGGCGAGACCTACGAGATCACCGGCGCCGAAGCTCTGTCCCCCAACGACCTCGTCGAGCTCTACACCGACTTGAGCGGGCGGCATGTGAAGGTCGTCCACCTCATCGATGCGATGCTCGCGGAGGTCCTCGCCGGGATCGGCACGCCCCTACCGACCGTCGTGAGCCTCGTGGCGTTCGGCCGGGCAGTCCGCCTCGGCTACTTCGACGTGTGCGAGCCAACCTTCGAGCGCCTCGCCGGACACCCGCCGATCTCGCTGCGGGACGTGCTCATCGCGTACCGCGCGGACCTGCTCGCCGTGGGCTGAGCGAGCTTCCTGGCGCAAATGGACCCTAACCCTGCAGGCTACCCGTGCCGATAGGCACTCCATGTCCGCGGACCCGATCACGCTGGGTGGCCTGCGCGGGAAGCTCGTGCTGCCCGAGTTGCGCGAGCTTCCGAAGTTGCTCCAGGCTGGGGAAGACGTCGTCTCGCTGGTGCAGGGTTTCCTGCGCGGCAGGCCCGGCGTGCTCGTCGCGACGACGGATCGGCTGCTCTTCCTCGACAAGGGGTGGCTGTTCGGGCTCCACTGCGAGCAGTTCGAGTACGCGCAACTGAACGCCGTCCAGTACGACGGCGGGCTCGTCTGGGCGCGCATCACCGTCGTCAGCTCCGGCGGCTCCGCCGACATCGAGCGCGCGCCGGGTGATGCTGCGCGCGCGTTCTGCGAGAGCGTCCAGCCGCTGCTCGGCCGGACTACGCGGCCACGCGTGACGGTCGCCGAGCAGCCGGCCGATCCGAACGCGCCCGTCGTCACTCCGCCGCAGTCGTTGCCGAGCTTCGCCGACGTGGGCGGCATGGACGCGCTCAAGCGGGAAGCGAAGTCGACGCTCGGGCTTTTGCTCGCCTTCCCCGACAGGACTGAGCAGTACCGAATCGACTGGAACGGCCTCCTATTGCACGGCCCCGCCGGCGTCGGCAAGACGCACTTCGCGAGAGCGCTCGCCGGCGAGTTCGCGCTCGGGCTGGTCGAGGTCACTCCGACGGCGATCGGCTCCGATCCGGAGAAGCTCGCGGCTGCGTTTGCCGCCGCCGCGGCAGCCGCTCCGTGCATCCTCTTCGTCGACGAGCTCGAGAAGCTCGCGCGCCCCAGCGATCGGCGCGATCCCCTCGTCGAGCAGCTGATCGCGCTGCTCGAGCAGGCACGCGCGGTGCACGGCCTCGTCGTCGTCGCCGCGACCTCCGATCTCGACGCGCTCGACGACGAGGTCGTCCGGCCCGGCCGCTTCGACCGGAGGCTTCAGGTCGGCCTCCCGGATGCAAGGGCGCGCCGCTCGATCCTCGCGGTCGCGCTCACCGACCGGCCCACCGATCCGCAACTCGATCTCGACGGGATCGCCGCCCGCAGTGACGGCCTCACCGCCGCTGCGCTTCTGCAGGCCGTCGACGTGGCCGCGCTCGCGGCGATGGAGGTCTCTGCACCGGTCTCGGCCGCGCATCTCGAGCAGGCGCTGCAGGGCCTCGGCGGTGTCGAGCGTCCGACGGTCGACGGCTGGACCTGGGATCGCCTCGTCCTGCCCGAGAAGGTGGAGAGCGAGCTAAAGGCTCTGCAGGCGACGATCGAGGACCCCGAGCAGGCGCGGAAGTTCGGTGTCGAGCCTGCGACCGGTGCGTTGCTCGTCGGCCCGCCGGGCACGGGCAAGACCACCGTTGCGCGCGTGCTTGCGGCGCAGGCGCGCTGCTCGTTCTTCCTGATCTCCGCCGCCGACGTCACGAGCAAGTGGGCCGGCGAGTCGGAGCAGGCGGTCAAGCGCCTCTTCGAACGCGCCCGCGCCGCCGCGCCGGCGATCGTCTTCCTCGACGAGGTCGACGCGCTCGGCGCCGTGCGCGGTGACCACGACGGCGCGGGCTTCGACCGGCAGCTGAACCAGCTGCTGCAGGAGATGGACGGCATCGGCGGCGACCGCGGTGTCTTCGTCCTCGCCGCGACGAACCGCCCCGACCGGCTCGACCCCGCGCTGACGCGCGGCGGCCGGCTCTCGCGGACGATCGAGATCCCGTTGCCGGACCTCCAGGGCCGGCGCACGATGCTCGCGAAGATGACAAAGCCGATGCCGCTCGCGGGCGTTGACCTCGACGCGCTCGCCGCGCGCACCGACGGCTTTTCGGGTGCCGACCTGCACGCGCTCTGCCAGCAAGCGGCAGTGGCCGCGATCGTCCGTGGCGGGGAGGCCGCGGAGCCGCAGGTACAGGCCGCCGACTTCGAAACTGCCGTCAGCGACCTGCGCACGCAGGAAGGAGCGCCCGCGTGAGCGTCGTCCTCTGCGCCCTGACCGACGTCGACAGCGCCGACGTCGACGGCTGGCTCGCGCGCGCCGAGGCCGAGCTCGCCGCGATCGCAGTCCAACCGCCGCAGCGCGTTGTCGACACCTCGTCCGCGGTGCTCCTGGCTGCGTCGTTCAAGCCCGGACCGGCCGTCGTTCCGGCCTCGCTGACGCTCTATCGCGACCACGGCCGCGTCCGGGTCGAACTGCACGGCGCCGCCGACCATGACACCGCACCGCTCGAGAGCTGGCTCGTCGAGGCGCTCGAGCTAACGGTCGCCGCGCGGCTCTAGACCGTCCGCGCGGCGATCTCGTTCGTACACTCCGCGCGATGACATCAATGCGCGTTGCGGTGACCCTCGCGGTCGTCGGGGTTGCCACCGGTGGCGGCTGGCGCGACGAAGCTCCGCTTCCAGTGGCTCGCGGCGAGGTCGCAGCGGCGGCGATGCCCGAGGGGATCGCCGTCGTGGGCGGGTTCAAGGCCGACGGTCGCAGCTCCCGACTGGTCGACGTCTACTCACCGGCCACGCGTCGGTGGCGCCGACTACCGGAACTGCCGCGTGCGGTGAATCACAGCTTCGCTGCCGCCTGGCGCGGGAAGCTCTACGTGGCCGGGGGGTACGGCGCGACGGGCCGCCTGCGGACCGCGTGGGTCCTCGACGGCGCTCGGTGGCGGCCGCTGCCGAGGTTGCCGTACGCGCTCGCGGCGGGCGGCGCGGCAGTTGTCGCGGGAAGGCTCTACCTCGTCGGAGGAGTCGCCGGTCCGCCGGATCGCTCGGTGCTCGTGCGGCGTGCGCTCGTGCTCGATCTGGCGCACCCGCTCCGCTGGCGGTTCGCGCCCGGCCCGACGGGGCGCGAGCACCTCGCGGTCGCCGCGGCCGCGGGCAGCGTCTACGCGATCGGCGGCCGCAGCGCGGGCTACGACACGAACAGCAGGCTGGTGCAATCCTGGCGGCC
>Ga0193699_10000355_pt1 | contig 20716 bp, 31 predicted proteins | sample L3c2metaG_FD_160095 | JGI IMG/M metagenome (GOLD analysis project Ga0193699, IMG submission 160095) | Soil microbial communities from a riparian zone of the East river system, Colorado, United States - L3c2 | ecosystem: Environmental > Terrestrial > Soil > Riparian zone | place: USA: East...
CTGCCGGAACACGGACATGTCAGGCTCGATGCGGCCCATCACGCGGGTGTAGGTCGCGTCCGAAATGCCTTTTGCCAGCGCACGGGCGCGAAAGCCGTCGCGCCACTGGTCGAAGCCGGGCGGCGCCGCGGCAAACGCGCCGGCGGGAAGCGCGAGCAGAACGCCGGCGCCCAGGCCGGATTGAAGCAAAGCGCGGCGCGTCGGGGATTTCAGAGAATCAGACGGGTTCATCGGGACATTCTAGCGGCGCGGGCAGGGGCGCGGCAAAAGCCAATGTGCCGCGGGAACTAGCCATCTTGCTGCAGCTCTGTGGCTATTCTGGACAGCCAGCGCCGCACCGTCGCTTGCGCCTTGGCGTTCAGCCCGGCCATCAGCCGCCGCTCCAGCGCCCGGACGTGACGCCGGCATTTGCCGAGCAGGGCGCCGCCGCGCCGGGTCAGGGTCCACTGCAGCACCCTTCCGTGCACGGGATGCGGGGTCTTTCTGATCGCGCCTGATCGTTCCAGGTTGCGGATGATGACGCCCACGGTCTGCGGGGTCAGCAGCGCCACCCGGGCGAGATCGGCGCCGGACAGGCCCGGATAAGCCCTGAGCATGGTCAGCACGGCAAACTGCGGCGATGTTACGCCGAGGTCGGCCAGCGCCCGTTCCAGCGTCAGCCGGGTCGCGGCCTGAGCCTGCCGCAAGAGATAGGCAAGGTAGCCTTTTTCGCCGCGCTTGCCTTGGCCGGGCGGCGGCGGGCGGGCGCCGGCGAGCGCCGGAGGCTGGGCAGATTTTTTCCGGCCTCGCGCGGATTTTTTCGTAAGCCTCGATTTTCGCCGTTTTGGCGTTCTTCGGGCCGGGCGCGATTTTGCCAGAGTCGCGATCTCGCGCATGATATCAGTGCCTTTATAACAAATCAGAACACTGATAACATCAGGGAAACGGAAATGTCACATGCCCGCGGGGGATACGACGATTTCAACTGGCGCCGGATGCTTACGAGGCCGTGTTCGCGCTTGGCCGCGCCGCGAAGGCCGGCATCGACAAGCAACTGCTCGAGCTGATCGAGCTTGGGCAAGCGAAGCTTCCTATGATGAAGCGGAGGGCGATGAAAACGCAGTGATGTCATTTGACGCCGCCACCAGACGCTCTACTCTGAAGCGCACGTTTCCTGTCAGGGAGTTGCCCAGTGCCGGTTGTGTATCGACCCGCCCGCGCGCAAGATTTGGCGCGAGCCGACGAGCTTGTCGTTGCCAGCATCAATGACCTCACCGAACGTCACGGCTTTGGAGCAATCGCCGTCTCGCGGCCGACCAATTTTCAATTGTTTTCCCTGAACGACGACGCAGGCGGCCTGTGGGTGGCGGAAGACGCCGGTGACATCGTCGGCTTCGCCTGGAGTTGGGCCTGCGGCGACCTGTGGTTTCTTGCGCAGCTCTTCGTTTCGCCCGGTCGGCAAGGAAGCGGCATTGGCAATGAACTGCTGAAACGGACCTTCGAGCATGCGCAGAAATCGGGGGCTGCCAACAAGGCTCTGATCACCTTCAGCTTCAACACCGTATCGCAGGGACTCTACATCCGGCACGGACTATTCCCCCGGTTTCCGATCTACATGTTCAGCGTGGCGCGTGAGCGCTTGATGGATCGCCTGCAGGATCCGCAATTTCGTCAGGTGCGGCTCGAGGAAACGGCGCCGCATATGCGCAGCCTGGCCTGGATCGACACTCAGGCCTTAGGCGTATCGCGAGAGAAGCATCACAGATACCTGATCAATGACAGCGCGACGACAGGTTTCGGCCTCTACGCGGGAGACGATTGCGTCGGCTACGTCTACATCAGTACGGACGGTCACATCGGACCACTTGCGGTCGCGCAGGATGAGGCCCTCGGTGGCGCATTTGGAACGGCGCTGAATCTGGCTGCGGAGGGCGGCTGTTCGCAGGTGTCGGCGTTTCTCCCTGGCACAAGCGACACCACTCTAAAACTCGCGGTCGAGCACGGGATGCGCATCGCATTGCCGATGGTGCTGATGTCGACGCCCGGCTTTGGCGATTGGACAAGGTATCTGCCCCGCAATCCCGGTTTCATGTGATCGATCACGACCTGCTTCTGGCACACCGCGTCGTTTCGTTGCGATGAACGGGCCTAGTTGTCGCCGCCCTCGTAGACATCGGGATGGATCACATCCTCAGGCAAGACATGCGCCACGGCGGACGCTGCGGGTTCGGGGCCGAACTCGCGTCCGCGTCCGCGGATCAGGCGCTCATAGGCGGAAATCAGCGTGACGTAGGGATTGACCCAGAGCCAGCCGTCGCGCGTGAACACCTGCACGTCAAAATGCAGATGGCGCGTGGTGCCGTTGGGATGGTCGAGGTAATTCGAGACCACGCCGATCTTTTCGCCTTCCGCGACGCGGCGTCCGTTCAGGACGCCGTCGGCATCCATGCTCGACGGGTTCATATGCATGTAGCGGAAGCGGATGTGTTCGGTCCGGCTGTTGATCTGCAGCGTCGCCGCCTGCTGTTTTGGGGAGCGGATCAGCACGCCGTCGCGCACCGCGACGACCGCCTGCTGCTTGGGGTCGCAGGGCTCAGTGCCGTCGCCCGGCGCCGGACAGGCTCCCGGGCGGATGTCCTGTCCCTGGTGGCCAAAACCGCTGGCGCACTGTCCGACGCCGAAACTGCGGGCTTCGCAAAAATTGTCCTGCCAGGGATAGAAGCCGGCCGGCTCGTCGGATTTGCGCTTCCTGAACGATTGCGAACTGGCGAAGGCCGGGGCTTTTTCCAGCGGAAAGCGGATTTGCGAATAGGCGTTGAAGTCGACGCGGCCGGCTTGTTTGCGAAAACCGCTGTTGGCGACGATGTCGCCGCTCGGGCGATAGCTGAAATCGGACGCCCGCGCCGCCGGCCGCTCGGCGATCTCGGCGGCAATATCCGATCGCGGTCGCGCGGGCAGGCCGCCGGCCACGCGCAACGCTCTGAGGAAACGCTCGGCGACAGGGTAGGCCTCGCGGCAGGCCAGCCGCCGCGCCCGCGGGGTAGAGTCGAGGCACTGGATCGACACCACATAGGGAACGCCGAAGCGCGTGAAAGCGTAACGCACATAGCCTTCCCGGATGAAACGGCGCAAGTCGGGGTACTGCGCCGCCAACGCCTTGACCGGTTCGCCCTTGCCGCCGAGGGGATCGCTGATGTCGTAAGTCAGGTTCGAGCCGGTGATCTGCACTTCGACGGGTTTTGCAAAAATCCGTTGCGGCATGCCGTCGCCGGCGCCGGGGTCGAGCGAAAACATCGCGTCGTAGCCTGAGGGGCCGGCGTCAAACAGGTCGACCGGGCGGAAGTCCGCCTGGTAGCGTGCCAGCGAGAGGCTCGACGGCGCTCCATTCAATTGTGCGTCAAGAAACGCCGCGGTGTCGAACGGCAGCAGCACCGGCACCCGGCTGCGTCCGATGCCGGTGAAGATGGGCGAGGTCACCCCGTTCAATTGCACCAGCGCCGGCGTCATGCGCGGATCGAACCGAGGCAGGCGGCGCTGGCCGGTAAAGGTGAAGGCGGGTGCGACCGCCGGCTGGGTGTTGATCTCGGACCTCAGCTGATCGAGCGCGGCGCGCCATTCGACGCGGACGGCTGATACCGCCGGCGTTCTGAACTCGTCGGCGCCAACGAGCGCCGTGCCGGCAAGGAGCAAAAGGAAAGATGCCGGCAAACGCGGAACCAACCGGACAGCTTTCCTAGCCAATGCGTCGCCCCCCGGCGCCAATGTCCGCCCGGCGGCTTAATCCTTTGCGCGTTCGACGTAAGATCCGTCCTCGGTCATGATCACGATCCGGGTTCCCGTGCCGATATGCGGCGGAACCAGCGTGCGCACCCCGTTGGACAGCATGGCCGGCTTGTAGGACGACGACGCGGTTTGTCCCTTGGTCACGGGCTCGGTATCGACCACTTCCAGCGTCGCGCGCTGCGGCATCTGGATCGCCACCGGAATGACGCCGTGCAGCGACAGCTTGACGGTCATATTCTCCTGCAGATAGGGCGCCGCAGAGCCGACGACGTCCTCGGGCACCTGAACCTGATCGTAGTTCTCGTTGTTCATGAAGTGAAAGCCGTCGGCGTCCTTATAGAGGTAGTTGAAATTCTGGTCCTCGATGGTCGCCTTCTCCACCTGGTCGGTGGTCTTGTAGCGCTCGGAGATCTTCACCCCGTCGCTGATTCGGCGCATTTCGATCTGGCTGACCGGTGTTCCCTTGCCGGGGTGGATGTTCTCGGCGGTCAGAATCACGTAAAGCTTGCCGTCCTGTTCGATGACATTGCCCTTGCGAATAGAGCTGGCGATGACTTTCAAGGCTGTTTTTCCTGATATTCTGGCCCCGGCCCGATCCGGACAAGGGCGTCCCAGGGCATCTTGAGGCGGTTTCGGGCTGCAACATACTGATTTTGCCGATCTATGCCAGCGTTTTACGGGCTCAAGAGGCGGCGCACCGATGGCCGAAAACGATCGGTTTTCGCCACGGTGGACGCCCGCGCGGCACACCGGTCAATTTGATTGAGGGGGAGGATTCTTGATAGCCTTCGCGTTGTTCTCGGCGAAGTCGGGAGGCACCGAAAATGCCCCCGTCTTTAGGTCATAGACACAGCGCCAGCCTTCGATCCATGGTGACGGTTTTTCGCCCTGGGTGTCGAACGAAAGGCTGATCACGATGTAGCGGCTGTCGGGCCAATGCTGGTCCATCCAGGCGTAGTTTTCTTCCATGCCCTTGACCAGTCCCACAAAGGCGTGGCCGAGCGCATAGGGATCCCCGAGGTCCCGATGCATCCCCTCTGATGCCGGCGTACTGAAGAAATAATCCCAGGCCAGATCGCCAAGCGGCTTGGTCGTCGCGGGTGAAAATTGATAGCCCTTCCTTCGGTACAAAAAGAGCGTTTGATAACCCGCACCCAGCTTCTGCATCCGCACCAGCCACCGGCTGTCAGGGGTAAATCGAAATCCGGCCGCATAACCCGCGAGATCGTCGCCCTCGCCAGGGTTCAGAAGAAAGGGATGCCGATGATCGCTGTCGAAGCTCCAGAACTGGTAGAGGACACCTTGATCTTTCAGCTCTTTGGAATACTGCTCCACCCGCAATGTCTGGTCGGGGGATGTAAAGGTGTCTTCGGCGTTCAGTTTGAAACTGGCGCGGGGGCCGGCAGCATTCGCCGTCGTCGCCGTGGTGACGCAAAGCCATAGCAGAGTCCATGCTGCGCGGAATCTGTGGTCGAACATCGCTGATTTCCAATTTCATGGTAAGTCACCGGGCTGGGGCCAATGGTTCAGATCGACACGTCAGCTAGACTTCCGTCGCCGTGGTGGTCGGCCACGCGGCACGCCGATATCAGGCCATTTTTAGTCGCGCGCGGCGCCATCACCAAGGCCGTCAGAGCGTGGTTCGACGAGCAGGGTTTTGCCGAGGTCGAAACCGGAATTTTGCAGGTTTCACCCGGCAATGAGACCCATCTGCACGCGCCACGCACCGAACTGACCGGCGGCGGGGCTGAGCGCGCGACGCGTTATCTGCGGACCTCGCCGGAATTCGCCTGCAAGAAATTGCTGGCCGCGGGCGAGCCGAAGATTTTCGAGTTGGCGCGGGTGTTCCGCGATCGCGAGCGCGGCGACCTGCATTTGCCCGAATTCACCATGCTGGAATGGTACCGCGCCGATGCGGGGTATGACGCCGTCATGGCCGACAGTATCGTCATCATTGCGCACGCCGCACAGGCGACCGGCATCGGTCAGTTTTCGTTTCGCGGCAGGATTGCCGATCCGTTCGCCGAACCGGAGCTGCTGACGGTGGCGGCGGCGTTCGAGCGCTTGGCCGGTATCGACCTGCTGGCGACCGTCGCGAACGGCGAGGGCGATCGCGGCGCCCTGGCCGCGGCGGCGAAGGCGAAGGTGCGGATTAGGGATGACGACACCTGGTCGGACATTTTCAGCAAGGTGCTGGTCGAGCATGTCGAACCGAGACTGGGGCAGGGGCGTTTGACCGTATTGTTCGAATATCCCGTGCCGGAAGCGGCGCTGGCGCGCGCAAAACCGTCCGATCCGCGCGTCGCCGAACGGTTTGAAATCTATGCCTGCGGAGTCGAACTGGCGAATGGATTTGGCGAATTGACCGACGCCAGCGAGCAGCGCCGGCGTTTCACGCAGGCGATGGACGAAAAGCAGCGGCGCTACGGCGAGCGCTATCCGCTCGACGAGGATTTTTTGGATGCGGTGGCGCAGATGCCGGAGGCCAGCGGCGTCGCGCTCGGCTTCGACCGGCTGGTGATGCTGGCGAGCGGCGCGCTCAGGGTCGATCAGGTAGTATGGACGCCGCCGGCAGGTGAGACATGAGCAGGATCAATTTCAAGCCAGCCGCGACGTTGCGTGAGCCCACGGAACTGGTCGCCCAGGGCCTTGTGCCGGTCGGAGATCTTCCCGATCTGGAAAAGGTCGCGGCACGCTATGCGGTGGCGGTGACGCCTGAGATGGCCGCGCTGATCGACCCCGACGATCCCGACGATCCGATCGCGCGACAATTTATTCCGAGCGCCGGGGAATTGCTGACGCAGCCCGGCGAGAATGCCGATCCGATCGGCGACCACGCCCATTCGCCGGTCGCCGGCATCGTGCATCGCTATCCCGACCGGGTGCTGTTCAAGCTGGTCCATGTCTGCGCGGTGTATTGCCGGTTTTGTTTTCGCCGTGAAATGGTCGGGCCGGGCAAGGCGACCGCGCTCTCGCAAGGCGCGTATGACAATGCGATTGCCTATATCCGCGCGCATTCCGAAATATGGGAAGTCATCCTGACCGGCGGCGATCCCTTGATGCTGTCGCCGCGGCGGCTCGCCGAAATCATGGCCGATCTGGCCGCCATCGACCACGTCAAAATCATTCGCATTCACACCAGGGTGCCGGTCGCCGAGCCCTCCCGCATCAGCGAAGCGATGATTGCAGCCCTGAAGGTCGAGGGTGCGACGACCTGGGTCGCGCTGCATGCCAATCATCCCAGAGAATTGACCGCAAAAGCCCGCGCCGCCTGCGCCGGCATGATCGATGCCGGCATTCCCCTGGTCAGCCAGTCGGTGTTGCTGCGCGGCGTCAATGACAATGCCGCGACCTTGGAAGCGCTGATGCGCGCCTTCGTCGAATGCCGCATAAAACCCTACTATCTGCATCACGGCGATCTCGCGCCGGGCACCGCGCATCTGCGCACCACGCTGGAACACGGGCAGGAACTGATGCGAAGCTTAAGGGGGCGGGTGTCCGGCCTGTGCCAGCCGGAATATGTGCTCGATATTCCCGGCGGCCACGGCAAGGCGCCGGTCGGCCCCGGCTATTTGTCGCAGGAGAATTCTGCTTCGCCGGCAGATTCTTCCGTCCCGCAACGTGAACCGCGGCAAGAAACGCGCTATCGTGTCGTCGACTATTGCGGCGACGTTCATCTCTATCCGCCCGAGCCGTGATCGACCGATGACAGAGGGAGGGCCGGAACCGCCGGAGGACCAAGGCAACCGTAGCCTCGAGAATGCAGTGATGCTTGGTTTCTTTGCAGTGCTGGTCGCGGCGGGAGTGTGGTTGCTCGGCACCATGGCCGATATACGGAGGGTTCAGGACTGCGCGGCCCAGGGGCGCCGCAATTGCGCAACGATCGAGGTTCCCGAGCGGGCGCGATAGGTGCATTCTTCAAAGCAAGGAGAATCAGGATGCGAAAACTGATCACGACCATGGCGCTGCTGACCCTTATCGGCGGCCTGCCAGCCATCGCGCAGACCGGTACTGGCGGATCGCCCCCCGCTGCCAAAAATCAGCCGATGGTTCGCGAGGCCCCGATCGGGCACCGCCAGCCGCGCGCCGATCAGGTGCCGTCGGAGAAGAACCTGAACGATCCGAACGATCCGTTGAGCAAGGAAAACGCCGCGCTCGACCGCAAGATCAAAAGCATCTGCCGCGGCTGCTAGACCGCACCGGCACCGTCGCAGCGGGGCGCGACACGACGCGCCCCGATCACAGTTCAATCGGCTTCACCGCCTACGCCGACCGTTCCCGGAATTTGCGGCGCTGCACGTCCCGTCGCGCCGCGACGGCGTCGGCCAGCAGGTGCAGTGCCGGTAGGGTCGTCTGCCAGTCAATGCAGCCGTCGGTAATGCTCTGCCCATAGATCAACGCCGTGCCCGGCAGCACATCCTGGCGGCCCGCGACCAGATTGCTCTCGACCATGACGCCGACGATGCGCGCCTCGCCGTCGGATAGCTGGCGAGCGATATCGGCAATGACCAGCGGCTGGTTCTCCGGCTTCTTGCCGCTGTTGGCGTGACTGGCATCGATCATCATCTGCGGATTAACGCCTGCGCGGGCGAGTTCGGCCGCGGCGGCAGCAACGCTTGCCGCGTCATAATTCGGCCGGCTGCCGCCACGCAGAATAATGTGGCAGTCCTCATTGCCTGATGTCGCGGCGATCGCTGAACGCCCACCCTTGGTGACCGCCATGAAATGGTGGGGATGCGATGCCGACTGCACCGCCTCCGCGGCGATGCGCACATTGCCGTCGGTGCCGTTCTTGAAGCCGACCGGGCAGGAAAGTCCGGAGGCGAGTTCGCGATGAATTTGGCTTTCCGTGGTGCGCGCGCCGATCGCCGCCCACGCCACCAGATCGGCGATGTATTGCGGCGTCGTGATGTCGAGAAACTCCGTCCCCGCCGGCAGACCAAGATTGTTCACAGCGGACAGCACGTTGCGGGCGAGACGCAGACCCTTGTTGATGTCAAAGCTGCCATCGAGGTCCGGATCGTTGATCAGTCCCTTCCACCCCACCGTTGTGCGCGGTTTCTCGAAATAGACCCGCATCACGATCTCGATCCGGTCGCAAAGCCGCTCGCGTAAGGCAGCAAGGCGCGCGGCATATTCCACGGCTGCGACGGGATCGTGGACCGAGCAGGGACCGACGACGACGAGAAGGCGATCGTCCGTTCCGTTGAGAATGGCGTGGATGGCGTTGCGCGCAGCCATCACGACCCGCGTCGCGGTCAAGGTGCGCGGTATCTCGCGCATGACGTCTTGCGGCGTACTCAGCTCTTTTATTTCATTGATGCGAAGATCGTCTGTGGTGCTCAACACGGCTATGGCTCCTGTTTTCAAGGACCTGCCGGCCGAACAAAAAGCCGCCAGATCGGGCGGCGGCTGTTCGGACTTCTTGCTGCAATTCTTCAGATTGAGCGTGATCCTCCCACCGCCAGCGAGCTGTCGAAGCTAAAATACCAATAGTTGCTGGTGGCGATGGTGATCATGGCCGGTCTATAGCGCAGGCATTGCGTCCTGTCATCCCAAAATCGGCGGGAAGGGTATCCGCCCGGCTCAGCCCTTGCGCGCGGCGAGCGCCACGCCGATCAGGGAAGCGCCGCCGAACAGCAGATTGATACCGACCAATAGCCCGATCGCCCATTCCGCCGAGCCCGGAAGTCCGGTGATGACCATGGCTGATATCAGGATGTCCAGCACGCCGGAGAACAGCATCCAACTCCAGCGCTCCGACAGTTCGCGGCGATGCTCCAGCGCGTACATGATGGTGGCGACGCCCTCGGCGAGGAAATAGGCGCCGACCACGATGGTCAGGGTCAGCGTGCCCTGCACCGGCTTCACCAGCAGGATGATGCCGGCGGCAACCGCCAGCACCGCCGAAATCAGCGACCACCAGAAGCCCGGCATCTGCCGGGCCCAGAACGTCAGCGCGAGGCCGGCGACGCCGGAGATCAGAAACATCCAGCCCAGGAAGATGGTGACGGCGAGGCTCGCCAGCGGCGGCAGGATCATGGCCGCGAGCCCCAAAATCACCAGCAGGATGCCTTCAAACAAAAAGGCCTTCCAATGCTCGCGGACCGCGGTGCTCATGTCGGATTGCAGCTTGCTGATGTCCTGGGGAAGGGTCATTGACAAATCTCCCGATGCCGGCAACGCTGAGGGAAGAGCTGGTATGGAAAAACTAGTATACCAGTGTAACGCGCGCCAGCACCGCGGGTTCAAATTTGTTGGCGGCGCCGTTTGAGCGGGATCAAGGACGGCAACGATTTGCCGTTTCCGTCAGCTTTGTCCGGAAGCGGACGAAAAGCCTTCCGGTGTGGTGCGGATCCGATTGCGGCCGAAAATATAGATCGCCGTGGTGGCCAACAGCAGCGCGATACCGATCAGGATCGAGACCAGGCCCAGGGGCACCAGGACCAGCGCTACGTTGCGTTCGGGATTGACCAGCCAATGGTGGATCGAGGCCACCACAAAGGCCAGGCCGGCAAATCCGGCGCCGCCGCCCACCACCAGCAACGCCCACATCCGCCGCAACTGGCTGAGCCGCTCGCGGGCGACGTCGGTATGCGGCGCGTGGTGCCGGCTGACCCGCCGCACCAGGCGCACCGCAAGGGCGATCGAACTGAAGCCGATCAGCACGCTGGCCGATCCCAGGATCATCTGGGTCGACGACGCAAGGTCCGGGTTTTTCTGCAGCATCAGCAGCGGGAAATCGAACCCCGCATGCAGCGCGATCGGCGCGAACAGAATCAGGATGAGGCTGGAGATCCGGGCCCAGTCGCGGTGATGCCGGTGCGCGCCAAGGGCGGTGCCGGATCGCGAGATCGCGAGATAGGCGCCGGCGATGATGCCGAGCGCGCCGTGGAACGGCACGGTCAGGACGCTGCGCAGCGCCGCCAGCGAGCGCCAGATCTCCGGATGCTGCACGAGATAAGCGAGGTTTTCGTAAGCCGCGAAACCGAGGCCGGCCGCAGCGCCATACATCACGGTGTCCATCGGGTCCGCGAACGCCCGGCGCCGCGATGAAGACGACACCACGACGATGACGAGGATCTTCACGATCTCCTCGGGGGCGGCGACCCCCAGGATCGAATGCAGCGCCTGGGCGATCCAGGGTTGGTCCGATGCCACCGGGATCGACGCAAACGGCGCGCGTGCCATACCCAGCAGCGAAATGCTGCCGGCGCCGAGGAAAAATGCGGTCCAGACTTTGGCTGGCGGCCCGGGACGATCGCCCGCGGCGATCACCAGCCACAGGAACAGCAGCGCGGGTGCTACCGCGGCGGTGCCGATGACGGTGGGGAGAGATTCAAGCAGCAGCATCTGGACGGCAATTATGCCATTTTTTCGCGAATTCTACGGTCAAATCACAGCGTTGCGACTGCAAGCCGCGGATGAAGGTCGTTTCGCCCCAGGATCGCCGCTCAGCAACCCCTGCAGATGTTCTTCAGCCGGGCGTTCATCAGGGCGTCTTCGGCACCGATCGTGTCGACGTACTTCTCGGTATCGGTTTTGGCTGCCGGCGCTGAAACCGAGGCCAAAGGCCTTGCGGCAACGGCCGGCTTTGCTGCCAGTGCGGCCTTGTCGTAGCAGGCCAGCCGGGCACCGGCGTCGGCAATCGATTTGCAATCCGGGGTCTGGGCAACGGCGGTCGGGGCAAGGGCAATCTGGGACAGCGCGCAAATCGCAGCGAAGGCAGCAAACAATCTCATTGCAAGTCCTGTCTTGGCCGGCGGAATCGGCCATGAAATGCTGGCTCCCGGCGGGAAGCAATAATCGAATGAGGTCAACGTGGTTGCTAATCAGCAATATCGCGGTGCTTGGCAAGCTGTTTCAGCGTCCGCCAGCGCTTCGGATGGCCGAAAAAACGGGCCGGGTTACTCGCTTCTGCCGAATTCGCAGCCTGACTGGGCGTAAACCAGCCTGACCACGCCTAGGTCGTCATAGGTGCGGGCCGGCTTGCAGAACGCCTCCCATTTCTTGTCGCGCTCCTGCTTTGCCCGCAAGTCCGCCGCCTCCTGGGCGAAGTCGCGCTCCTGATCGTCAATGCCCACCGTGCGGCACGTTTTGCCGAAGAACCGGCTGTAGGTGCAGTGGGTGGTTATTTCCCACGCTTCAGCCGAACTCGAGGTGAGGGCAAGCATGGCGATCATGATGGCGATGAATTTCATGGCAGTGTCGTCCGGTTGGCCAATTTCAGCCCTGCCAAGACGATTACCGCCGCGCAAATAATGTCGCAACGGGTCTGCGATGTTAATCCCTTGTTAATCTTTATGTGCGCGATCCGGGTTAAATCTGGAACCGGAACGTTGAGCCGTAGGGCGATTCCGCAGGGAGGCCAGCGACGAGATTGACCGGCTAATCCGGTTTCTCGATGATACCGACCACCATATGGAAGAAAGACCTTGAGGACGAGCATGACGGCGCCGAACCGCCGGAGGACGACGAGCCGTCCCTTGGTTCGTTCGACCGCATGAGGATCAGGAGATTTCCTAACATCCTGGCCGGCGAAGGCTGGGGCGTGGTTCACGAGTTGGACGAAGCTGAACGATCCCGGCAGCGGCGATTTTGACGGTTTGCTTGAGCAGATCGGCGCGCCGGACTGGCAGGGCCCGCGGAGTGGGATGGTGTGATCCGCTCGCGCTGTCTGTTATCTGCATAGACCTGTTGCTATGTCCCCGCGACGCAGGCCCGCCGTTCACTCCGGCGGGTTCTTTTTTGTTTCGCCCCTTCGCAGCGCGGCGGCAATCCACAACGAAGTGAGCAACATCGCAATTAATAATCTTCCGGAACGTGATCGCAGGTGTAGGCTGCGGCCCAAAGACTAAGCCAAAGGGGATGAACAAATGCGGCGAACCGCACTCATCAATCCGTTCAGTTTGATTCCTGAGGTACCTCGGACGGTGGATGAGCGAACAGGGCGGCGAGCGGCGCGCTCAACGCCTGTGTGCTCGAACTGTGGTTCAGACGACGTTGTCTGCCATGCCACGATCCAATGGAGCAACGAGTCACAAGAATGGCAGCTTACCGGTACGTTCGGACAGCCGGCGCTCTGCAATGAGTGTGGTAGCTCATGTAACATCGAGTGGCTCACGCTGAACTAGGCGTCGCAAGCGTTTCTTGGTCTGAGTGGCTGTTTGATTTCTCGCCATCGAGCCACGTGTCGCCCGCTGATCGGCGATCATTGCGGTGTGGAGAGCCGTAGGCATTATTCCCTCAGCCGAATAGTGGGCTCGGCTGGCTCGAAGTCGAATGCAATCGCTGTAAGACCCGCGCCAGCCTTTCATCCGCCGGCCGCGCGATACGCCGATTTGGAAGCTTGAGGCCGCGCTGAAATGTCGATCGTGCAAGAAGGGCCGCTATGCGCCGCCGGTGCACATGATCAAGCTGACAGCGACGCAGGAGATCACGCCCGACAAGTGGGTGCATCCGGACGAGGAGAGGTGAGGGGACGCGCTGTGCGTAGCGGGCGGGCGAGCACCGAAGGGCGGTGCTCGCCCGAGTCGCGAGATCAGTCTGCGGCTATTTTTGCTGCGTCAGATTTACGCGCTAAGTACCGCGATTCTAAGTCTGCCGTTTTTGATGGTGGTTTACCGCTCGCGACGAGCTTGGCATCGAGCGCGGCCTTCTTGGCTTTTGCTGCTGCCGGGCATGACCGTATTCTGGACATCTACGGTGGAGCTAAGCCATTGAAAACGCTGGCGCTCCCTAGCGGAATCGAACCGCTCTCTCCACCGTGAAAGGGTGGCGTCCTAACCGATAGACGAAGGGAGCGAAAAGGAGGCCTTGCCTGACCGACCCGGTCCCGGCAACGCCGTTTCGCGCAACAAATAGACCCGGCAGATCAACGCGTTGAAGCTTGCGATGGCGCCGTGCCGAATCCCCGGCCGTTGATCGATCGGGGCGGCGGCGGGCGAACGTATAGTGGCGTTTGCACGGTCGGGCAAGCCATCGAAGATCGGGTTTGGCGGGCAAATTCGGGCCCTCCGGCGCCCGGCAAACAGCGGGATTGTTCAGCATTTGGCAACTGTTTCTAAAGCCCGCGGGGAATAAGGAATACGCCCTGGAGCTGTTGAATGGCCGGAACAACCAAGAAGCGGGACGCGCGCAAATCGCTCCGCCAGCCCGGGTGGATCACCCTGGACGGCGGTTTCGCGGCGCGCCAATGCGTGGTGCAGGACATGTCGACATCAGGCGCCATGATCACGGTGGACGATCCCAACGTGCTGCCCGGCAGGTTGCGGCTGGCGTTCGCGCGCGACGCCAGGACGGGACGAAACTGCGCCGTGGTCTGGCGCCGCGGCAAGTCACTCGGCGTCAAGTTCGTCCGGTAGCCTAAACCTGGCGCACGCGGTAAAAAGGCGGGATGCGAAACATCCTGCTTGCGATCACCGTCGCGATGTTACCGGCCACGATCGCCGTGGCCGAGCCGACTCGCGGTCAAAAGCCGGACAAGCCCGCGGCTTCAGGCAGGCAGCTTCCGTTGAAGGGGGCTGGCGCCAGTAACGCCTGCGCGGCGTATGGTCCGGGTTTTATCAAAGTCGAGGGTACCGAGACCTGCATGAAGATCGGCGGCGCCGTCGGCATCGGGGCCGGGACCTCCAGCGGCGGGCGCTAACTGGGGATAACGGAGAGCCCGTTGCGATTGGATATCATCGTTCCCGTGATCATGGGCTGCGCGCTGCTCTGGTGGGTCAGCCGCGGCATGAGCTGGACCAAGCGGCTGGTGGCCGCGGCCGTCACGCTGGTCGTGATCATCTGCGTATTGCTGTTCGAGCGCTCGGGCATGTGGTCGCCCCCCGGATAGCAAGCCTGTCACGACATCGGCGGCGCGATGAACTCCGCAAATCCCTTGCGGCCGGCGAATTGGGCGAACCAGCGATCGAGGTGCGGCAAAACCGGTTTGCTGATGCCTTCGACCCCGAACCAGCGCCTAGCATAGGCGCCGAGCGCAATGTCGGCGATCGTGAAATCATCGCCTTCGATGAAGCGCCGCGTCGCCAGCTGGGCATCGACGATGCGCCATTGCACCGCCTCGGCGTCGGCATCTTTCTGGATCGCGACCATGTCGCGCTGCGCGACCGGGGTTCGCACCAGCGCCCAGAACACCGGGCGATCGACCGGCTGCAGCGTCGACAGCGTCCAGTCCAGCCAGCGGTCGACGCCGGCGCGCGCCTGCGGCGTCTTTGGATACAGTGTCGATTCCGGGGCGTAGGCGAGCGCCAAATAGCGCATCACCGAATTCGATTCCCAAAGGACAAAATCGCCGTCGACCAGGGTCGGCACCCGGCCGTTGGGATTCATCGCGAGATAGTCGGGCTCGTTGTTGCGGCCGAACGCCATGCCGGCGTCGATCCGCTCATAGCCGAGATCGAGTTCGCTCAGGCACCACAGCACTTTTTGCACATTGACCGAATTTTTCCGGCCCCAGATTTTCAGTTGTCCCGAATTGTTGGCTGGCACGCGTTTTCTCTCCCGATGATCGCCTGGTGCCGGTCATATCGGAAAACAAACAAGAAAGCGCGTACGGGTTGCCGGTGTCCCGACAAAAAACAGGCCCCGCCGGGTGAAGACGGAGCCTGATGGATGCGAACAAGCCGGTCGGCCGGTCAGCGGCCGAAGAACAGCCACAACAGAATGATTACCGGTATGGGCACGCCCAGCAGCCAGAGCAAAAGTCCTCGTCCCATTTTCGCCTCCATGCATTCCTCGTCGATTCAAGAACGCGAAAGACAAGGTGAGGTTCCTGCACCAGCAACGGAAAAAGCATCGCCAATGTCCGGTATCCGGCCGACACGCGCGCCGAAATCGAGCGCATGGCATCACGGACGGGCGGAGAGCTTCGCCGACGGTGCTATAAGGTCAGGGCAAATCCGATCATGCCCAAATACAAGCTCGCAATATTTGACCTCGACGGCACCCTCTCCGACAGCTTCCCGTGGTTTCTGCGGGTTGTGAATTCGATCGCCGACAAACACCGCTTCAGGCGCATTGAAGATGACGACGTAGAGATGCTTCGCGGCAAATCATCCCGGGAAATCATCCGGCATCTCCAGGTGCCGATGTGGCGAATACCTGTCATCGCGGCGGACATGCGCCGGCTCAAAAGCCAAAGCATCGATGCCATCCCGCTGTTTGCCGGTGTCGAGCTGATGCTTCAGGAATTATCGCAGCTTGGCGTCGTTCTGGCCGTGGTCAGCTCCGACTCCGAGAGCAATGCCAGAAAGGCACTCGGAAAACATGCGGCGCTGATTTGCCAATTTGCTTGCGGAGCATCCTTGTTCGGCAAGGCTGCCAAATTCAAGGCGGTCCTGAAGCGAACCGGAATTGCCGCTGCCGATGCCATCTGCATCGGCGATGAGATCCGTGACGGCGACGCCGCGCGGCAGGCCGGGATCGATTTCGGGGCGGTGTCGTGGGGCTATGCCAAACCCGAAGCGCTGCGACAGGCCTCGCCGGTGTTGGTGTTCGACCGTGTCGCTGAAATTCCCAGGCTTATCTAGCCGGCGTGCTGTTCGGGGGGCCTCTCGCGGGCCTCCATGAGCTCGGCATAGCGGCTGTATTCTCCAGCCATCTCCAGGAGCCGCTTGCGCACTTCCGAATCCGTGACCTGGCGGGCCAGGCGCTTGGCCTGGTCGGCCTGGAATTTATAGTGCTGGGCTTGGCTCATGTGGCACCTCGAATCTAGGTAGAATCTGAGGGCAAAAGGTTCACCGACCGTGAAGACTTGGATGCGGCTATGCAAGACGTCACCGCAACGTGATCGGCTGTTAGGCGGGCGCCGGTTTTCGCGAACCGGCCCTGCCTCAGCGATGTCCGCGGCCGCGCTAGCGGTCCCGGGGAATGTCCGAAAGCGATAATCCGATCCGAAACAGCGAGTAGCCGTCGCGGGCGACAGCGTCGCGCACTTCCGCATTGACGTCGCCGGCTTCGCGGCTGCGGGTATGGCGCCAGTCGGCCTCGGATGCGCCGGAAGGAAACGGCGCATCCGCTGAGATCACCAGCCGGTAGTCGGGATGCCGGAGGTGGACGAAGAATTTGTACAAGGCTTAGGCCGTGCCCGGCTTACCAGTGGCCGGTGTTCGGCATCGAGGTCCACGGCTCCGCCGGCGGCTTGGGATCGCCCTTCTGCAGCAACTCGATCGAGTGCAGGTCCGGCGAGCGGACGAAGGCCATCACGCCGTCGCGCGGCGGCCGGTTGATGGTGATGCCCATCTTCATCAGCCTGTCGCAGGTCGCGTAGATGTCGTCGACCTCATAGGCGAGATGGCCGAAATAGCGGTCCTCGCCGTATTTTTCCTCATCCCAGTTGTAGGTGAGCTCGACCAGCGGCGCGCCGCGCGTCTTGGGAGTGCTCTTGAGCAGGCCCTCGTCCTCCGGGGCGCACAAAAACACCAGCGTGAATTTTGCCTTGTCGTTGTCGATACGGCGGACCTCCTTCAATCCCAAGGCGTCCTGGTAGAATTTCAGCGCGGCATCGAGATTGCGCACGCGCAGCATGGTGTGGAGGTATCGCATTTTTTTGATCTCCTATCGAACGCTTCGAGAATTCCGGGGCGGTTAAATCCGCCGGGGGCACTCAATAGCAGCAAAATGCGGATCAGGGCAGGGCGGTACGGACGGAATGCGACGGGGCGTTCCGGCGCTGTTTTCGCGCTTACTTCGCATACCCCTGCGAGCGCAGCCAGCTGATGCGGCGCTCGCCGTTCATCCAGTCGTCGGCGTCGGCCTTGCTGGTCAGGCCGGTGATCAGACGGGGCTCGGCGCCCGGATAATCCGCCTGGATGCTCCAGTCGTCCTCGGCTTTTCGGATGATCTTGAAAGTTACTTTTGCTTTTGCCATGCGGCCTTATGCAGGGTTTTCTCCCAAAAGAGAACCCGTCTTGTGCAGTCAGCGGGTACGATTTCTGGGGAGGCAAGAGTGGCTTAGACCTGCATCGGCGTGCCTCACACCGGCACCAGGCCGTGCCGCTGCATCACTTCCTTCACCCTGGCCACGTCGGGCGGTCCGCCGGCGTTCACGACCTCTGCCATCTCTTCGAAATAGGTCTTTCCGATCGATCCGGGCGTCAGCGTCGACAAGACAACGGCGTCGCCTGTGTGCGCGTTCTGAAAATGGTGCACGGCGCCCCGCGGCACGAACACCGCTTGTCCCCGGCTGACTTGGTGGGCGACGCCGTCGACCGTCATGGTCAGCGTGCCGGCGAGGCCATAGACGAGTTCGTCGACGTCGCGGTGATAATGCGGCGCGGGGACGCGCGCCTTTTCCGGCACGGTCATCTCGAACATCACGGCTTTTCCGCCGCTGATGCCCTCATCGACCAGGAATTTCAACACCAGCGCGCCAATTCTGACTTCGTGCATCTTGGTCTCCTCAGCGGGATGGTATGTCTACCGGAGTTTTCGGCGGAAGTCGGGGCTGGAGGCAACAGGAGATTTGCATGAAGGAGCGCATCGACCGTCACAAGGACGGCAGCATCAAAGCCAAAGGCCACATCAAGGAGGGTGAACTCGAGGGACACTGGGAGTGCTTCAGAAAAGACGGCAGCAAAATGCGGCCGGGCTATTTTGCTGATGGCAAGCAGGTGGGCGAGTGGGCCACCTACGATGCAACGGGAAAAGTCGTCAAAGTCACCAAGTTCTCGCGCTGAACCGGAGTGGATTACGGCTCGTCCGTCCGCAGCATTCGTGACGCCGCCGACGGCCGGGGCTCGAGCTTCGCTATCCTCGCCTCGTATTCCGCGGCGAGATCCAGCAGCCGCTTTTCGGTGAAGGAGTCAGCCTGTCTGGCGAGACGGCGGCAGCGTTCTGCCTGTTCTTTTAAAGTCGCTAGATCCATCACTCACCAACCCGGCGGGTGTATTCCAGTTTCTATAATACCTCTATGGATCAATGGTTGCTGTCCGGTTTCCGACCCAAGCGATTGTTCCCTTGGGTTCCCGCATGGCTCCATGTTCGCAAAACTCTCTTCCCCGCGCGTTGTCTTGGAGGAGGGAGAATATCATGCCGACCTATCGGGCTTACCTGATCGATGCGGATAACCGCGTCTCGTCCTATCGGCCGATCGAGGCCGACACCGACGCTGCGGCCTTGAAGGCGGCGCGTCAGTTCGTGGACGGCTGCGATGTGGAAGTCTGGCATCTCGATCGCAAGATCGGACGTCTCGGGCGCGCGGGCAAATAGGATGAGCCCCGTTTCCGCGCACGATCAGGATCAGGCAGACGCGGCGCGGCGGGCGGGTTTTGCAAGCGGCCGGTGCGCGACGGGCGTTCGCGGAAGATCCGCGAATTCAGCCGAATGGTAGGTCCGGCCTTCCGGGGTTTTGATCTGGACGTTGTAACATCCGCGCTGGATCAGCTCGCGTGCCTTTCGCAGCGCCAATTCCGGCGTCTTGCGGTTGACCGTGTTGACGCCTCGCACGTCGGTACCACTCACGGCATAGGGCATTTTACTTCTTCTTGTTCTTCTTTTTCAGCACGGCCGCCTGGGCGCGAAAGGCCTCCGCCAGCGTCGTCATCTGCCGCGCGATCGCGGGATCAGTCGCGCGCTGGGCGACCGACTGTGACGTCACCGCCTGCTTTTTCAGGGCCTTGGTGGTCTTGCTCATATGCGTCAACGGCGTTGCAGTTCGGCCGTTCCCGCGCGAAACACTAATCATTTTGTTAAGATGTGTCTGAGCGTGAAAACGTGTCCCCTGTTCGTTCTGCCGTGAACAAAACGAAATCGGTGGTGTCAAGAATTGACGGAATCGCGTGGCAATGCATGCTCGGGCGATGTTCAGATTCAAAAATTGCCGGCTCGCGCGCATGAGCAGCGGCCGCTATTGCCTGATACGCGACCTGGGGCCCGTGAAAGGCGGCAAGGGCTTGCGGCATCATGAGGTGCTGATCGCCTTCAGTGTTCGGGCAGCGCTGCAACGCATTCGCCGGGGCGCGCTTGAGCGCTTCAATCCTGCACCCGCTCAAACCCCCGACGTCGGATCCTCCGTCCAAGGCTGCTCACGGCTTCGGCCGATGGCGCATCCCTGATGAAATCGGCGATCGCCCGGCTGAGCTCGCGATCGCTCATCGGCGAGGCCGGGGTGCGCAGTTCTCCGATCCCGAAACCGTGGACGATCTCGTCGTAGTGAGGATCGCTCTCGCTGGGGATGAGCTTGCGGATCCGAGCCAGCAACGCGGCAATCGGCATTTCGCGCCTCCCTGGCGCTTGTTATCGGCGGGTGCTGCCACGCAGCCCCCAAATTGAAAAACCCCGCCAGCATCCGAAGATACTGACGGGGTCTTTCATGCTTTCACCTCTTACAAGGTTGCTGCACTTACCGAGATAACTTCGGGGTGTCGGTTTCGTTCCGGCGCAGGTCAGGTTTTTTGCAGGCTCCGGCCCGAGCCCGGTTCCGCGTCCCGGCCCGGGTCCGGCGCGCACGGCTTGATGCTGTAGTCGTCCTCGAGCCCTGGCTTGCCGTCGGCGCCGTCGACCACCGGCCCGCAATCCTCGGCGCAGCGCCAGACGTCGGTCGCGGTCGGGAAGGCCCGGCTCAGCTTGGCTTCTTTCTCGAACAGTGCGTAGGGCATCCGCGGCTCCTTTGCAGATTTGCAAACGCGTGTGCCCGTGGGGTGTTCCGCCAGCGGAACGCCCCAGCCGTTGCGGCTTGCCGCTTGTTCTCATTTTGTTCTAGGCTTTGGAAACGTCGGGGGAGTATAGTCGATGGACGGCGATATCCTGTGGAAAATGGCGGAACTGCGCGGGCAGATCGCGGAACTCGGAAGCGCCATCCGGCAGCTTCGCCAAGCCGGCATGGATAGTGCCGCGGCTCAATTGCTCATCACCCGAAGGCGCGCGGAACTGGAAGGTCTGATCGACGGCAAGGGGCGGAAGCCGGACAGCGCGGCGTCGCGGTAGGCTACCGACGATGTCGGGCGCCGGC